>ERZ778497.1423-NODE-1423-length-15272-cov-10.755339_pt1 | contig 15272 bp, 19 predicted proteins | sample MGYA00509938_ERZ778497 | MGnify/ENA primary metagenome ERZ778497 (study PRJEB29527, sample SAMN07138969) | mouse gut metagenome | material: feces | host: mouse | place: China:Nanjing | collected 2016-01-25 ... | reverse complement strand
TAAATTAAAAGGTTCCCAATCTGCCGTACTATAGAAGGTCGGCAGATTGGTTGCTTTTTCTAGGACGACCTCGTGGACGTTTAGGCTTGCTTTCCTTCGGATCCTTTCTCGGCCTGCCTCGTTTTCTTGGTTTCGTCTTTGGCACGGGTCGGGACAAGCCTAGCGCTTCCAGTTCTTCGAATACATAGTTTAATGTGTGTACCCAGTGCTTGTCATCGGTTGCAGGATCTTCCGGTGCATCCACCATCCGCCATGCGCTCGACAGATCTTCCAGCAGCTCGCCGTATGATACTTTTTCGAGCAGTCCGGCTTCTCTTGCCTTTTTCAGCATCCGGCATGTCAGCACGGTTGATATGAAGTTGATGAATTCCAATCCGAGCAGCGAAAAGTCTCCCTGCACTTCGGTTTTATCCAGGCATTCATCGTTCTTGTATCTCTTGAATACGAGTTCGAGCAACCAGCGCTCTTCATAGCACAGATAGGCTATCCGAGGATCGAGATCCTGATCGGATTCGAACACGATCACTCCGAACGTTTTTCGTTTCTTTTCATAATTTTCGGGCTGGAAGTCTTTCTGTTTTTTCCTGCGCGCCAGATAAGCCGCTTCTTCGATTGCCGCTTTTCTGGCCGATCGGCAGGCATATAGATATCGTCCTCCCTGGATCCGACGTTTTTTTATATACGACATGATCATCCACTCCGGAAAGCACACCTTCAAAAGAGAGCATATCGTTGTTGGCAATACGCACATCGTTTCTTCGGATCGGCGTAAGAAAGTGCAGATCGGGGCGTTCTTCCAGTTCTTTTTTGATCTGGCTTGGCGGAAATCCTTTGTCGGAAACGATGATCCCTTTTCGGATATCGTTGTCACGGATAAAGGCTGCATAGGAACTGGCATCGATACTGTTTCCCGGAAACACTTCGGCACAGACAGGTTCCATCGCTTCAATATCATAAGCATACAGGATCGAAACTTCCCGGCATCCTTTTGTCCGCGCCTTGTAGGAAAAGGCAGACAGATCGTTTACGTTACTGTTGTCCTGCTTCAGAGTGCCGTCGACGGCAATATGATGATCTTCCATAACAGAGGAAGCACGTTTCTGATAAAAGTCCCTGCGCCGCTTTCCATCCTGACCGATCTTCTGCTGAAACGTACAGATCGTATTGGCAGACAATGCCAGGCCTGGGTAATACCGGCTGACAAATGTCCGGCGGTAATGCGTGGCTATGCGCTCAGCCGTGATGGACGGGCGTATAACGCGAAGCATGGCAATGGCCATGATCGTACACGCATCCTTGATCGGATAGATATCCAACAGGTCCGAGAGGATATCGGAAGAAACAGAATGAGCAAAAGCAGCCGCACCATAGGACAGCATGTCCGGACCTTCAGAAGCCGTTTCGGTATGGAGAGGAACGTATTTTCCTTCAAAGATATGACCGATGACCTTGCCGTTTCTAGGCTGAGGGTTGCCGTGCTGAATGTACTTTGTTCCGGATCTTTCGCGGACAGAAAAACGATTCGGTCCTTCTTTGCCGTTATCGACCACGACCGTGTTGACAGGCCTGGGGACATTGCGGATATGAGCAGGAACAGACATAAAAAATCACCTCTTAATATAGTACATATTAACATTATAAGTACTATATATAAAGAGATTCAACTACCTATTTTACAAAGTTTGCAAGCAGAAAATGTAGCTAAGGCCAGTAAAATCAGGGAATAAAACCGAGGTTTAGATGTGTTTCGTCTGATAGACCAAGAAAAAAGAGCTGTTTTTGCCCTCTGAACAGTAATTTCTATAGTACGGCAAATTGGGAAACTTTTAATAAATCAAAATATTTTGATATGAAGGAGGAATGCTATGGAAGGATTACGATCGATCTGGCTTTTTATCCAGGATCAGGTGCTGGGAATGAAATGGCTCAATCAGCTGATCGGGAACGGACTGTCATGGATCGGTCTGGATGTTTCCGGACGCATTGGCGGAAGCATCCAGTTCTTTATTTATGATGTTACGAAAATTGTCGTGCTGCTATGTGCGCTGATCTTTATGATTTCCTATATACAAAGTTATTTTCCGCCCGAACGAAGCCGAAAGATCCTGGGAAGATTTCACGGGATCGGGGCGAATGCTGCGGCGGCCCTGCTTGGGACCGTTACACCGTTTTGTTCCTGTTCTTCGATCCCGCTCTTTATCGGATTTACGAGTGCCGGACTGCCGCTAGGCGTCACGTTTTCATTTCTGATCTCTTCGCCGATGGTCGATCTGGGAAGTCTGGTGCTGCTCATGAGCATTTTCGGAACGAAGATCGCAATCGCGTATGTCGTGATCGGACTGGTTATTGCCATTGTCAGCGGAACGCTGATCGAGAAATTTCATATGGAAAAGTATGTGGAGGATTTTATCCGTCAAGCACAGAGTGTCGATATCGATTCGCCGGAACTGACTAGGAAAGACCGAATTCAGTTTGCGAAGGAGCAGGTGGTCGAAACATTCAAAAAGGTGTTTCCGTATATCCTGGTCGGGGTTGGGATCGGTGCTGTGATCCATAACTGGATCCCGGAACACTGGATCGAACAGATTCTTGGAAGCCGCAATCCGTTTGGTGTCATTTTTGCGACACTAGCTGGTGTACCGATGTATGCGGATATTTTCGGAACCATTCCGGTGGCTGAGGCGCTGCTGTCAAAAGGGGCGCAGCTCGGAACGATCCTGGCATTCATGATGGCCGTGACCACATTGAGCGTGCCGTCGATCATCATGCTCAAAAAAGCGGTCAAGCCAAAGCTTTTAGCTGTATTTATCGGGATCTGCACTGTCGGGATCACGATTGTCGGATATTTGTTCAATGTATTTCATGGACTGTTTATATAGGAGGAAGGAATATGAAACTATTTGGTAAAAAGGAAAAGAAAGCGTGCTGTGCAGGAAACTGCTCAAATGAGACGATGCAGCAGGCAGAAGCACTAAAGAAGGAAGCAGGCATCAAGGTGCTTGGCTCGGGATGTGCGAAATGCACAACATTGGAAAAATCAGTATGCGAAGCACTTGAGCAACTTGGTCAGCATGAAGAAATTGACCATATTACCGATTTTGCGCAAATTGCTGCCTATGGCGTGATGACAACACCAGCACTTGTAGTGGATGGAAAGGTCGTTTCCTACGGAAAAGTTTTATCGGCCAGGGAAGCGAAAGAAATCTTAAAGAAGTCTGGCAGAGGATAAAAAAATGGAAAAGACAAAGAACTTGCCGAAGGTGGCGTTTGTGTGCGTCCACAATTCATGCCGCAGCCAGATTGCGGAAGCGCTAGGAAAAATGCTGGCATCCGAAACGTTTGAAAGTTTTTCGGCTGGTACCGAAACAAGGCTGCAGATCAACCCGGATGCCGTGCGACTGATGAAAGAACGGTTCAATATCGATATGGAAGCGGATCAGTATTCAAAACTCATTTCCGATCTTCCGGCAATCGACATTGTCATAACGATGGGGTGCAATGTGCAGTGTCCTACCCTTTCGTGCACGTATCGGGAGGATTGGGGTCTGGAAGACCCAAGCGGCAAAAATGATGCGTGTTTCAACGAAACAATAGACAGGATTTATGAGAAAGTGATCGAGCTGAAGAAGATGGTGGCGAAAAGTGTATTTTAAAATGATTAGCCAGGACGTTTTGTATATTCAATAATAAAACGTTATCCTGTAAAATGAGCATAGCAGATCAAACGCTAGGTTTACAGGAAAGGAAATTTATCATTCCTGAGCAAGAAGACCTCAACCTCTAAGGTAGAGGATGAATTGCATAACTCCGCTTTGGCTATGGAGCAAGGCTCCAGGAGAAGATCGCCAATGCATATGCATAGAAGATCTGGATATGAAAGCAATGGCATGTTCACTACTTTCCTGAAGTACAAACTGGAAGAAGAGGGAAAGCATGCGGCTCGTATTGGCATAGCCTTTGAATAAAAAGAACCGTGGGACACACGGGGATAGCTCGCTTATGCTTGACGAGATATCGTCATCGAACGAGAACCGACTGTTCGCTTTTTAAGCGAAAGGAAGCCCCACCTCTTCAGGTGGGGAGGATGTCACATGACCCTGGTTCCGAATGGCATGAATGCCAGCTTGGCAAATTTGAAACATTGCAGACCAAGCGGGATCCCGATGATCGAAAGACACAGTATGGCTCCATTGGCCAGTGCGGAAAGTGCCAGGGGGATCCCTGAAATGAAGATCCAGATCAGGTTGAGCAGGAACGAGCCCGTCCCTCCGCCATAAACGATTTGATGACCGAACGGCATCGCGCAGAATCCGGCAAATTTGAAACACTGGATCCCGACAGGAAGACCTACGATCGTGATGCTCCACAAGCATCCTGCCAGTGCCCATCCGATCATCTGCCAGAAGCCGCAGAAAATGAACCATAATATATTCATCAAAGTATTCATAAGAACATCCTTTCTTTTTTCATATAATTTATCATACTTGTTTTTTCGTTAATTGCTTTTCTGATGCTTAAAAGTAAATGACATATAAAGTATTATATAGATTATGACAATTGACGTCATAGTTTAAAATATCGTATCATACGTCACAGGCCGTTATGCATAAAATGCACAGCAGAGCAGAATAGTTCCCGTATTTCTGTCCTGTTTTCCCCAAGTTTTGCCGAAAGCAATTCAATTCTCTTACACACAAAACTTTCTGAAATGATTTTTCGGCCTGTCAACGGATCGTTCATTTTCTTGAACGGTTCTTTTTGTATTGCAGATCAGAAAACAATATTGCGACTTGTGAGGGATCCGTTTTATTAAATGCGCTATAATTGACAATACATTATTGGGTAGAGTACGATATTCATACCGGATATCTCAGAAATATAAATAACACACTTTCTAACAATGCAATTCGACAAAATCGCTTGAGAGAAACCGGAAGCACAAAGTATGTCGAGATACTTTGTGCTTGTTTATTGGGCAGAAAAGAAATCAATGGAAATGAGCAACAGGAACACGAATGCTATAATGGAACCATGAAACCATTAGTAACACGCAGGATCCTTAAGGAATATCCTTTGACATTAAATAAAATTGCTGACCGGTTTGTTGCGATCGACTTTGAGACGGACGGACGCGACTGCGAGAACGGAAGAGTGATCGAGATCGGTGCCTGCTTCTTTGAAAACGGACAGCCCGTAAAGACTTTTTCCTCGCTCGTTCATTCGGTCGATTATCTTCCGCCCTTTATTACTGAACTGACCGGGATCACTATAGACATGGTCCGCAACGCGCCGGCAGAACCGGGCGTATGGAAGCGGTTTGTCGAATTTCTGGACGGAGCGCTGGAAGGGCAGGAAATTATCGTAGCCCATAACGCCGCGTTTGATACATCGTTTCTGAAAGCCTCGCTCGAACGGCTCGGGTATTCGGGCACGATCCGCTATCTCGATACAGTCGATCTGTCTCAGAAACTTCTGCCTTATATGTCAGGCCATGCGCTCAATAAAGTATGTGCCGAGCTGCAGATCGAACTGGAAAACCATCACCGCGCCCTGGACGATGCGGTAGCATGCGGAAATATCCTCGCCACCCTGATGAATGATGAAGATTCGCTGAAAAAGCATACGAAAAGAGCGGTTCAGAAGCTTTCAAAACAGGAAATTGAAATTGCTTCAGCCATCTTTTCCATGCAGGAGGCAGACTGGGGGATCCTGCGCCACAGCAACGCCGTCGTGACCTTGTATGTAAAAGGGCTGCCGGTATTCAGCTTCGTAGCCCGCAGCAGCAAGTTTTATTTCCTTGCTGACGCCGATCTTCTCGAACACTATCCGTGGGCGTGGACATTTGCCAACCAGAAGGAGTGCGAATACGGTTTGTTCCGGATCCCGATCGATACGATCGACCAGCTCGGATATTTCAGACCGTATGTGATAAAAAAGATCGAACAGGCTATGGAAACGCCGTTCGAGGATGCAGGCAGACATAACGAGTGGAAATATGGTATCGCGAAACAGACGTATAAAAAGATCAAGCCCCATATTCATGAGGTCGGGCTCAGCAGTACCTGTTCCAAAAGAAAGGGCCGGCCTGTCGGCTTTGCCCGACAGCTTGCCTGTGAAGAAAACCGCCTTTTTGACAGGATCGACTACGAACACGGACTTGTTTATAAATTTTATCTGACCCGTGCCATCGATGCCAGAAAACAGCATCAGTATGAGCTGGCACATACCTTTCTGCGCCAGGCGTACAGAAACGGCCTGCGCACAGCCGAAATGTTCGTGGAAATTGCCAATTTCTACAAGCACCATCACAAGCCTGAAAAAGAAGTCGAATGGCTTCTCAAGGGTGCGCAGTGCATGAATGCGATCAATCTGGTCAAGGAACGACAGCTTCTGCTGCTGCGTGCAGCCAAGCTCATGGACCGGCAAAACAGCGAGAACAAATCAGACAGGAAATAAATGATCCTGTCTTTTTTCTGAAAAAACTGATTTTGTGCAGAGAAGGCCAAAACATCCTCATAAAATGTGCAGAGAAGGCCAAAACATCCTCATAAAATGTGCAGAGCTTATTAAGCTGTGTTAAAATTAAAAAAAGCAGCCGTTTGGTCAGTTGTTTTTTTACCGAAACAGGAGGGGATGAATGATGGCATATCTGAAACGTAAAGTGGATAAATATCTGGCTGACTGGAAAAAGGATCCTGATAAAAAACCTTTGATCATAAAAGGATCAAGGCAGGTCGGAAAAACAGAATCGATCAAAAGATTCGGATATCAGAACTATAAAAACGTGATTTATATCAATCTGATAGAAGAACCGAGGTTTAAGATGATCACTGCTGACGGATATAAAGTGCAGGATATCATAAAAAATATATCCAGGATCGATCCTTCCATACAGTTTTTAAAAAAGGAGACGCTTATTGTATTTGACGAATTGCAGGATTTTCCGGAAATCGCGACATCACTAAAATTTTTCAAAATGGATGGCAGTTATGATGTGATATGCAGCGGATCTTTGTTAGGAATAAACTATCAAAGGATCGAAAGCAACAGCGTCGGATATAAAACAGACTATGAAATGTTTTCTCTGGATTTTGAGGAATTCCTCTGGGCAAAAGGATATGATGAATCCATTTACTATGAAATGCTCGACCATATGATCCAGTTGAAACCATTTAACGATCTGGAAATGTCTGTATATTCTTCTATGTTTTTAGATTACTGCATTCTAGGCGGTATGCCAGCAGTCGTTCGGGAATACATCGAAAAGGGAACGTTTGAAGGCTCTCTCAGTATTCAGAAACAGCTTATTGCCGACTATAAAGAAGATATAAGAAAATATGCAGACGGAATGGATCAGACCCGGATAATGAATGTGTTCAATCACATACCGGTCCAGCTAGCCAAAGAAAATAAAAAATTCCAGATCACAAAAGTTGCATCCAATGCAAGATTCAGAGATTACCGGGGATGTATTGAATGGTTAAATGATGCAGGGATTATTAATATCTGCTACTGCATGCAGTTTCCTGAGCTCCCCTTAAAAGGAAATTATGATGAGACAAAATACAAGATTTATTTTGCAGATTCCGGACTACTTGTTTCGATGCTCGACGATGAAGCGCAGGAGGATCTACGGGTCAATAAAAATCTTGGTATATATAAAGGGGCGCTTTATGAAAACATGATCGGAGAAGCTTTAAAAAAAGCCGGCTATGAACTTTTTTATTATAAAAAAGATAACTCTACGCTGGAACAGGACTTCTTTGTCCGTGATATCGATCATTTGATCCCTGTGGAAGTAAAAGCAGCGAATGGCACTGCAAGATCCCTGAGAACTCTGATCAGCAGCGATCACTATCCCGATATTCAATTCGGAATCAAGTTTATATCTGGAAATATCGGATATGCCAGCCACATCTACACATTTCCTTATTTCTGCGCTTTTCTGCTGAAACACTATTTGAGGCACGCAGAAAGAACCGAAAATCTGATACAATAAGACCAGTCACATAAAGGAAATAAAGTATGAAAAAAAGAACCCCGATCACGATCTGTCCAAACTGCAGGAGCGCCATCCCCGAACGCGTGCGCTACTGCCCTCAATGCGGAGCAGCCAACAGAAAATCTCAAAAGAAAAAAGCGCTCCCCCTCCTTGTATGTATCCTTTCTCTAGCCGTCATCATCATCGCTTTGACCGGCATAATGAGTGGAAACACAAGACCCGGCTATGAAACGCTGGACTGGAATACGGTCGAGCTTTCATCCCAGGCACCCGCGCCCGATTTCAATAAAGCGGACGTATGGGAAAACAGCACCGAATCCTTTATGGCCGATTTTTCCGGCCTTTCAAAAGAAGAATTCGAAAGGTATGCCTCTGCCTGCGAACAGGACGGATATACGATCGAACGTCAGAAAGACAGCACGATGTTCCGCGCTTTCAATGAAGCCGGCTACAATATCAGCCTCAACTATTATGAGGACGAACAGACCCTTTACTACACATTGAATGCCCCGGTGCAGATGAGCACGCTGAACTGGCCGTCCACCGGCCTTGGAGCCGGTATTCCTGTGCCTCCTTCCGGTTACGGCCGGATCACTGCCGATTCGCAATACGCGTTTAATGCGTATATCGGCAATATGTCCCTCGAGGATTTCGATTCCTATGCCCAGCAGTGCCGGGAAGCCGGATTCGATCACAACTATTACAAGTACGAGGATGTGTTCAGCGGCGAGGATGAAAAAGGAAATATGCTCAGCGTCACATATAACGGCAACCATGTCGTTGCCATCGACCTGTATGCCGCCGAAAACTGATCAAAAATGCCTGCATGATCCATGCAGGCAAAACTGTTTCAGGAATTCTTTTTCCCCAGGAAAAAGCCGACACCAAGTCCGACAAGAAGCGCTACGACAATCACGATAAAAAAAGCCAGTCCGTTAATGGTAATATACATAAATGATCGATCCTTTCTTTACTGATATCGTACGTTTAATCGGTTTCGACGTCAAAATAATTGCCTGTGAAAGCGTAATAAACTAAACTGGAACAAAAAGGAGGAATCGCTATGAATATTTGCGTATACGGCGCCAGCAGCAACCATATCGACAAATGCTATCTGGATGCAGCTTATGAGCTCGGAAAATACATGGCAGAAAAACATATCACATTAGTCTTTGGCGGAGGGGACACCGGCATCATGGGGCAGGTCAACCGCGGCATCATCGAAAACAAGGGACAGTCGATCGGGATCGCTCCGAAGTTTTTCGAGCAGCCAGGTATCCTCGCCAAAAACTGCACCCAGTTCATATACACCAATACGATGCGCGAACGCAAACAGAAAATGGAAGATCTGGCCGACGCCTTTATCATGGCACCAGGAGGAATCGGAACATACGAGGAGTTTTTTGAGATCCTTACGCTCAAACAGCTCAGGCAGAACCACAAACCGCTCGTTATCATGAATACGAACAATTACTATGATTCGCTCACAGCCCTGCTCAATACGACCATCGAACAGAAGTTCATGGATGAACAGGTGCTCGATCTTGTGAACATCATGGACGATCCGAGACTGATCATCGAACGTATTGAAGCAGAAGTCCAAGAATAAAATTGGAAAACCAACATTTTAAACTTGAATTCCAAGAAAAAAGTGTTGGTTTTTTTATGGATACATCAATAATATATTTTAAAAAGCAATAAAAACAACTATAATGAAACCAGGAAGGAAAGGATCAATTATGAAACTGCAAGCCGCACTGGATACTTTAACTACTGAACAATGCATCGATCTGCTGAATCAGACAGGACATGCCGTAGATATCGCCGAAGTCGGGACCCCCTTTATCATTGAGCAAGGCATGAGCCCGGTAAGAACGTTCAAAAAGCTTTTTCCCCACATCGAAGTTCTTGCCGATGCCAAAATAATGGACGCCGGGGAATTCGAAGCCGATAAATGCTTTGATGCCGGAGCCGACATCGTTACCGTACTGGGCGTATCCTATGACGAGACGATCGAAGGAGTCGTCCGCTCTGCCCGGAAACATAATAAGAAAGTCATGGCCGATATGATCGCCGTAAAAGATCTTGCAAAAAGGACCCGCGAAATCGATCAGATGGGCGTGGACTACATTTGTGTGCATACCGCGTTTGACATTCAGGGCAGCGGACAAAAGGATCCGCTCACCGATCTCAAGGTCGTAAACAGCGTGATCAAGAACGCCCGAAGCGCGGTAGCCGGAGGAGTAAAGCCCGAAACGGTCGATGCGATCGCAGCCGAGCATCCTGGCATCATCGTCGTGGGTGGCGCCATCTGCAATGCCGCCGACAAGGCAAAGACAGCACAGGAAATGAAAGAGAGGATGCAGAAGCATGAATTATAAGGAGATTGAAACGGCCATCCTTAAGGAACTCGCGCAGACCCTTGGCTCCGTTTCTGATCAGAAAGCCGCTGAATTTGTCGATCTGATCGATCAGGCTGGCGAGATCTACTGTGCCGGAGCCGGCCGAAGCGGATTTCAGGTCAAAGGGTTTGCCATGCGCCTCATGCATATGGGAAAGAAAAGCTATGTGGTCGGGGAAACATGCACTCCGAATATTGGCGCGGATGGTGCGCTTGTCATCTGTTCAGGCTCCGGATCGACAAGATCGCTCGTCTGCCATGCGGAAACTGCGAAAAGGAACGGCGCAAAGATCGCACTTATTACGATCGACCCCACTTCGCCGATCGCGCAGATGGCCGATGTGGTTGTGGAAATCAGCGCACCATCCCCAAAATCCGCAAAAGCAGGACAGATCTGCTCCATTCAGCCGATGGGCAGCCTGTTCGAACAAAGCGAAGGATTATTCATGGATGCCGCCATTCTCATGCTCATGGAAAAAAATCACATGGACAGCGACACGATGTTCGGACGCCATGCCAACCTTGAATAAGAGAGAGCCTGAATCAGCAGGAAGCCCGCAGCTCCTGCTTTTTTTGTGCCGTTTATGTCCGGTTTGTGTGAATGAATCCCATTTTTTTCGGTCATTAAATTGGAGAAAACGATGTGAATAAGCTTAACTATATTCAAAGAAAGGTGCAATATTTGCAACAAATTTGAAAGAAAGCTATGAAGAAAAACAAGCCTTATCCTTTATATCAGCTACATGAAATCAGCGATCTCAAGGAACTGATCGACTATCAGGCACAGATCCATCCGCAGGCACCCGCCTTTCAATGGAAAACGCGCAAGGAGAAATTCACCCGGACCAGGAAAGAATTTCAGAACGATATCCGCCGGCTTGTGAATTCCTTTGCAGAACGCAATATAGAAAACGAGACCATTGCTATTATTGGCGAAAACAGCTATATGTATCTCGTCGTGTTTTTCGCGATCGTCATTTCCGGCAACATTGCCGTGCCCATCGACAAGGACGCCAGCAAGGAAGATATCGTGAACATGCTCCGTCTTGCCCGGGCCGGACAGGTCATTTATTCATCCGGCTATGATGAATTTGTCAGCAGCCTGCCCCAGCCTATCCAGGCCGTATCGATCGACCAGCTTTCCGAAACATATCCAAAAGCCGCAAACGATCATTACGATCCGATCAAGATCGATCCGGACGCGATCTGCGCGTATTTCTTTACAAGCGGCACCGAAGGGTTTCCGAAAGCTGTCATGCTGTCGCACAGAAATATGGCTTTCGACATCAATAAAGCCTGCAGAAACTTTGTGCTTGAAGGCGACACCGTCTCCTTTCTTCCGTTTCATCACTGTTTCGGGCTCATAACCGCTATATTCAAAGTGTTCAATTACGGCAAAACGACCTTTATCGATTCGTCGCTGCGCCGCATTCAGAAAACGCTTAAAGAGGAAAAGCCGCAAACGATCTTTGTCGTTCCTTTGTTCCTTGAAACGTTCCACAAACGAATATGGACGACGATCAGAAAGGAGGGCGCAGAAGCGAGGATCAGACGATCCATGCAGCGCGCCGAACAGCTTTTAAAGCTCGATATCGATTTCAGAAGAAAGCTCTTCAAAAAAATAATCGACGAGCTTGGCGGCAATCTGCAGTATGTGATCTGCGGCGGCGCCTTTCTTGATCAGGACATCATCGACGACTTTCACGCATGGGGCATCAGTGTGCTCAACGGATACGGGATCACCGAATGCTCTCCGGTCGTCGCCGTCAACCGCAACCACTTTATCAAAAAAGGAAGTGTCGGACAGGTGCTCGAGGACGTAGAGATCCGGATCAGTCCGGACGGAGAGATCTGCGTCAAAGGCGATCTGGTCATGCAGGGATATTTCAATGATCCGCAGGCAACCGCACAAGTGCTCCAGGACGGCTGGTTCAATACCCGCGATCTAGGAACGATCGACAGCGACAGGTTTCTGTTTCTGACAGGCAGAGGCAAGAATCTGATCATCCTGAGCAACGGGGAAAACGTTTCTCCCGAACAGATCGAGATGGTGCTTTCCCGTCACGATGAAATCGCTGAAGTCGTTGTTTTTGCTAAAAACAGCCAGCTGTGCGCATCCATCTATCCGGACCCCGGTCTTGATCGTCCGCAGGAAAAGATCGAGGAGATCATAGCCCGCTACAATGAACAGCAGCCAGCCGCAAAACAGATCGCGCGCACCATGCTGCGCAGCGAACCGTTCGAGAAAAACGCATCGCAGAAAATCGTTCGCAGCAAAGCGACAGGAGAATAAATAAATATGAAAAACGAAAAGAAGATCATCGAGATCCTTTCCGAATTTACCGAAGTGGATCCCGCAGATATTAAACCGGACTCCGGGCTCGTTACCGATCTCGGGCTCACATCTCTCGATGTGATCGATATGATCACCGCCTTCGAGGATGAATACGATATCGAAATCAAAGACAAGGACATCAGGCAGCTGCACACCGTACAGGATATCGACAAGTATATCGAAGCGCATGCTTGAATGGCAGATCGTCTGGTTTGACGAAAAGCCGCCCGCCGTTCTTTCTGATCTGTGTCCCGCCTTTCAGAAAAGAGCCGGACGCTACACAGACAGAACCGCCAGGCAGCAGTCGATCGAAGCGTATACGGTCCTCGAACAGCTGCTCGAAGCACGCCACGTTCCGGTCACAGACATCGTGGAACTTGCCAGCGGCAAATGGCAGATCGGCTCTCTGTACGTTTCCCTGAGCCATACCACCAGCGGAGCCGGCGCGCTGATCAGCACCCGCAACGCGGCCATCGATATGGAAACGATCCGCCCCGTAAAGAAGAGGCTTCTTCAGCGGGTGCTCAATGAAGCCGAATACGAGCAGTGCCGCAGTCCGGAGGATTTCATGCGGATGTGGACCGTCAAGGAGGCGTGGATCAAGCTGCAGAAAGACGGAGCAGCCGCATACAAACAGATCGACACGACTAAGCTGAATGCGGATACATTCATTTCGCACAACACGGCCGTTGCGATCCTGGAGGAAACGGTATGAAGCAGACGATCGAATTTGATACCTATTCGGATGATGTGGTCAAAGCGCCTGTTCAGGACAAAAAGCTTCCGGCCAGCTACCGGTGGGAGCATCATTCCGCTCTGTACGATACCGTGTCGCACATGCTCTACAAGCCGTTTTATGGATGGGCCTGCCTGTATATCCGGCATATCCTTCATACCACGATCGTAAACAAACAGCTTCTCGACAAGGAGAAACGCGGCTTTTTCCTTTATATCAACCATACGCAGGCGATCGGCGATCCGTTCCTTGCCAGTCAGCTTGTCACGAAAAAGAGAGCCTATGTGATCGCTTCCCCAAGCAATCTTTCGGTCCCGCTGATCGGACGGCTGCTGCCCATGCTTGGCGCTCTGCCCGTTCCGGACAATCTCGAGCAGATGCGTATGTTCCGCAAAGCAATCGAGGAGCATATCGGTCAGGGCGACTGTATCGTGGTTTTTCCGGAAGCGCACGTATGGCCGTATTATACGAAGCTGCGCCCGTTTCAGAACGGCGCTTTTCAGTTTCCTGTCGATACGAACGCTCCTGCGTACTGCGCCGTCGTAACCTATCAGGAAAACAAACACCGGACCGTATACATTGACGGACCGTTTGAGCCGGACAGCACGCTGCCCCGGATCAAAAAAAGAAAGAAATTAGCAGAAGAGGTCTTTGAGCGGATGAACGAACTGACCGCGCACAATACAGTCGAGTACGTTCAATACATTCAGCGAAAGGAGAGTCTATGAATATTTTATACTGTGGAGATGTCCATATCGTTTCAGGACTGGCTCTAAGCGCCATTTCTCTGAAAAATCATGTGGACGAACCGCTTCATATATACATTCTCACCATGTCCCTGACATGGAATGATAAAAAATACGATCCGATCCCTGAGGAACCGGTCAAAAGGATCGAAGCGATGCTGCAGGAAAAAGATCCGCGCAGCAGCGTGCAGATCCTGGATGTTTCCGATCTGTTTTTAAAAGAAATGCCTTCATGCAATATGGGCACCCGCTTTACTCCGTACTGCATGCTTCGTCTTTATGCCGACCTGCTGCCTCTGCCGGATAAAATCCTTTATCTGGACACAGATGTGCTCTGCCGGCAGGATCCGCTCCCGTTTTACGATACGGACCTGAAAGAAGCGGAGGTGGGTGGCATCCTGGACCATTACGGAAAATGGTTCTTCCATCAGAAACCGTTTTGCATGGACTATATGAATTCCGGCGTCCTGCTTTTGAATATGAAGAGGATCCGCCAGACCGGCCTGTTCCGAAAATGCCGTCAGTACTGCAGGAGCCATCAAATGTTCATGCCCGATCAGAGCGCGCTGAACAAGCTGGTCCAAAAGAAGGTGCTTTTTGCGCGCCGCTATAATGAGCAGCGCAAGGTCCATCCGGATACGGTGTTCCAGCATTTTACGACAAGCTTCCGCTGGTTCCCGGTCTTTCATACCGTCAGCGTGAAACCGTGGGACAGACAAGGCATGCATGAAACGCTGGGCCTTTATGAATACGACAGCATTTACGATGAATATGATAACCGCTTTATGAAAATCCCCGCATAAAGCAGGAAAGGACAAACAATGAATACAAAACCCATTATTCCCGTTTTTTTTACTATTGACGAATCGTACGCTCCCTGGCTTTCCGTCGCCCTTCTGACCATGAAGGAAAACGCTTCGAAAACGTATCAGTACGATGTGCATGTTGTGTATCACGAAATGAGCGAAGACGCGATCAGCAGGCTCTCGGCCATAGCGGGAGACTGCTGAAAAAGTCACGATTTTGAATCGCTCGGTTTATCAAATTTGAAC
>ERZ778497.1420-NODE-1420-length-15298-cov-4.623368_pt1 | contig 15298 bp, 10 predicted proteins | sample MGYA00509938_ERZ778497 | MGnify/ENA primary metagenome ERZ778497 (study PRJEB29527, sample SAMN07138969) | mouse gut metagenome | material: feces | host: mouse | place: China:Nanjing | collected 2016-01-25 ... | reverse complement strand
AAATAGACCGGAAAACGTTTCTGAAAAGAAAACAAAAGAACGAGGGGACGAGGGAACGAACGCTTACGGCCTCGCCTGCTTCCTCTCCCCTTCCTTGTCAGCTTGACCTTCTCAATCATGGCCGGAACAAAGAACAGCGCCACCATCAAGGATACTGCCAGATTGATAATCACCACTGCCGCGAAATCCTGCAAATTGAGCCGTATCTTCTCATCCAAAAAGAAAATGATGACCAGCGCCCCCATTGTGGTAAGCGTAGCCGCCAATACCGACATAAAAGCCTTCAGGTTGCGCCTGTGCAGGATATGGTCGGTCATCACAATCGTACTATCTATCATCAGATTCAGCGAAACAGTGATTCCAGCCAGCGAATACAACTGCATCTCCAATCCGAAAAGATAATAGAAAATAAGCGCCACCGCAATGTTCACCGCCAGACTGGTGACAATCAGAAAGAGATATTTCAACTTGCGCGTAATGAGCCATACAAACACAAGCAGAATCAGCACCGTCAACCCGGTACGGAAATAAATCTTGTCCAGCTCCTCCCGGATGTATTCGGTAGCATCATAACCGGTATGTATTTCATAGCCGACGGGAAGCACCCGGCGAATCTCATCCATCTCGTCCATGACCGCCCTGCTCAGCTGCAACTGGTTGGCAGACTCTTGCGCAGTAATGGAAAGGTAAATAGAGTTCAGCCCATTGATGCGGAAATAACTCTGCGGAGACTCTTCCATGCGCACCACCGACACCAACTCGTCCAGACGGAGCAACTTTCCTCCGGCAGCAGTCACCGTGACCGAAGCCGCGTCGAATCCATCGGAATCATCTTCGGGAATCAATACCAGACGTATCCACTGCTCACAACCCTTGCCGGTATCCACATTGTGTGTCCCCAGAAACTCTTTCCGGTAGTGCCGCCGCACAGCCTCGCTGATGTCTGCCAAGGTGACACCCAGCATGCGCAGTTGCTCGCTGTCGTATTCCAGCCTCCATTCCATCGGAGTGGCTCCACTGAGCTCTACCTTATAAATGCCCGGCAGAGATGCCAACCGCGGCTTGATATGCTCCTCGGCATACTGCTGAATCAATATCGGAGTGGAAGGGGCATTCAGCGTAAAGGACAAGAACGGACGTGAAGCGTTTTCATCGGGCACTTTCATCCGAATGGTAGGATAGCTTACCCCATCGGGCAGTTGCGACCACGTCTGCCGGATAATGGTAGATGCCTCAAAGCGGACCGCATCTACATCGGCATGCTTGTCCAGCTCCACCGTAATACGACCGAATCCATTACCGGAAATAGAGTTCAGATTCTTCACTCCGCGAATACGTGCCAGCATGGACTCCAACTTGCTGGTGACCTCCATCTCCACCACCCGTGACGAAGTGCCCGGCATACTGAATCCCACTGTGAATCCGGGCAAGCTGCGTGACGGATTCAACTTGACGGGGAGCAGCGGTATCAACGCCACGCCCACCAAAGCCAGACAGACGAAAGCCACAATAAGGGTAAAAGAAGAGGCTGATTTCATTAAGCAACTAGTGAAGAACAGGTGGTTAATATTGGTTATAATCAAATTTCTCCGAAAGTGAGAATCCCGATGCAAAGTCGTGCAAGGTCAACTTCCTGATTTTGTAATAGTTCAGCCAGTAGTCCTTCAAGGCTGAGATGTAGTTGCGTTGAGCTTCCTGCTGGCGGTTCAGCGACAGAGTCAGGCTGTTGATGTCTGCCTTGCCGATGATGAAGCGCTGGCGGGTTTCATTGTATGCCAGCACGGCAAGGTCGAGCGCTTCTTCGGCACTTGCCACCAGGTCCTGCTGCACATTGAAATCGTTCACCGTCATAATGACCTCTTCCTCGATGCCGATTTCGTTCTGTCGGGCAGAGGTCTTCACTACGTTCAGATTATTCTTCGCCATGTTGTATTTTCCCTTACGCACACCCCAATCCACCAACGGAACAGATATGCTGACCGACACCATTTCCTGCTGCATGGGGTGCTTGTATGCCTCACCGAACTTCTCCGCCACCTGGTTGAAACCTACACTGGCATTGATGCTGGCATTGAAACGCGATTCCTTCCTGGTCTTGTCTACATTCCGTTCGGCCTCCAACACTCCCTGACGGAGTCCCAGAAATTGCGGATTGTTGGCTTGCGCAGCCTGCAACGCCTCATCCACGGGTATAACCAAAGTCTGCGGGCGTCCCGGAAGCGTCACCCGGATACTTGCATTTTTCTCCATATTCAGGAAAGATGCCAGCGAGAACATGGCACGCTTCAAGGAACTGATAGCGTTTTGCAACGTATTGCGTGCATTCACCACATCAAGTTTCAGCGTCAGCAAATCTGCCCTACTGATGGCAGCTATCTTCAGGCGCTGCATGCCGATGCGATAAAGCGTATCAGTAGACACTGTATTTTCCTTTGCCAAGTCATATTCGGCCTGCGCCATGGCAAGGGCAAAGAAGTAGGTGGTGGCCTGCTCGGACACCTGTTCGGCATTATAAAGGTACTCTTTCTTCGCCTTCTCGTACTTCAACGGTTCAATCTTGCGCTCCCAACGGAAAGGATTATAACCGACCAGACTCTGAGAATAGCCCACACGCACCGGCACACTGGTGAACTGAGTGGACTTGTTATTGCCGAAACTCCGCATATATCCCAGTTCTGTATCCAGATAGAACGTACCTCCCGTCAAATCAAAATTCTGCCTGATGGCAAGGTTCCCGTAAGCATAGAAAGACTGCTGGCTGCGGTAGATGTCAAGATTCTGCTCGGAGTCGTAGCGCTTGGTGATATCGCGGTTGTATTGGGCCGGCGTCATGTTCAAGGTCAGACTGGGAAGCCGGTTCGCCTTATAAGTGCGGTACTCCCAATAACCGGCCAGATACATGTTCTTGGTACGAAAAGCTTCCAGCGAACTATCGTTTGCCAATGCAATGGTCTGTTGCAAGTCAAGGGTTATCTGCTGTTGTGCCAAGCAAGTCGTGATGCCCAAGCTCACGAGTAATACAAGTATTCCTTTCTTCATAATCATTTACTTTCTTTTATGCCGCAGGAAATTTTCTCTCCGGCAGCACGTCGGTATATAAACCAATATATCAACGGGATAATGAATAAACTGACCAATGTCCCCATGAACATCGCTCCAATCATGGCTATGGAAAGCGGTTTCTGCAATTCCGACCCCATGTCGAACGAGAACAGCAACGGAACCATGGCAAATATAGTGGTAAGCGATGTCATGATGATGGGACGAAGCCTCCTTCGTCCTGCCTCATGAATTGCCTCGAGCAGCGGCATTCCCCCTTTCCGCAATTCGTTGATGGCATCCAGCTTCAGAATAGAATCATTGATGATGATACCACACGTTACAATCATTCCGATGGCAGACATCAGGTTCAACGTATGTCCGCATACCCACAACAGCAACAAGGCAAACGCCACATCTATCGGGATTTCCAGCAACACGATAAGCGGCTGTACAAAACTCTCGAACTGAGCTGCAAGGATAAAATACATCAGCAGGATGGAAACAAAAAGAATCACCACCAGCTCATCCAACATCTTCCGGTTGGAGAAGAAGCTTCCGGAAAAGGTGGTATCCCAGTCTTGCGTAGCGTCCGCTTCCTGCTTCACATTCTCCATCAACTCCGGAGCATCGGCCACATCATAGAAACGGAACGGGATATATTCACCGTTGCGCCCTGCCGTAATGGTCTTCAAGTCTTCGGCGGGGCGAATCCTTATCAGTTCGCGCAACGGAACATACTCTATTCTCCCTTTATCGTCCGGACGGATTTGTATCAATGTCTGCTGCAAGACATCACTCACCGTCTGTTCCTCTCCTACAATACTGATAGGCAGATACTGCTGGTAGGAATGAAGCATTGCCACGCTGTTTTCCTTGAACGCAGCCTTCAATGTGCGGTAAAGTTCCTCATAGGAAACATTGTAGAGCAACAATTTCTCCTGCAAGACACTTATATCCAACTGATTTTCAAACGTAATGCCAGTAGGAGCCACACCGGTCAGGTCGGCAAACCGCTGTTCCAGACCGCGCAGTTCGTCGGCCACCGGAGTCTTCTCCTTGTTGCGTGCATAAAGTTCAGCCACCACATCCGCTTCTCCTGTCACGAAAAGCTTCTCGAATACCGTTTCGGGCGGAGAGAAAGAGACCACCGCCAACGGATATGCCTGTTTCAGCCAACGGTAGATTTTCTCCTGCAAAGGAGCAATCTCCGCCGACAAGGCAGTCTTGAAATACAATTCCGCTTCCGAAGACGAGAGCGCCTGTTCACGATTCAACAAATAGTCCTGCTGCCCGATGGACGCCGTCTGTTCCACCGTTTCATCCTCCAACTGCCCGAACAGTGCATCTACCCGATGACGGTTTTCATCCACATGAATGTTTTCATTCCACTCCACACGGGCTATCAGTTCATTCTGGTCTATCTCGGGCATACGTTCCTTGCCGATGAAATAAAATAGAAAGACACACAATGGAACGGAAACCACACAGAAAACCATACTAATCGTCTTATGAGCGAATATCCAGTCGACACCGGCATCATAGAAACGGTCGAGCGTATGCTCCTTCAACGGATTGTTGATGCGAATACGGAAAAAGCGCAACTTACCGCGCAGCCCCATGCGATAGACCAGCATATAAAGAACCGGCAGCAGCATGATGCCTGTAAAATAAGATACCAGCAACCCCACCGTGACGGCAAATGCCTGGTCGTAGAAAAGGGCCCCTGCAATGCCGCTCATGAATATCAGCGGCACAAATACAGCAACCGTAGTTAGCGACGAGCTGAGCATCGGTGTCACCACCTCACTCGTGCCTGCCACACAAGCCCGCTTCAGCGAATAGCCCCGTTCACGATACTGCGAGATATTCTCCGTCACAATGATGCTGCTGTCAATCATCATACCCAATGCCAGAATCAGCCCCGACAAAGAAATGATATTGAGCGACATCTTGAACAGATAAAAAAACAAGAAGCAAATCACAATAGACACCACCATGCTCAGTCCGATGATAAACGGCGACTTGACATCCCCCAAGAAAAGCACCGCTACGATGCAGATGAAGAGAAAACCCAACGAAAGGTTCTGCTGCAAATTAGAGATAGTATAGTCCAGCAATTCCGTCTGGTTACGGCTGATGCTGAAATCAATATCGGGATATACCTCCTTGAAATAATCCATCGTATGATTAAGGGCAGATTTCATATCATCCATGTTTTCATCCGCCTGCTTGATGACGGCCAACGTAACGGCACGCTTGCCGCCTGCCACAGAAACGCCTTTCTCCTTGGCCGGCACAACATCCACCTCGCAAAAGTCACCCAAACGGATGATACGTCCTTCTTTGCGCAGAAGTATATCCCTCACGTCCTCTTCGGTGCGCAGAAGGGTGGAAAACTTGATATTGTATTCATAGTAACCATCGCGCACGGTCATGCTGCCCGGTTCCACATTGTTCTGCGCCAACACTCTTTCTATGTCTTCTATGGAAAGCCCCAATACAGCCAGTTTATCGGGGTCGGGAACAATCTGCAACTGTCGCTCCACCAGACCGGTAACATCCACCATTGCCACCTCCGGCAGCTGCTCGATGCGGCGCTTTATCACACTCTCGGCAAACTCGCACAAATCAAGAAACGCACCAGTCTCCTCATACTCCCCTCCCACTTCTTCACGTTGCATTCCCGCCGCATCATTCTTCAAAGTCAGGTTCAGATAGAACACCGGAATATCCGTCGCACTTGCTTTTATCACCTTCGGCCGTTCGGTATCCTTGGGCAGATAGTTCATGGCAGCGTCAATCTTCTCGTTCACTTCTATGAAGGCAAGGTCGGTATTCGTACCATAGTCAAAGTTCAGGCGGATGATGCCTGCCCCGTCGCGCGTTTCGCTATTCATATCTTTCAGTTTAGCCACTTGGATAAGCTGCTGACGAAGGGGCTTCACCACCGTATTCTCCAATTCGCGTGCCGAAGTGTTCTGCGCCGACACCTGCACGGTGATTTCCGGAATGGCAATATCGGGCAACAAAGACACCGGCAGGGTGAAATAAGTCACCAACCCGACAATGAAACATGCCGTAAACGCCATCAATACGGCAATGGGACGATGTATTAAGAACTTTATCACAAAATTTTCAGATTTAAGATTTATGATTTATAAGTGAGGAAACACTTATTATTCTCCATTTCCAACGACCTTCACCGGTGCCTCATGAGCCAGGTTCACATTTCCCGTCACGATGACCGTATCGCCTTCTTTCAAGGCATCATCGGCCATACTGTAGTTCTCTGCATTCTCCAGTCCGGTCTGCACATAGTTCCACTGTGCTTTTCCTTTTTTCAAAGTGAAGACCACCTGCTTGCCCGAACGTAGCACCACGGCACTCTTCGGGATTACCAATCGCTCGCCCAGAGAGCGGTGTACGTTCACCCGCACATTCATCCCGCTGAACAACCGTCCTTTGCCGTTGACGGATGCCTTTACCTTCACCATCCCCTTGTCATCCACCAGCGGATTGATTTGAGTGATACGCCCTTCCTGCTTGGAACCGGCATCCGAATAAGGGGTAACGATTACCTTGTCACCGCTCTTTATCAACGGCAGTTCACTTTCCAGTACCGTAAAGTCCACCTCCATGCCTTGCGAGCCTACTATGGTGCAGAATGGTTCCGCGGCGCTCGGTTCATTGAAAGGTTTGGAGAAGAGATTCGCCACAGTCCCGTCAAACGGTGCGGTCAGCGTGGCATGCTCCTCCTCATAACACGCCAGTTCGTATTGCGAAAGGCTTTGGTCGTAACCACTCTTCACCCGTGCCAACTTCATGATGTCCTCGGGCACTTTCGAATGGTCATCTGCCGGATAGCCCTGTCCTATCAGCACATCCTGCAACTCCAGTTTGGCCTTTTCAAGGGCATCTTCCGCCTGTGCCGTCTTGTTCTTCAAACGAAATTTATCCAGCTCGGCCAGCTTCTGTCCTTTAACCACGCGGTCGCCGTTCTTCACATAAATATGAGCCACCACGCCCGTCGTTTCAAATTTCAAATCGGCCATTGCTCCTGCCGACGTCTTCCCGTTGCTCACCAGTTCATGTTCAAAGATTTCATACTTCAAGGTCTGCACCGTCACTTCATTATGGTCCTGCGGCAATACGGTTGTCACCCCCTCTTCCGCGCTCTTCTCTTTGCCGGCATCAGAACAAGCCGCCAGCAAAACAACCGCCAAGCACAGTAAGTATCGGTAATTTCGTGTTTTCATATTTCTATCATTTTTTCTATTAGGCTAAAATAAATCTTTTGTTTAACAAATACGGCATTTAGATCGATTAATTCAGATTATTTATCATATTCAAGAAAATCTATCTGAGAACAACCACATCTACCTCCTCACAGCTTTGCCTCCTTGCCAACCAATCCCTAATCCTTAATCTTTAATCCTTTCACTTCCTCCCTCATCTGCCTGACCGCCGTGGAATGTACCTTCGGTTCTTTCGTCAGCACCAACTGTTTCATCTTTTCAAACTTATCCGGCTGTCGGTAGGCTGGAAGTGCATAGAGCTTTGCCAGCAGATAGTAAGGATAGATGCGTCCCGGAAGCCGGTGTGTGGAGCGAAGAAGCCATGCTTCCGCAGACGGGTAATCCCCCATCTCCTGATGGTTCTTGCCAATGATATTCAGTATCATCGGGTCGCTGCTATGCAGCAACGCCTCTTGCAGGATGCGGTTGGACGCTTCAAACTGCTTCGACTTATGAAGCGCATGCCCGTATTCAAACAGGAAGGCAGCACGCTCTTTCAGCACAGGATAAAGTTTTTCGTACCCTTCCGTGACCGGACGGCTTGCACCGGCACGATACAGCACCCGCACATTCGCCCATTCCCGACAAGCCCGTTCCATCTGCCTATCGTCCTGCAACCGGAAAAGCCCTGTTCCTCCTGCCAACAAGGCGAACAACAGCCATGCCCCACGCCCTCCACTCTCCACACACGCCCACAGCAACACCGGAAACGTTACTATACCCACCGGAAGCTGCAACGGATAGGAGGAGAAAGAGAAAATCATCAGCGAGAGCAAAGCGCCACAAAGCCCCAACCGTCCTTTCCGCATACCCATCCAGAGGCAGAAAGCAACGACAATCAATAATCCTGCCGTCAAGGGAATTCCCAATTCCACAGCCGCCTGCAGATACTCGTTGAAGGCATATTCGGGGCTTCCCGCCACATATTCCTCCCACAAGGCATAATCCCCCGTGGCGAAATAGGCCTCCTGCGCATCAGCGTAAGCCGAAGAGAAGCCGCCGATTCCATATCCGGCAAAAGGTTTTTCTGCAATAGCACGACAAGCCATTTTCCACATAAACAGGCGTCCGCGTGCCGAATCGGGCTTCAAGGAAAACAGGCACCAGCCCGCCACCAACAGCAAGCACAGACCGATAGCTACAGCCACCGGTATATGCTTCCGGTGCTGCCGCCACCAAACAGCCATTTGCTCTTTCCACCCTTTCACGCCGCCATACACCCACAAGCAGGAGAAGCCCGCAGCCAACCATGCCGAACGGCTCATACCCGCCGGAAGCACACAAAGGATAAGCAATGCCACTCCTCCTGCTACATTCTTTGCAGGTCCGCTTCTTGCAAGCCATTGGTGCAAACATACCGGAAGCGTCATAGCCAAATAACCCGAATAGGGACCCGGATTGAAGAAACTTCCGGTCAAAGCATACAAGGAGTGCCTGGAAGCCACTGAGCCATAGAGCTGACACAGCCCCCACACCGCCTCTACACCGCCCAAGAGCATCAAAGCCCATACCACGGCCGTACCAAACGACATGCCTTTTTCGCCACGTCTCCAAAGAAACGAAAGCAAGATGCAAGGCAGCACCCCTAACGAGGCACGGTCGAACCACACCCATTGCCCTATCGTTTCATCCGCAGGCAGTCCGGTGCTAACGCTGCAAACCATAGAAAGCACGGCTATCACAGCTGCTACGCGCAGACCATCTCCCGCATACCCTATTACATATTTTCTTATCGCCATTTCACTCCACTTGTTTCCATACTCTTTCCCAGCGTATCTTCCCTCGGCTGTCGACCAATCTCCGTATCCTCACTGCACGCCCACGATAAACCGTTCGGGCAGCAGACTTGTTTCAACACCTTCCTGTGCAGGAATATAAAGAGAACAAATCATTAATTCATAGCACATAAGATGCTATACTCCAACCTCCTTCTGTATTTTTCACTGCAGCAAAAATTTTTTGCCCTATTTCATCAACAGCAATATAATGAGCATCAGCATCCAATAGATATTTTCTTATAGCATTACCTTCCCAATCAAAGACCAACACAAGGTTGGATTTACGACCATTTTCATATATTTTCTTATCAGAGTATAAAGCATATAAATACTTGGTTGTAGCACAGAGATTGATATACCCCACTTGGGTATCTTCTGTCATATCCACACTTTGGTACAAGCCATCTGCTTCCGCCCCGGGTTTGTATATCGGATTACCAAATCTTAATGACTTTTTCAACTTAATTTTTCCATTAATATTCTCTATAATATCCAAATTGGATGAGAAATTAAGAGAATAAGCAAAAAACTTCTTCTCCGGTTGCATAACCAAATCCCCTTGATTAGATAAATATTTAGTATATTGATTAAAGGACTCATCAGAAGCATTATAAATGTCTACTCCATAATCTAATACGTCACTATTTTTATTAAACAACAAGTATTGATAACGAGATTGGTATGTGCCAGCGCCCAAAAAAGTACTGTCATCAATTGCAATAAGTCTTGATATTTGACTATCCGGAATGTCATATTTCGTTAAACGAACCGGATTTTCCCCATCCGTTTTGTCACTGCGCAAAGCATCAAGTTTATACTTCATTACTACCCGTGTTTGATTATCAAACACAGAAAAGCATTTGTTCAACATATAGCCATAACAGCCTGCAGGTATTTCACCCGACCCTTGTCCTATAGTTCCAAAACGAGTAATATATGCACCTGTTTTTCTATCAAAAAGAGTATAGCTATCACCAGAATGAAGATCGTAAACAATCAAATATTCTTCATTACAAGTCATCCCCTCTATTACAGCCAAAAACTCATCTTTGATTAGATTCTCTTTCTCTTGAAATAATTGTTGAGATTCAGAAAACAGATTTAATACTGAATCATGTTTTTCATCTTTACACCCTCCTAACATACATATTAGCAAAAGCATAAATAAAAAGTTTTTTTTCATCATACATTATTAATATTTTAAAGTTACAGAGTAATAAGCATGCCTTATCGAACATGCTTATTACAAGTTTTATATTAGCAAGTAACCATTCACAATAGCTATACACTCTATTTTTAGTTTTATTCAGAACTAATTCTTATTATTCCCAAAGAGAATAGGAATTTCTTACTTGCTTATAAAAGGAAATGATTATAAAAGAATCATGCTAGTTAAGGACATGGACTAAAGAATTTAATGCCTTTAACCACTCCCCCTCCTAGAATCAGCATACAATCACCATAATTACCGCAGCAATATACATTTTGACCACTTTCGCCACTTGCCAACGCTTCCACATTAGCCAACATCAAATCTGACATATTATCTGCTTTCAAATTTGCATAAACTCCATAACTGGCAACTACTGCAATCGCTGCAACAAATGCAGCTTTCATAATTTTCGCATTCATTATTCTTTCTTTTAAATTGGTAAAAATTTTGATTTTTACCAATTTCCGCATCTATCCTTTCAACGGAAAAAGCAAACACATTGCTTGTTTAAACTAATTTTGTATCTTTGCCTGTACCTCCTTTCTTGGGTGGGTTATGGAACGAGCGGGTCGTAGTGTGCCAACAAAACGTTATCCGTCCATTCCTCTCCAGTCCCATTTATATTTTCCTCTTTTATTTTATTCGATAGCGTATAATCGATTCATCTTTGTTTATATCTGTGTCATAAACGATTCCTTCCGGTTCATTACTTCACCTTGTTCATTCTATCTTTTTCCATATCCTATCCCATCTTGTATCTTCATCCGGTTCGACCGATTTCCATATCCTCACTGCACGCCCCACGATAAACGGTTCGGGCAGCAGCCCCCAGTAACGGGAGTCCTGCGAATTCTCCGCCTTGTCGCCTGCCACGAAGTAGTAGTTTTCCTGAAAGCGGTACTCACGTATCAGGCTGTCGCCCAACAGGATGCGGCCTTGTTCATCCATACGCAACTTCTTCCCCTGTTCCCAGCCCACCAACTGCCCGTAAAGCCTCCACGACGTAGAGTCCATCCCGACCGTCTGTCCACGGGCGGGAACAGGAAAAGGGCCGAATTCCTTCACCGTCCACCCCCGGCGCTTGTCCCAGGGAAAGGTTTCCATCTGTATCCCCGCAGCCCCGCTGTCGGGCAGCATGGAGATGCACTTCTGGGCAGGCAGAAAGCCGATGTTTCCTTCGTGGCCCGCAACCCGGTAATAGCCTTTCCTGATTGCCAAAGTGTCGCCCGGAACGGCCACGCAACGCTTCACATAATAGCGCATCACATCAAAGGCGATGCTGTCCCAGCGCCCCGACCGATAAGGAAAGTTGAACACCAGCACATCGCCCCTGCGGAACTTCCTCCAGCCCGGCAGACGGTGTATGTCCACCTCTTTCCCTTCCACCGCGTCGAGCACGTCGAACAGGCGTGCGCCTGCCGAACACTTGTCAACCAGCACATAATCGCCCGGCAGCAAGGTGGGAGACATCGAGTCGCTGGGAATCTTGAAGGAGGTCACCACAAACACTTGCAGCACACAATAGACCACCACAAGCACACAAACCCCGAAAGCGATGTTCGTCAGCCTCTCCAGCCACGTCCTCATGGATCCTTGCTTCTTCCCTTCCTCCATCTCTCCTCCTATCTTATCAGGTTCATGGTTATCACACTGTCGTTTTCCAGAAAAAACACCCGCTGGTTGACGATGCGGTCGGGCACGGTGAACCACAACAGCGCATTCTCCGGTATGTTTGTATAGCTTTGGGTAGAGTCGGCAGTGCTGCTGTATTCCAACGGCGAGAACGCGGCCGCATCCACATCCCAGTAGTGCAGCGTGTAAAACCGCTTGAGCAGCCTTTTCCGTTTCGGGAACGTAAATGCCTGTGGCCGGTCCGGCCGGGGGATGAACTTGCGTATATGCCCGTGCGCATCCGCATGAAACGGGGCGGTGAGGAAGCGGAGCTGCCCTGCCGCAGGAGAATCCGCCACGATAAAGATGTTGTCGCCTCCCACCTGCCGGAACAGGCACGTCGTATCGGTGCGGCACCCCACGGCGACAGGCTCCCATTTATAATAGTTGTAGGCGCAGAGATACACCTGTCCCGAAGCATGCGCGAACTCACGGATGCGGTCGGTCGACACACGGACGTCGACGGGGCGGTCAAGGTACTCCATACTGACATCTTCCAGCAAGGGGCTTTTCAGCCAGGTGCCATAGCCGTCGTCCGGCACCTCTCCGCTGCCGGATACGGGACAAGGGTTCGAAATGGGAGCGATAGACCTTGGCAGGTCTCAAATGCCCCCGGCTGTTCAACACCGGCAGATACTCCCCCGGCAACTGTTCTCCGGGGGCAAAGCTGTGGAAGCGTCCCTCGTGCCACACGGCCCCCCAGTTGTGTCCCCAGTCCATACGGGTCCACAGGGTCTTGTCCATCACCACGGGTATACCGGCGGCACGCATCACGAACAATCCCAGGTCGCACAGGCCCTCACATCGGGCACCTCCCCAGGCATACGTCTCTTCGATGGTGGGATAGAAGGGCAGGGAGTTCTTCTTGTACCGCATCACCGTTGCAAGCCTCTTGTTCAGCAGCGAGCAAGCCTCCAGCGGAGAGGAGACACCGGAGGAGTCGAGCAAAGGGATGAACCTATCCATCATCTCCTTCCGTAGTCCCGAGGGATATTCCCTACTGATGCGATAGGGCAGAATGTAGCGGCAGAAGACGGGAAAAGGCACTTGCCGCGCCCAAGGTTTCCGCCACGCCTCGAAGGCGAGGTCGATATTCCGCACCAGAAAGGCGCTGTCCAGTGTCCGGATGTCCTTGTAACGGTGGCGCTCCCCCATGCGTCCGGCCCTTGCCAGCGAGTCGAGGTGTGCGTTGCACGCCTCCTCCGTGGGAAAATCCGTCAGCCGCGGACGGTATCTCCCCCCTCCGGGCAGCGCGTAGAATTCCTCCTCGTAGAAGTGGTAGGGCATGTTCGCTATCAGGAAACGGGCGGCGGCCTGTTTCAGGCTGTCGTCCTTGTAGTGCAGCAGCACGCCTTCCAGTTCACGGCGGTTGTCGCCGGCAAAGGCAAGGGCACGCTCCAGCGCAGCATCCCGGCGGCACGACTGCAAGCACAGCACAACAAGGAATGCGCATGCCGGAAAAAAGCGGAAAGTTCTTCTCAATATATCCATGCCAGTCTCATTGTTATTTTGCATCTCCGGACAGGGACAGTCGTATTGGTGAGGAAGCCGTATTGCAATGCACGGTGACGGTCTTGGAGAAGTGTTCCGGATGCTCCGCCTTATAGACCACCTCCAGTGTTATCTCCTTGCCCGGCTGGGCAGGTTCCTTGGAATAGGATACGGTGGTGCAGCCGCAAGAGGTGGTGACATCCTGTATCACCAAAGGGTTGCCGCCTGTATTCTTCAAAGTGAAGGTCGCCTTTTGCTCCTTATGCCAGTCGAAACTGCCCAAGGACACAGAAGTTGCATCCATACCAACCTCGGTCATTATCTGCTTGCTTTCCTTCTCTTCGCTAATCTGTCCGCCTTGGATAATCCTTAGATAGAGTTCTTTTATCTTAGGGTTGTGGATGGGATTCCCGATGGCTATAACTTTATTATCTTTATCTAAGAGAAATGTTTGAAATTTTGCATCAACTGGAAAATTGTTTAATTTTTCTATCAAATTATTTTCATCTATACAAATTGGATAATCAAATTGAGCGATATTAAGTTCATGTAATAATGCAGTTCTTTGCGATGGAGAAAAAATAAATAGGAAACGGACTGAATCAGGGAACTGTTTTTGCGTACTTTTTATAAGTTTTTTCCACTCCAAAAGTTGTAATTTGCAACTTAAACAACCGGAAGAGTCAACATAAGTCATAATTTTATATGAGCTTGAAAAATCCCAATCAACTGTATCTATTCCACCCTTTGTGAAAACCGTATTTTTTGGGAAAAGTATTGTTCTATTTTCCCAAGTTCGAATCCGTTTTATAATATCATTCTCTCTATCATTTCCACAAGCTCCGCAAATGAATATGATTATACAAATATATAGCAATTTTTTCATGTGAAACATCTATTTTTTAGGCTTTAAATAATAAACGACCAAAGCATCTTCTCCGTTTTCCAAATGCTTTAGTATTCCACTGCCCATTCTTTTCTTTGATTCTTCATCAAACAGGTTATAAGCCGCAGAATTCAGCCAACAATATATACGTGTTTCGTCCATATATATTGGAAAGTTGAAATGCGAAATTGACAAAACAATATCTTTATTATATACGACTTTCGAGAAAGTTTGTTTCTCCAAATCCATTGCAAGCATTGCTTTCTTAGAACCATAAAAAATGGAGGATAATAAGAAATTCCCACAAACAAAAGGCGTTTCGTAAAAATAGCTAAATTCGTTTGATTTTCTCTGTTTTACCACTTCTTGGTAATTGTTTCGCATACTTTTCGGAATACTTTTATTAAAAGTTATTTCGTATTTTTCTTTCACTTTACCAGTCGCATTCAATATATAGATATCATCCGAGATCGGATAATAGTAAACTATGTTTGTAGCACACCTTCTAAGGCTGCCAATATTCAAATGACCACGTGTCGTTCTCTCATCAAAAGACAATAGAACCTCTTTTATATTAAACTCTGAATCGGTCAATATTAATTGATTGTCCATACTTAATTCAACATCCAATCCTAATAGAAAATTTCCGTCCGAAGTAACGATTAAGTCATTTACCCCCTCCAATTTGCCGTTATAAGAATATTCATCTTTGAAATCTCCATTTAAATTATATTTCAAAATTTTTCTTTGACCGGAATCTAACAAATAAATGTTTTGATTAGCCACATCAAAATCCGTTATTTTGGAATATTCACCAGGTCCTTGCCCTTGATGCCCAATCTTATAAAGAAAAGTTCCAGTGTTGTCCCAAACCGTCAAAGAAGCATTTCCAAAATAGTCTAATAAATAAATTTTATCATCA
>ERZ778497.1415-NODE-1415-length-15376-cov-4.283076_pt1 | contig 15376 bp, 10 predicted proteins | sample MGYA00509938_ERZ778497 | MGnify/ENA primary metagenome ERZ778497 (study PRJEB29527, sample SAMN07138969) | mouse gut metagenome | material: feces | host: mouse | place: China:Nanjing | collected 2016-01-25 ... | reverse complement strand
CATACAGCTCTCTCTCCCACTGGAATCCGAGCCATTTGATATCCTCCTTTATAGAATCAACATATTCTGTATCCTCTTTCACCGGATTGGTGTCATCGAAACGCAGATTGGTCTTTCCGCCATATTTCTGCGCCAGGCCGAAATTAAGGCATATACTTTTCGCGTGTCCGATATGCAGATAGCCGTTAGGCTCCGGCGGGAAACGCGTCATTATACTTTTATGTTTTCCGGAGGCAAGATCCGCCTCGATAATCTCCTCAAGAAAGTTAAGGTTCCTGGTCTCAGTGACCTCTTTGTTCAGTTCTTCCATAATCTGCGAAATGCTTAATTTCAAAACAACTCGCAAATATAGAAAATAGATAATCAAAACGCAAACTGTGCCACCAGGCTGACCCTCCGGGCATTATTCCCCTCTCCGCTGAAATTCTCCCTCCGTCCCCAGTTGAACTCTGCCGCGGCCTGTATGCGCGGAGTAAGGTTCCAGAATATGTTTGCCGCCACATAAAGTCCGTATTTATATGTATTTGAATCAACAGTACCTGCCGGCATATACCGCATCTGCCCGACAGTACACGACACAAATACCTTCTGATGCAGATAGCACTGCACAGCTCCTGTCCAGCCTACAGCCCAAGGAGTGTACATACGTCCTGAACGGTACGGGCTGTCCACAAGGTCAAAGTTGCCCATAAGCAGGTCGTTTGAAAGACTTCCATACCCTTTTCCGGCATTTACAGTCGCATATATGGTCATAGGACGGCATGGACGGAACACGGAGCTGAGCTGGAGGCCCCATCCCGGCACTGTCACATTGCTGCTTTTGACAAGATCACGATATGAGAGCGTCCTGAGAATAGCCGACAGACGGATATGCTCATTGTATCCCCATTCATACTGCACAAAGGCGGCTATATCAGGTATCCAGTCATTCAGGGCCTTGTTCGTCTCCCCGTTCGCGCCGATATGTGACGACGGCATCTCCACTGATGCGGCCGCTCCCCACTTGCTGTTCCAGGTATGCATCCACCTCAAAAGCACGGAAGTGGTCCTGACTTCAGCGGGAGAACCCTGCCCGTCGACCAGCGGAGAGGCGGCGAGAGGGTCGCTGAAAGTGGAATTGGTATATCCAAGAGTCCAGTCATTTATCGTCGCATACGCCTTCTTCAGTGAGAAGTCCCTTGCCTGGTAACCGTTGAAATTGGCCTCAATATAAAGCTGATAGTCACCGACTGCCACATTGCGCCCGAGCACACGGAAATACAGCGCAGTCCCTGAAGGTGTACTGCCGATCTTGCGTCTGTTGACTGCATCCGCCGGCACGGAAATCATATACGGAATGAATCCTCCGGTATTGACTACGCCTCCCCAGTCAATCCATCCGCGCATACGTACTACTCCGCCGATTCCCATAGCCAGGTCCGCATCCCTGCTCATAAAAAGGAAATAAGGTGCACGCGGATCATTGAAATGCCGGAACTGGTCGTAATAGAACAAATCTATCAGCCGACGTTCCTGCAATGAATCGGGACGCTCTCCGGTCCCGAAATAGCTTACCTTATGGTCCGCCTTCAATGAATCCGTGTTGGCCTCTTCCGGAGAGACTGTATTGCGCTGCGCCTGCATTGCCGCCGGAAGCAGCACACATAGCCAGCACAGGAAAATAATCCGTTTTCTCATCTGATTGTCTTTTTAGTCCGGATTCCCCATAGCAACATACCTGCCAATCCTGCATTTCCTGAAAACCAGTCGTTGCAGCCACTTTCTATAATCTGTTTAATTCCCCATAAAATTTATAATGATTGAAATTAAAACATCTTCTTAAAAGAAAAATAAGTATTTTTGTGCCCGTCTATAAAATTTGATACAATGATAAAATCTATGACGGGCTTCGGAAAATCCGAGACAGCTCTTGCAGGCGGAAAGCTATATGTGGAAATACGGTCTCTCAACGGTAAGACGGCGGATATCAGCATAAAGACGTCCCTGCTTCCGAAGGACAGGGAAATTGAAGTCAGAAAAATGATTGCGGCAGGACTTGAAAGAGGCAATATAGACTTCTTTATGACATACGAGCCGAATGCCGCGGAATCCGCACGCACGATCAACCCTGACATAGTAATGAATTATTACAGCCAGATATCCGGAATAAGGCAGAGGCTGGGCCTGTCCAATGCAGGCTCCGACCAGGAGATCCTGGCTTCCATTCTCAGATTCCAGGACGTGATGTCAGCCAAGAAAGAGGATGTCATCAATGATGACAACTGGAACAAGGTGGAGAACTGTATAAAGGAAGCGATATCCCATCTGAACGAATTCCGTTCAAAGGAAGGGGCGATACTTTACAGGGATGTGACTTCAAAAGTGGCAAGCATCCTGGCCTGCGTCGATGAAGTCGAGAAATTTGAAAAAGGACGTGCCGAACTTGTGCGTGAACGCATACTTTCAAGATTCGCTGAACTCAAGCTCGAACCGGACCAGAGCCGTCTTGAAGCAGAGATGATATACTATATTGAAAAACTTGACATCAACGAGGAGAAAGTACGGCTCCGCCAGCATTGCCGCTATTTCCTTGACACGATAGAAAAAGACCCGTTCCCAGGCAAAAAGCTCGGCTTCATTGCACAGGAGATGGGCCGTGAGATCAACACCACCGGTTCAAAAGCGAACAACACCGACATCCAGAAGCTCGTAGTCAATATGAAAGACGACCTTGAAAAGATCAAGGAGCAGTCCCTCAACATATTGTAGCACTCAGCCATCAATCCGTCTTCATATCGAAGGCTGTGGTATCCACTGGCTTTATTTCCTTGAATTTACCGAAATTCCAGGTAACGGAAAAGGCCAGCGATCTTCCTATACGGTCTGTCCATATATTTTTTGTGTATAGATCTGAAGATATCGTGGACAGCTTCGGACCGTTTCCGTGGAGAATGTCGGAAAAAGACAAATCAAGATACAGGTTATGTTTCGGAAAGCCCTTGCTCAAAGACAGTCCGAAAAGCGGTTCAAGCCTGATTTTCCGGCTTTGCACAAAGTTGTTGTTAGGCCTTACAGTCATGCTTGACATAATATGGAAACCGTATTTCAATTTGAGATTCATCTGCAGTCTGCCGGAAAATGAGTTCACGACATTGGAAGTACCGTCAGCAAAACTGTAAAAGGAGTTGTTGTAGCTCACAGAGAGAGAAAATCCAAGCGGTTTCAAAGGCCTGACAGTAGTGGAGAGGCTTATATGGTTGCTATGACTTGAACCCAGATTCTCCCAGGTGGTAAAAGAAGCTCCGTAAATATCCACCGAAGTCACCTGTGATATCATATTGTCCACCCAGCTGCGCATATAGGAGACTGATATGTTAGGGATTATCTTTGATTTGAAATCCTTTTTATAAGTCACATTAAACATATTGGTGACACTTCCGACAAGGTTCGGATTTCCTTTCCTTATGTTCATATAGTCAGATATGTCAGCATAGGGATTCATCTGCTCCATTGAAGGACGGTTATATTTTGCAGAATATCTGAGCCTTATCTGGTGCGTCTTCAGTTTTCCGGCGAGCGAGATATGGGGAGTTATGTCGAATTTGCAGTAATCCAATGAAACATCGTCAATGCCGGTGCCCTTGTTTTCCTGCCAGTCGGCACTCACTCCGATTCCCCAGCTCAATCCGTTGCGGAACGCCGAACCGCTGTACAACGCATTCGCGTGCCACACCTGCTGTCTGTAGTTCATCCTTAATGCCGGCTGAATGAGAGCCATAAAATCATCCGTCACGAAATTATAAAAATAATATTCAGAACTGTTATGATAGTGCCTGTTTATATAATCTATACCCCAGTTCACTCCCCAGCGGACTTTCTGGCCTCCATTGAGAGACATACCGTACGATGCACTATGTGACCGTTCTCCGGAAGCACCTGTGTTTTTTGCTTTCAAATCTCCGGTTCTGCACAAGAATCGCTCCTGTCCGGTCATTACGGCATTGTCCGAATATGTATATGTAAAAGTATGGCTGTTACGCCTGCCGAAAGAGTGACTTATATTGAATGCGCCGTTGAAACGCATAGGCGACACTGTTTTTGTTCTGGAGTCAATGCCGTCCTGAAAGGCACCTGGATTAAATGACTTCTCATACGAATCGGAATCTTTACGGACAGTGTTTATCGAAAGTTTCAGATTGACTTTGTCTCCCGCCAGAGGACGGAAGAAATTAACACCGAGATTATGGTTCATAGACAAAGTTCTGCTGACAGATTCTGCCTTTATCAACTTGTATCCAATATCTGATCGGCTTATCTCGGTCTCAGTCCTGCTGCCCCTTTCAGGAAGACCGTCAAAACCGAATCTGTAAGACAGTCCGGCTCCTGTGACAGGAGTATTGACCACAGCGTCAGCATTTGCCGAATAGCTATTGGTCGTTTCAGCATTGCCGTTGAGTCTGGAAGCAAAACCGAAAGGCAGTTCCCGTGACAATTTTATCAGAAGGATAGGCTTCTCGTTGTCATATTCAGGCGATCCTGGGAGAATGACCTCCACAGTCTTCATATATGCTCCCTGAATAAAATGCATAGGATACTGGCGGTCGACATTTATCATACCGCTGATCCGGTCGTCAATTCGTATTTCCGTTATTCCCTCATCTTCAAAGACCAGATTGCCGTTCCTCTCGGAACGTTTCAGTTCAGGAATTTTCGTCATTATCTCAGCCATATTCATCCTGAATGCATCAGGGTCTCCTGACACATCATACACAATCCTGTCGGACTCACGTCTGAGCAATGTTCCGGAACTGACCACAGACGCTTCAAGCTGCTCTCCTGCAGGCTCCAGACGTATCACACCCAAATCCACAGCATTACCATTCCATTCTGCATCTATCCTGCGGTTTTCATATCCAAGGAATGATACAAAGACTGTATATCGTCCTTTTTTAGGTACAGAGAGCACAAACTCTCCATCAGAACCGGTAAATGCAGAAGCCTTGGCTATTCCTGCCGTATCCAGGGCATAGACATTGACAAAATCCATAGGAACATTGTCCTCACTGCTGACTACAGTCCCCTTTATCACCCGGCTGTCCGGACCGCCAAGCCCTGTATATGCAGCAGAAACGGCACTGACATTTGCCGCGACAAAAATCAGCACCGCCATAATTCTAAACAGTCCATTCATATCATATCAAAGGTTAGATAGGGCAAAGTTAAAAATAAATAATCCAAAAGCAAGCGAAAGACAACAGGCAGATACAGACAGACTTATTCAACTGGGAACAAACAAATTACAGCATATAACAATTTCAAACAAACATATAAAAAACTGTGATATACAGGGGCCTTACGGTTCCTGTATATCACAGTTTACACCGAATTGACTTACAATATGCAAGTCAGGACAATTTATTCCCCGACAGTTATGTTGCCGACATAAAGTCCCCAGCATCCGTCAGTCACCACAGGAACCGTATTCCCGTCCGCATCCTCTACAAAATCCGGAGCATCAATGAAAGTATGTGAATGCCCTCCGACGATGATGTCGGTATTGCTCAGCTTCGACGCCAGCTCAATATCCTCGGAATTTCCTATATGGGTCAGACATATTACATAGTCGCAGCCCTTTTCCTTCAGAATCTCCGCATACCTGTTGGATACCTCCACCGGATCAAGATATTTCATAGTAGCCGCAATCTCCCTGTCCACGACTTCAGTAACATCAGTAAGAAGACCATAGATTCCGATCTTCTTTCCGGCACGTTTCAATATGACATAAGGTTTGACATATTTTGACAGCACGGAACCAGAGAAGTCATAATTGGCGCACACCGCCTTGAATTTCGCCATCTTAAGACGTCTCGCAAGCTCCTTGACACCATTGTCAAATTCGTGGTTGCCAAGACATACGGCATCATATTTCATCGCATTCATGACCTTGACCTCAAGGTCTCCCTTAAGGATTGTGAAATATGAAGACCCCTGTCCGAAATCCCCGGCATCCAGCAGAAGCACATTATTCTTTCCCGCCGCGGACCTGACGCTGTCCACGTATGCCGCCCTCTCTATAACACCTCCAAGACCGGTCTGGTCACCGCTGCGCAAAGGGTCTATATGACTGTGAGTGTCATTCGTGTGCAGGATTACAAGGTCCTGGGCCGAAAGCGCGGCCGCACACGACAATGCAATAAAAATCAAAAATATACGTTTCATACCCGTTTCTACTCTGTAATGATTGTTACCCTTCCGTCCTTCGCTCCTGTAAGAGGCCTGCCGGCCTCAGTATATTTGGTCACACGATCCATCATAGCAGTAAAGATGTCAATGTCAAGCATATCCACCTCAACGGCATTGTTCGCGACAAAAAGTCCGTCCCCCCCGTTAAGAAGGAATGAAATCGAGGCCACACCATATACCCTGTCGTCATCAAGAGGCTCTCCGCCGATCTCGACAGACACAAGTTTATGGTCAGCCGCCACAATCTTGACACCTCCGAGAATCTGGAATTTCTTTTCAGCCATATCCTCAAATATAGCTCTGAGTTCAGAACCTTTCAAAGCCACATACACTATATCGTTCCTGAACGGGAACATAGACCTGATGTCATCATAAAGCACATTGCCCTGCGGCATATCCACACGCACGCCGCCGAAGTTTCCGATACCGACATCAACCTTCTTTCCAGAAGCCTCCTCGACGGCAATCATCAGATTGTCTATGAAGAAATTGGTCAGCGCGCTTTCCGGATATTCCTTTACCATCGCCTCAGGAGAGAATGCAATGACTTCCTTTACTTTGGCCATAGCGGGCTGAGCTTCCGTCAGAAGTGAAACCACCTTATGGACGGAACCGCCTTTATACACACGTCCGTTGGGTGCGTAATACGTGCGGTATCTTACTGTTCCAAGTGCGGCAGGAATGTCGGCCATAGGCACCGTCACGCCTGTACGCGAAGCATTAATGATATCCTTTTTCCATTTGACGTCACCGTCTCCTGCGACAGCAGGCAGAGTGAGCGACAAAAGCATCAGATACAGCAATATTTCCTTTTTCATATATTTCAATTCATTTCAGTTCTACAATAAATATGCACCTCGGCAATCCAAATAAATTTGATTGCACTCGGTTTATAATTTATTTCTGTTTAAGCCACTTATACAAATCCTTGAATGTGGACTTCCTGCCCGAGACAAGGATTCCCACCTTATATATCTTGGCCGATATATATGCCATAGCGGCAAAAGTCAGTGCAAGCAAAGCAATCGAAAGCACAAGCTCCCAGACAGGCACACCGAACGGAAGACGCGCAAGCATAACCATAGGAGACGTAAAAGGTATTATGGAGCCCCAGAAGGCAAGCTGGCTGTCAGGTGCCCTGAAAGCATAGAAAGCAATAAAGAAGCCTATAAGAAGAGGTATCGTGACAGGCATCTGAAGCTGTGTGCTGTCCCCTTCATTCTCCACGGACGAGCCGATGGCCGCAAACAGAGAGGCATAAAGAAGATAGCCGAGGACGAAATAGAGCACAAATGCCATTATTATCCGGCCATAGTCAAGATCCTTGAGCGTAGTCAGTACCGCAGAAATCTCAGATCCTCCGTTTTCTGCCATAGACTGGAACAGGGACGACGGGTCCGCGCCTCCCATTCCATCTGTCATCTGAGTAATCTGTGCCATCTGACCGGCATCTCCTGCCAAGCTGTCCAGACCGACAAAAAGATTGATCCCGACAATCAGCACAAGCGCGAGCACTATCCACAGGAAGAACTGGGTCAACGCCACACAGGCGACACCTATTATCTTTCCGAACATCAGCTCTATAGCCTTTACCGACGATACGAGCACCTCAACGACCTTGCTCGACTTTTCCTCGATGACGCTTGACATGACCATTCCGGAGAACATGGCGATAAACATATAGATAATCATAGTCAGGGCAAGAGAAATGACCATATAGACCTCTGAAGAAGTGATCTTGTCTTCGCCGTCCTCGCCTATGGTATATGTGGACACCGGTATGTCCGCCTTTACATCATCCATTATCTGTTTCAGCCCCTCTATTTCATAGCTTGCCACCCGGTAGTCCTCGACAGCATCTTCAATCCTGGAACTCAGGGCCTCCTTGATCTCCACTGCAACCGGCTTTACGGAATAGACATCCACAGAGACAGTCTTGGCCGAAGGATCCAGCGCAGAAATATGCACTATAGCATCCGCACCGTCAGCTGAAATATTCGCCTTGAGAGAATCAAGGTTTTCCGAAGAGCGGTCCGTATATTCAATCTGCTTACTGCTGACCAGATAAGGCATTACGATACCGGACTCGTCCACTACCTCTATCCGTTTGCCGTCGTCCTTGCTCAGGAACATTATCAGCGTAGGCACAGTGCACAGAAGCACAAACAATACCGGTACGACAAATGTTATGACAAGAAACGATTTCTTTTTTACACGTGTAACATATTCACGTGAAATGATTACACCTATATTGCGAAAGTTCATGGCTTATTCCTCCCCTGTTACAAGTTTGATAAAAATATCATTCATCCTCGGGATGAGTTCCTTGAATGAACTGATGGCAACATCCTTTGCCAGAAGGGATCTGAGTACATCCGAATTGCCGACACCGTCCTCCAGTGAAAGCACGGCAGTATGGCGTCCTGAATCATCCTGGTCAGAAAGCACCCTGTACAGGTTTTCCTCACCACTTACTGCAGGGCCTCCCGTATAGACAAGCTCCACATTGTTGTTGCCGTATCTGTGCCTTATATCATCCACACCTCCTGCTATCACAAGCTTTGACTTGTTGATGAGGGCGATTTCGTCACAAAGCTCCTCAACAGACTCCATATTGTGGGTGGAAAGCACAATTGTCGCCCCCTGCGCCTTAAGCTGCAGTATCTCATCCCTGATTATCTGTGCATTCACCGGGTCGAATCCGGAAAAGGGCTCATCAAGTATAAGAAGCGAAGGCCTGTGCACCACAGTAGTGATGAACTGCACCTTCTGGGCCATTCCCTTCGAAAGTTCCTCTACCTTCTTGTTCCACCAGCTCTGGATTCCGAATTTCACGAACCATTTCTTGAGCTCGGCGGAAGCATCCTTCGAGCTCATTCCTTTCAGCCTTGCAAAATACATAGCCTGGTCACCGACTTTCATCTTGCGGTAAAGCCCTCTTTCCTCAGGCAGATAGCCTATCTTCTCAACATCCTTCTGGGTGATCGGTCTCCCTCCGAAAAGGATTTCACCCCCGTCCGGTATGGTAATCCTGTTTATTATCCTTATCAGCGTAGTCTTTCCGGCCCCGTTCGGTCCGAGCAGACCGAATATCTTTCCTTCCGGAATATCAAGCGACACGTGGTCAAGCGCGGTCTTTTCACCAAAATTCTTGGTCACGTCCTTACATTGGATCAATGCCATAACAATATAATTTTATACTTCTATCAACAAGACAATATCTTTGCGACAAGTTCAATCAGCATCTGCTCAGGTGTCGCCTCCCCGGCATTGCCTCCCTTACCCTTGAAATCAAACTCCTCAAGCAGGGCTATGACACCCATACATCTTTTCAGCGGATAGTTCATCACTGCAGTGTCATATTCCTGGAAGAAATAAGGGTTTACGCCCAGGACCTTGGCCTTCTGGTCTGTCGAAGGTCTCGGATTCTTCATGATCAGAGCCTGATATTTCAATATCCGGTAAAAATGCGTGAAAAGAGCACTGACAGCCACAGGCATAGCAAATTTTGGAGAAGCCCCTATATATGCTGCGATTCTCAAGGCTTTTGCGGAATTGCGGAAGGAGAGTTCCTTTGTCAGCTCAAAGATGCTGAACTGACGGCTGATACCGACATTCTTCTCTATATCGGCCGCTGTTACTGATGAAGTGGCCTCCGGAAGATTTTTCAGGAGTTTCTCAGTCTCGACCGCTATCTTGCAAAGGTCCGTACCGGCATATTCTCCAAGCAGAACGGCCGCATCCGGTGAAATGTTCAGCCCTTTTCCTGAATAGAAGGAACTTATCCATCGGGAAATCTCGTAATCCCTCAAGACCTTTGACTCCACCACGACACCGGCTTTCGCCGCTGCCTTGTAAAAGGATTTCCTCTTGTCCGCCGATTCCCCTCTCATACAGATCACAAGCACGGTGGAATCCAGAGGCTTTTCACAATAATATGAAAGTTCATCGATATGCTTCATCGCCTGCGCCTCCTTGACGACGACAAGCTGCCTTTCCGCAAACATAGGGTAACGCCTGGCCGCCGTAATAACAGAAGCGGCATCAACATCAGCCCCATAGCATATAGTCTGGTTGAAATCCCTTTCGCTCTCGTCAAGGGCGTTCTCAATGATAGCGTCACATACAAGATCTATATAATAAGGTTCATCCCCCATAAGAAGATAGACCGGCTTGAAGATGCCCTTACGGACATCCGACACTATCCCGCGGCACTGCGTATCTACTTCTGAAAAACCTTTTGCCATAGCCTGCAAATGTAAGAAACTGTTTTGACTTCTTAAAAAATATTCGGAGATTTTGAGTAACTTTGCACCGATGAACGGCAAAACGATATGGGATCCCCTGCGCAGAAAAGAGGTCGCGCTCACTCCTGAAGAAAGAGTGAGACAATGGTTCATAAACATTCTGAAAACCTATATGCAGGTGCCTCTGCACATGATGCGGAGCGAGGTTTCGTTCAATCTTGGAGGCAAGGTATTCAGAGCTGACATACTTGTCTACGACAGGAAAGCATCCCCCGTTGCAATCATCGAATGCAAACGCCCTGAAGTTGAAATAGACAATTCCGTGCTTGACCAGACCATCCGTTACAATATGGTTCTGAATGTAAGATACATAATCATAACAAACGGTTCCAGGACATTCATCTCAAGGAAAAAGGAAGACGGAAGCGGATATGCATTCATCGAAGGAATCCCCTCATACGAGGATATGCTGAAATGACCTCCGCCTCGGAAAATCCCCGCACGATTTCATTTTTATGCACTCCAAGCACTCCAATTCAACATAATGTTATATTTTTACACCCCGATACAAAAAACGGACATAACAATATTATTAACGATTAAATTCTGATCTATGTTAAATCATTTGACCAAAGCCCCGTACATTTTTATAGCGGGTCTGATTCTTATGATGTCTGCTGCAGCCGGCGGATGGAGGCTGTCTGCACAGGACCTGACGGCAAAGATTATCACGGGAACAGTCCTCGAAGAAGACGGGAAGCCTTCGGAAGGGGTCGCCGTGATGATCAAAGGCACCCAAACAGGCACGCTTACGGATGCCAAAGGTGAATTTTCACTCAAAGTCACATTCAAAAAAGGAGAAGCCGTACCGGTAATCGTTTTTTCCTGCCTCGGAAAAGAGACCCAGGAATACAAATGCACAAGAGAAAATTTCCATATAGTGATGAAAGACCAGCTTGCGACCCTTGTCGGAGCTGTGATCAACACCGGTTATCAGAAACTCGACAGAAGGATGTCCGCATCTTCAGTGGCCTCGATTTCAGGAACAGATGCACTTCAGAGCAATGCCGTCTCGCTGGACAATATGCTGCAGGGAAAGATTCCCGGTATGACGGTACTCAGTTCATCATCCACTCCCGGAGCGTCCACAAAGATAAGAATCCGCGGTACTTCCACCATTTCCGGCAACAGGGAGCCTTTATGGGTCGTCGACGGAGTAATTCTTGACGATCCTGTATCGATTTCAACGGAGGAATTGAACGACCTGGACAACGTGAACCTTATCGGAAACGCCATTTCCGGCCTGAATCCGATGGACATAGAAAAGATAGACGTCCTCAAGGACGCCTCAGCTACAGCCATATACGGAGTCAGGGCAGCCAACGGCGTCATCGTCGTCACGACAAAAAGAGGAAAACAGGGCGCGCCGCGCATCAATTATGCAGGTACGGTCACAGTGACAGAACGTCCGAGCTACAACAAGCTCAATCTGATGAACTCCAAGGAAAGGATAGACGTATCCAAAGAAATAGCATCCAAAGGGCTGGACTACAGGTTTACCCCTGCGGCCATAGGATATGAAGGGCTGCTGTACGACCTTTATGACAGAAAAATCAGCTACGACCAGTTCCTTACCGATGTACAGAGGCTTGAATCCCTCAACACGGACTGGTTTGACCTTATCTACAGGACATCGGTGTCGCACAGGCACAACCTGTCCATCTCCGGAGCCAATGAGAAAGTCAACTATTATATATCAGGAGCATATACCGACGAAAACGCCAACGTCAGAGGTACAGGTCTGACCCAGTACAACGCTATGGCAAAGGTGCAGGTGGATTTCATTCCAGAACTCACCGGTACCATCCAATTGAGGGCAAACATATCCGACAAGGAATATCTGCACTCAAGCATTTCACCGTATAATTACGCATACAACACCTCCAGGGCCATCCCGGCATTCAATGCAGACGGCACATACGCCTACTACAATGCGGAGCAGGGGTTCAATGCCCAGCCTCTTATGTACAACGTCCTCAACGAGATAGAAAACTCAGAAAGGACAGTGCACACGGATGCGGTATATTTCAACGCCAACCTGGAATGGAAAATAATAACGGGTCTGCGCGCAACCGGAACCTTTGCTTTGAGCACATCGAATACCGCTGACAAAGAATGGTTCAACGACAGGACATACGCCGCAGCAAAGCTACGTATGCTCAACTACGGAGTACCTTTCCCGGACTCCCAGAACTGGAAAAACGATATGTGCAAGCTGCCATACGGAGGAGAGCTCAAAACATCCAGCACAAGAAACTTCGGCTACACGGCAAGGCTCCAGCTTGACTACAGCAAATACATAAAAGGGCATCACATATCAGCAGCCGCAGGATTTGAGGCCCGTTCAACGAAATACAACGGTATAAGTTCAGTCCAATGGGGCTATCTCCCTGACCGCGGAGAGACCTTCGTCAAGATAGACCCGATACAATGGCCAAAATACAACCAGATGGTCCTGGACAATCCGAATATAGTGACCGACAGGCTGTCAAACACACTGTCCTTCTACGGAGTCGTATCATACGCATACAAGTCCAGATATATAATCAACGCCAACGTCAGGACTGACGGTTCGAACAAATTCGGACGCGACAAAAGCACCAGATTCCTCCCTATCTGGTCCGTATCGGCAAGATGGAACCTTATGAATGAAGAGTTCTTCCAGGATGTGATGTGGATGAACGAACTGGCAATAAAAGGTTCATACGGTATACAGGGAAACGTCTCCGACGACCAGACCCCAAGCATGATAATCAAGCTCGGATCGGTCGACAACCTGTCCGGGGACTACCTGTCGACACTGTCCAAGCTTCCGAATCCGTTCCTCAAATGGGAAAAGACAAATTCCTGGAACGTAGCCCTGGATTTCGCATTCCTCGACAACAGGATTTCGGGTACATTCGAATACTATTACAAGAAAGGAAACGACCAGATCGTAATGACCCAGGTATCCCCTACTACAGGTTCGACTTATATGAGCCTTAACGTGGGCGACATAATGAACAGAGGATACGAGGTGATCATCAACGCTGTACCTGTAAAGACAAAGGATTTCAGATGGTCGCTTTCATTCAATTCCGCAAGAAACGTCAACAGGGTGACTGAAGGAGGAATGACATCCGAATACACATACGCGCAATATACCGACGGTACTGCCGTACTTAAAGGATACCCTATCAATTCTTTCTTCTCCTACAAATTCGCAGGTCTGGACAGCAATGGCCTTCCTACATTCCACGACATAGAAGAGACAGAGGGAATCACCAAGGCGGAAATGTTTGAAAAAGCATTCTCGCTTTCCGGCAACAGGCTTCCGGACATGCAGGGAGGATTCAGTACCAACTTCACCTGGAAGGACATAACACTCGGACTGTTCTTCTCCTACAGCGTAGGATCAAAGGTACGTATGAACAACCTGTACAGCAACTCGGGGCAGCGTCTTCCGAATCCTCAGCAGAATATGTCCGGAGAGTTCACGAAAAGATGGCGCAATCCAGGTGACGAGGCATTCACCGTCATTCCAGCCCTTTCGACAGAGACCCTTGATATGAATGAAATAAGTCTGTCGTCTACTTCAAGGCAGATCAACATCGGAGACAACAAATGGCAGATGTACAACCAGAGCGACCTCAGAGTCGTATCCGGAGATTTCCTCCGTCTGCGTACCGCATACATCAGATACAGCATACCCGAGAAAGTATGCAGAAAGATGCGTATGAATTCCGCAAGCGTAAGACTTGAAGGCAACAACCTTTTCGTAATCTGTTCCAAAGACCTGAACGGACAGGATCCGGAGCAGCTCGGACTCGGAAGCATAGGAGTGACGACTCCTCCTGTGGCATCCTTTTCATTCGGAATCGACATAACATTCTAATTTGACAAACAAGATGAAGAAAATATATATCTACTTAATGGCAGCCGCCGTTTCCGCAGGCCTGTCCTCCTGCGGGAAATTTCTTGAAGAATCCTCACAGGACGAAATAAGGCCTACAAGCGCGAGCGACTACAGGGAGCTTATCGCCGGTGAAATCTACGCAAAGGCCAATGACGATATGCCGCACGAATATCTTGACGTATTGACAGATGACTGCGACGATCTTCTTACGAATGCAAGGCTCGGAAGCGACACAAGAGGTTCCGGATTCGGATATTACACCTGGCAGCAGTCTCCGGAAGAGCAGATCGCGGAGGTAAGGAACAATGACAAGTCCTGGGGATTCTATTATCACCAGATACTTGTGGCGAATATGATTCTCTACGATATCGACAGGATGAAAGGCACAGAGCAGGAGAAACATCTTGTAAAGGCTGAAGCATACGCCATCAGGGGATACGCATATTTTATGCTTGTCAACCTTTACGGGGAACCGTATGACCCCAAGACGGCAGACACCGCCCTCGGAGTCCCCCTGAACAATCTCGTAGGAGCGGAAAACGCAAAATTCACCAGGGAAAGCGTAGCGGAAATCTACAGGACAATAACAGATGACCTGAACTCCTCCCTTGACCATTTCAAGGCGTCGGGTACATCAAATTCCATTTGGAGATGGAATGAAAATGCCGTAAACCTTCTTCTGGCAAGGACATACCTTTATATGCATAAATGGAATGACGCAATAAAAAGCATCAACAATCTGCTGGCGGTCAAGGCGGACCTTTGGAACCTGGACGAGAAAGCGGAATCAAGTCAGGCTGACCAGTATTTCATCTGTTCACAGAACCCTGAGATAATCTTCAGCTATGGTTACTATTATATAACATATTTCGCCCCTGGGGCAAAGGGAGGATTCCCGGCTTCAGAAAATCTCAGAAACACATACGAGCCGGGGGACCTCAGATGCGAAGGC
>ERZ778497.1396-NODE-1396-length-15492-cov-6.004340_pt1 | contig 15492 bp, 11 predicted proteins | sample MGYA00509938_ERZ778497 | MGnify/ENA primary metagenome ERZ778497 (study PRJEB29527, sample SAMN07138969) | mouse gut metagenome | material: feces | host: mouse | place: China:Nanjing | collected 2016-01-25 ... | reverse complement strand
TACTGGAAAGAACTGACGGAATTTATCAGAAGCATGTTTCATGCCGCTTTTAAGACCAATCCATATCTGGAGCGTGCCGTTATGACAGGTATCACGAGGGTCAGCAAAGAATCTGTCTTTTCCGATTTGAATAATCTCGAAGTGGTGACTACAACATCAGAGAAATATGAGGACAGTTTTGGATTTACAGAAGAAGAAGTGTGGGAGGCGCTGAAGGAATATGGATGGTATGAGGAACGTCAGAAGGTGAAAGACAGGTATGATGGTTTTACCTTTGGAAGCCGGACAGGTATCTATAATCCATGGTCCATGATTAATTATCTGAAGACAGGGCGATTGTCTGCCTACTGGGCAAATACCAGCAGCAATCGTCTGGTAAATCAGCTGATTCAGAGAAGCGGTAAAAGAGTCAAAGTGATCATGGAAGATCTTTTGAACGGGAAAACGCTGAAGACTCAGATTGACGAGCAGATTGTCTTTTACCAGCTGAACAGTAAAGAGAGCGCTGTCTGGAGTCTTCTTCTTGCCGGCGGATATCTGAAGGTCAGGGGGTTGCAGATCAATCCGCGGACTGACAAAATCTCTTATGAACTGATGCTGACCAATCGTGAGGTCCGCCTGATGTTCGAGGGAATGATTGAGGACTGGTTTTCCGAAACGGTTCCGGCGTACAATGATTTTATCAGAGCCATGCTTTGCGGTGATGTGAAATGGATGAACCATTATATGAATGAGGTGGCATTTCAGACGTTCAGTTTTTTTGATTCCGGAAACAGTCCGTCAAAAAGTGAACCGGAACGCTTTTACCATGGTTTTGTCCTGGGATTGATGGTAGATCTGTCTGAACATTATGCAGTCACCTCTAATCGTGAGAGCGGATTTGGAAGATACGATGTGATGCTGGAACCAAAAGAAAAAGGGGACTGGGCATATATTCTGGAATTCAAAGTGCAGGATCCGGATGCGGAGGAAGAGACGCTGGAGGATACTGCGCAGGCTGCGCTTCGGCAGATCGAAGAGAAAGGATATGCGGCAGTTCTGGAAGCAAAAGGGATCGCTCCGGAACAGATCCGGACTTACGGCTTTGCGTTTCATGGAAAGCAGGTCCTGATCCGGTCCGGCATATCAGAAAAGCCTTGACAGATGGGAGTTTTTAATCTTATAATGACTTTTGTATATAAGAAGAAAGGCTGTGACGAAGACAGTAGGGATTTTTGGAAATTGACAGCGAGCCGGAGCGGGTGGAAGTCCGGTAAGAGTACAGAATCCGGAACATCACTTCTGAGCTGCAGGCTGAAAGCGCAGGCGAGTAGGCACTGACGTAGTCCCTACGTTACAGGGGACGCATATGCTGGTATGTTGTAAGAGGTGGTTGATCTGTGAAGCGCGTTTATGTCGGCTCCGTCCTGTTACAGGATGGAGCCGTTTTTTTAACAGTGTCGGCTGCGGATAGACATCAGAGCAGCAAATCTGCATGAACAGTGGGAAAAGATTAAAAATGAGGAGGTTATGAAGCATGTACAACAAAGTGAACACAGACATGAACTTTGTGGAACGTGAGAAGGAAGTGGAAAAGTTCTGGAAAGAAAATGACACGTTCCGCAAAAGTATGGAACGCAGAAAGGACGGACCGACCTATACGTTTTATGACGGTCCGCCCACAGCCAACGGAAAGCCGCACATCGGACATGTACTGACCCGTGTCATCAAGGACATGATCCCCAGATACCGCACCATGAAAGGCTGTATGGTGCCGAGGAAAGCGGGTTGGGATACGCACGGGCTTCCGGTGGAGCTGGAGGTGGAGAAGCTTCTGGGTCTGGACGGTAAGGAGCAGATCGAGGAATACGGTCTCGATCCGTTTATCTCCAAATGTAAGGAGAGCGTCTGGAAATACAAAGGCATGTGGGAGGATTTCTCCGGCACCGTCGGCTTCTGGGCGGATATGGACGACCCTTATGTCACATATCACGACGACTTTATCGAGTCCGAATGGTGGGCATTAAAGACGATCTGGGACAAGGGGCTTTTGTACAAGGGCTTTAAGATCGTGCCCTACTGCCCCCGCTGCGGGACGCCTTTGTCCTCCCATGAGGTGGCACAGGGTTATAAAGATGTGAAAGAACGCTCTGCAGTGGTGCGTTTTAAAGTGAAGGACGAGGATGCGTATATTCTGGCATGGACCACGACCCCCTGGACACTGCCGTCCAACGTGGCGCTCTGCGTCAATCCGGTGGAATCCTATGTGAAGGTAAAGGCGGCAGACGGGAAGACATATTATATGGCTGAGGCGCTTCTCGACACGGTGCTTGGAAAGCTGGGCACAGAGGATACGCCCGCTTACGAGGTGCTGGAGCGCTATACCGGAAAGGAGCTGGAGTACAAAGAGTACGAACCGCTCTTTGACTGCTCTGCAAAAGTGGCGGAGAAGCAGCGCAAAAAAGGATATTTTGTCACCTGCGATTCCTACGTCACTTTGACCGACGGTACCGGCGTGGTACACATTGCCCCGGCGTTTGGTGAGGACGACGCCAGTGTGGGCAGAAAATACGATCTTCCGTTTGTACAGCTGGTGGACGGAAAAGGAAACATGACGGAGGATACGCCGTTTGCGGGCCTGTTTGTGAAGAAGGCGGACCCGGAGGTGCTGAAGGATCTGGATGCGAGAGAACTGTTGTTCGATGCGCCCAAATTTGAGCACAGCTATCCCCACTGCTGGAGATGCGGTACGCCGCTGATCTACTATGCAAGAGAATCCTGGTTTATCAAGATGACGGCGGTCAAGGAGGATTTGATCCGCAACAACCATACGATCAACTGGATCCCGGAGAGCATCGGCAAGGGCCGTTTCGGAGACTGGCTGGAAAATATTCAGGACTGGGGAATCAGCCGGAACCGTTACTGGGGCACGCCGCTGAATGTGTGGGAATGCGAAGGCTGCGGCCATATGGAGAGCATCGGTTCCCGGGAGGAACTGCAGCAGATGAGCGGCAACGAGGCTGCGCGGACCGTGGAGCTGCACCGTCCGTACATTGATGAGATTACCTGTACCTGCCCGAAATGTCAGGGGACCATGAGGCGGGTGCCGGAGGTCATCGACTGCTGGTTTGATTCCGGAGCCATGCCGTTTGCCCAGCACCATTATCCGTTTGAAAATAAAGAACTGTTCGAGAGTCAGTTCCCGGCGCAGTTCATCTCCGAGGCGGTGGACCAGACCCGCGGATGGTTCTATTCCCTGCTGGCGGAATCCACCCTGCTGTTTAATAAAGCGCCTTATGAAAATGTCATCGTTCTCGGCCATGTGCAGGATGAGAACGGGCAGAAGATGAGCAAGTCCAAAGGAAATGCGGTGGATCCTTTTGACGCGCTGGAGACCTACGGCGCGGACGCGATCCGCTGGTATTTCTACATCAACAGCGCGCCCTGGCTGCCCAACCGGTTCCACGGAAAGGCCGTGCAGGAAGGACAGCGCAAATTCATGGGAACCCTGTGGAACACTTATGCATTCTTTGTGCTGTATGCGAACATTGATCATTTTGACGAAACGAAATATACACTGGACTACGAGTCCCTGTCCATCATGGACAAATGGCTTCTGTCCAAACTGAACACCGTTGTGGGCGAGGTGGACAGCCACCTGGATCAGTACCGGATTCCGGAGGCGGCAAGAGCCCTTCAGGATTTTGTGGATGAGATGAGCAATTGGTACGTAAGAAGAAGCCGGGAGCGCTTCTGGGCAAAGGGCATGGAGCAGGACAAGATCAATGCCTACATGACCCTGTACACAGCCCTTGTGACCATTGCAAAAGCGGCGGCGCCCATGATCCCGTTCATGACCGAGGACATCTACCGGAATCTGGTGTGCAGCATTGACAAAGATGCGCCGGAGAGCGTCCATCTGTGCGATTTCCCGACGGTCCATGAGGAAATGATCAACGAGGATCTGGAAGCGGCCATGGAGGAGATTCTTGACATCGTCGTTCTGGGACGTGCGGCCCGCAATACGGCGAACATCAAGAACCGCCAGCCTATCGGAACCATGTATGTCTGCTCGAATGTGGAGCTTGCAGGCGATTACCGGACGATCATTCTGGACGAGCTGAATGTAAAGGAGCTTGTTTTCAGAAAAGACCTGAGTGAATTTACCAGCTATACGTTCAAACCCCAGCTGAAGACCGTGGGGCCCAAATACGGAAAGCTTTTAAACGGCATCCGCACGCATCTGACGGAGATGGACGGCAGGAAAGCCATGGAAGAACTGGAAACAACCGGCAGCCTGTCATTTGACATCAGCGGGTCAAACGTGGTATTATCAAAAGAGGATCTGCTCATTGATATGGCTCAGATGGAGGGATATGTGACAGAGGCGGATAACCGGGTGACGGTCGTTCTCTGCACCGATCTGAGCGAGGAGTTAATTGAAGAGGGCTTTGTCCGTGAGATCATCAGCAAGATCCAGACCATGCGCAAGGAAGCAGGATACGAGGTCATGGACCGGATCCATGTATCCAGCAGCGGAAACAGCCGGATTCAGGACCTGATGGAGCGGCATGGAGAGGAGATCCGGAAGGATGTCATGGCATCGGATATCCTGTTTGCAGAGACAAAAGGATATGTGAAGGAATGGAATATCAATGGGGAGACCGTTACACTGGGTGTAGAAAAGCAGTAAAAGGAGGCATATGATGGCCAAAAGAACTTTTAACAAGGATTTCTTTATCAGAAGTGTAAAGTACAATGTACGTACACTGTTCCGCAGAGAGATCGAAGAGGCGAGTGAACAGCAGATTTTTCAGGCTGTGGGCTATGCGGTGAAGGATGCAATCATGGATGCATGGATTGCGACGCAGAAGGAATACGAGAAGAACGATCCGAAGATCGTATACTACATGTCCATGGAGTTCCTGATGGGAAGAGCGCTGGGCAACAATCTGATCAATCTGACCTTCTATGACGAAGTAAAAGAAGCGCTGGAGGAGATCGGTCTGGATCTGAATCTGATTGAAGACCAGGAGCCGGATGCAGCGCTTGGCAACGGCGGTCTGGGACGTCTGGCAGCGTGTTTCCTGGATTCTCTGGCGTCTCTGGGCTATGCGGCATACGGATGCGGCATCCGTTACCGTTACGGCATGTTCAAACAGAAGATTGAGAACGGCTATCAGGTAGAGGTTCCGGATATGTGGCTGAAGAACGGCAATCCCTTTGAACTTCGCCGTCCGGAGTATGCGAAAACCGTCAAATTCGGCGGCTATGTACGGATCGAGAACAAAGACGGCAAGAGCCATTTTGTCCAGGAAGGCTATCAGTCCGTACTGGCAGTGCCGGTGGATCTGCCGGTGGTAGGCTACGGCAACAATGTGATCAACTGTCTGCGGATCTGGGATGCGGAAGCGATCAATTCCTTTGAGCTGAATCATTTTGACAAGGGTGAGTACAACAAGGCGGTGGAGCAGGAGAACCTGGCACGCAACCTGGTGGAAGTACTCTACCCCAACGACAACCATATGGCAGGCAAGGAACTCCGCCTGAAACAGCAGTATTTCTTCGTATCCGCCAGCGTGCAGGCGGCAGTGGAGCGGTATATGCGTTCCCATGATGACATTCGCAGATTCTATGAGAAGGCGGCTTTCCAGCTCAATGACACCCATCCGACGGTGGCAGTGGCGGAGCTTATGCGCGTGCTCATGGATGAATACGAACTGGACTGGGATGAAGCGTGGAAAGTAACCACGAAGACCTGTGCCTACACGAACCATACGATTATGGCTGAGGCACTGGAGAAATGGCCCATCGAACTGTTTTCCAGACTGCTTCCGCGTATCTATCAGATCGTGGAGGAGATCAACCGGAGATTTGTGATCGAGATCCAGAAGAAATATCCGAACGACTATGAGAAAGTCAAGAAGATGGCGATCATCATGGACGGCCAGGTAAAGATGGCCCATCTGGCCATTGCTGCCGGCTATTCCGTCAACGGTGTGGCAAGGCTCCATACGGAGATCCTGAAGAATCAGGAGCTGAAGGATTTCTACGAGATGATGCCGGAGAAGTTTAACAACAAGACCAACGGAATCACCCAGAGACGTTTCCTGCTTCACGGCAATCCGCTGCTGGCAAAATGGGTGACCGCCCATGTGGGGGACGAGTGGATCACGGATCTGTCCAGAATCAAAGGCCTTGCGGTCTATGCGGACGACGAGAAGGCGCAGTATGAGTTTATGAACATCAAGTATCAGAACAAGGTGCGTCTGGCAAAATACATCAAGGAACACAACGGCGTGGATGTAGATCCGCGGTCCATCTTCGATGTACAGGTGAAGCGTCTGCATGAGTATAAGAGGCAGCTTCTGAATATTCTGCATGTGATGTATCTGTACAACCAGATCAAGGAGCATCCGGAGATGGAATTCTATCCGAGAACCTTTATCTTCGGCGCGAAGGCGGCAGCAGGCTACATGAGAGCGAAGCTGACCATCAAGCTGATCAACTCCGTGGCAGATGTGGTGAACAATGACGCATCCATCAACGGTAAACTGAAAGTGGTCTTCATTGAGGACTATCGGGTATCCAACGCAGAGTGGATCTTTGCAGCGGCGGATGTGTCCGAGCAGATTTCCACCGCTTCCAAGGAGGCATCCGGTACCGGCAATATGAAGTTCATGCTGAACGGAGCGCTGACCCTCGGCACGATGGACGGCGCCAACGTGGAGATCGTGGAAGAAGTGGGCGAGGAAAATGCGTTCATCTTCGGTATGAGCTCCGACGAGGTCATTGATCTGGAGAAGAAGGGCGGCTATGATCCGTCTCAGCTGTTCAACACGGACCAGGATATCCGTCAGGTACTGATGCAGCTCATCAACGGAGCTTATTCACCGAATGATCCGGAGAAATTCCGTGAGCTCTATAATGCGCTGCTCATCGACGGCGGCTATGACAGGCCGGACCCGTACTTCATTCTGAAAGACTTCCGTTCCTATGCAGAGGCGCAGAAGCGCGTGGAGACGGCGTACAGAGATGAAAAGGGCTGGGCAAGAAGCGCGATTCTGAACGTGGCATGCTCCGGCAAATTCAGCTCCGACCGTACGATTCAGGAATATGTGGATGAGATCTGGAAGCTTGACAAAGTGACCGTGGAACTTTCCGAAAACTAAAAATATCAGAGGCCGCGTGGGAGTCTCCTGCGCGGCCTTGTGTTTTGGAAAGGAAGAGGGGCGGAGAGGCCCTCGCAGTTCCTTCCCTTTGCGGCAGAAAAATATCCGTATACATTTTCTCTTTCATTCATAGACTTGTAAGAGGGTCTGGCATGAAGAGATTATTAACAAATATGACAGCAATAGCATTTCTTGCACTGTTTCTTCCATATACAATGACGCTTCTGATCAACGGAAGGCAGGGAATCCACAAAGAGGAGGTCCTGCCGGAACTGGAATATGAAGTGCTGTCCTGCATGATGCAGGAGGACTGCTCCTGGATGGCGGACGGGACGCTGGATTTGATGGCGGTTCTGTATCGGACAGAGTGTGTGAGAAAGGGGCAGGAAACAGGAAATGGGGAGACGGGGCTGGAGGTCTATGACGGAAATTACAGCCGGATGTATGACGCGGTCGTAAGGACGCAGGGACAGGTCGTCACGATCGGGGGAACATATAAAGAACTTCCGTATCACGCAGTGAGCGCCGGCAGGACCAGAGAGGGAGTGCTGCTGGGAGAAGCGTATGCCTATGTACTGGCGGTGGAATGTCCGGAAGATAAGGAGGCGGGAGAATATCTGAAACGATACCAGATCCCGCAGGAAGGACTTGCAGAAGCGCTGGGACAGGATTTTTCAGCGGAAGGAACAGAACTGCAGCGGGATTCTTCAGACTATGTATCCCATGTCCGGTCCCGGGACAAAGAATGGCAGGGAGAGGCATTCCGTTCGCTGCTTCATCTGCCTTCCAGCTGTTTTTATATGGAAGAATCCGATGACGGGATCATGGTCACGGTAAAAGGAAACGGGCACGGTTTCGGCATCAGCCTGTATACGGCAGACTGTATGGTGCAGGAGGGCGCCGGACTGACAGAAATTATTCAGAAATTCTATCGGGATGCAGAATGTATAACGATCCCCTGATCTGGTAAAAATATGGTCAGAGGTGATGTTATGCGTAAAAATCAAAAAGGATTTTTGATTGCACTGTGCCTCTGCATGCTTTCTCTGTCCGGAGTATTCGGAGTCTACCAGTACCGTAAGGGGCTCTCTTCAGAACCGCAGAACGAGGTTCCGAAGCAGAACGCTCAGGCGGCGGAACAGGAAGAAACGGAGAAGGAAGCAGCAAATTCAAGAGGTGCGGTCGCACAGGCAGATACAAAGGAGAAAGAAGCAGAGCAGGCAAAAATTGATACCGAAGAGGACATCTACGAGATAGGAGAAGCAGAACTGGCGAAAGCAGAGACTCAGGAGGAGGAGACAGCTCCGGAAGAGGAACCTGCTGAGGAAGAAGCACAGAATGAAGAGACCGAAGAGGAAGAAGTAGTAGAAGAAACGGGAGGACAGGTTCAGTCAGACCGGCTGTCCTTTTCCGAAAGCAGCAGGCTTTTGTGGCCGGTCAATGGTGATGTGATATTGAACTACAGTATGGATAAAAGCATATATTTCTCCACGCTGAATCAGTACAAGTATCATCCGGCGATCGTGATCAGCGCTCCGGTTGGAAGCGAAGTACAGTGCGCTGCCAGAGGAAAGGTCAGTGAGATCTCCGTAGACGAAGAGACCGGGACCACATTGTATATGGACCTGGGCGACGGCTACGAGGCTGTCTATGGACAGTTAAAGGAAGTGGCTGTGGAAGAAGGAGATGTGGTTGAGCCGGGAAGGCTTCTGGGATATGTAAGCGAACCGACCAAGTATTATACTCTGGAGGGCAGCAACCTGTATTTCCAGCTGTTGAAGAAAAATGAACCGGTGAATCCGATGGGATTTATCGAATAAAAGATTTGGGGGCTGCATCTTGTGGCAGCCCCTGTTTTCACTGGTTGTACGCATGTCGGCCGGGCGTATGCTTTTTCCGGACAGTCCGGCCTGTCAAAGATCTGAACGGTAGATTTTACATATATGCGATATAGAACATGACAACGAAATGGCAGAGGCTTCCGCCCATGACAAACAGGTGGAAGATCTCATGGGAGCCGAAATACTGGTGTCTGGCATTGAAGAAAGGAAGCTTCAGTGCATAGACGATACCGCCGATGGTGTAGATGACGCCTCCGGCTACGAGCCACAGGAAGGCTGCGGTGGGGAGGGAGGATACCAGCGGCACCATGGCGAGGACACAGAGCCATCCCATGGAAATATAGATCAGCGAGGAAAACCATTTGGGACAGGTGATCCAGAAGGCTTTGATCAGGATGCCTGCAATGGCGGTCCCCCATACGAGAACAAGGAGAGGGATGCCTGCGGTGTCCCGAAGGGGAATCATGCAGACTGGCGTATAGCTTCCGGCAATCAGGATAAAGATCATCATATGGTCGATTTTTCTCAGAAGCCGGTTGATTTTTTCCGATATGTTCAGTGTGTGATAGACGGTGCTTGCACCGTAGAGCAGGATCATGCTCAGGGCAAACACGGCAAGGGGCAAAACGGAGTGTCCGCCATTGTGGCGGGCAGCAGTCATAAGAAGCGGCGTGGATGCGGCAGCAGCCAGTAACATGCCGATAAAATGAGTGATTGCGCTGCCTGGGTCTTTGATGGATAATGTCATGGTGATACCTCCTGAATTCATGAATCCGGCATCGGAAAGCTGCACGCGGGCTTCTGTCCGGTAAGTGCAGGATTTTCCTGCCGTTCACAGATACTTATATAAACTACATAACATAGTATTGAAAACTATGTATTGATTTATTCGTATTATAACACAATATCTGGCAAATGCAAGTGTTTTATCAACAGGAGAGGAATAGAAGGAAAATATGAAATTTGAAAAACTGAATATCAGTCAGGAAATCATCCGCGCAGTGGAGGATATGGGATTTGAGGAGCTGACGCCGATCCAGGCACAGTCGATCCCGGTCATGATGTCCGGAGCGGACCTGATCGGACAGGCACAGACAGGAACCGGCAAGACGGCGGCTTTCGGGATTCCGCTTCTTCAGAAAGTGGATCCGGAGAACCGGAAACTGCAGGCTCTGATTCTGTGTCCGACCCGGGAGTTGGCGATCCAGGTGGCGGAGGAACTCCGCAATCTGGCAAAATACCTGCATGGGATCAAGGTGCTGCCGATCTACGGCGGACAGGATATCAGCAGGCAGATCCGTTCCCTGAAGGGAGGCGTACAGATCATCATCGGTACGCCGGGAAGAGTCATGGATCACATGCGCAGGCATACGATCCGGTTAAAGGACCTGCAGACCATAGTGCTGGACGAAGCGGATGAAATGCTGAATATGGGATTTCGTGAGGATATCGAGACCATACTGAAGGATACGCCGGAAGACCGGCAGACCGTTCTGTTCTCTGCGACCATGCCGAAGGCGATTCTGGATATAGCAGGGACTTATCAGAAAGACAGCGTCCATGTAAAGGTGGTCAAAAAGGAGCTGACCGTGCCGAATATTGAGCAGTATTATTATGAAGTACGTCCGAAAAACAAAGAGGAAGTGCTTTGCAGGCTTCTGGACCTGTATGCGCCCAGACTGAGCCTGGTCTTCTGCAATACGAAGAAAAAGGTGGATGAACTGGTGCTGGAGCTCCAGAACCGGGGATACTTTGCAGAGGGGCTTCATGGAGATCTGAAACAGATGCAGAGAGACCGGGTCATGCAGGGATTCCGGGACGGCAATACGGATATTCTGGTGGCAACTGATGTGGCGGCCCGGGGCATTGACGTGGATGACGTGGAGGCGGTATTCAATTATGACCTTCCGCAGGACGACGAATACTATGTCCATCGGATCGGACGGACCGGGCGTGCGGGAAAGACCGGGAAATCCTTTACGTTCATTGTCGGGAGAGAAGTGTACAAATTAAAGGACATCGAGCGTTACTGCAGGACAAAGATCAAGGCACAGCCCATTCCCTCTCTGGATGATGTGGCAAATATGAGAGTGGAACATGTGTTCGCCGGTCTGGAAAAGACGATGAAGGAGGAAGATCTGTCCTCAAGCATCCGCGCCATTGAAGCGTATCTGAATCAAAATGACTGTACGGCAATGGACCTGGCAGCAGCATTTCTAAAGGCCGAGCTGGGAGATTCTCTGGAAGAACAGAAGGATGATCTTGCATCGGATCCGTATGTATGGGAGTCCGAACGCCGCGGGAAAGGGAAGAAAGACAAGATGGTGCGTCTGTTCCTGAATGTGGGGAAGAAGCAGAAGGTGAAGCCGGGGGATATTCTGGGAGCGATCGCAGGAGAATCCGGAATGCCCGGGAAATACGCCGGCTCCATCGATATGTATGATCGTTATACTTTTATCGATGTGCCTCATAAATATTATAAGCAGGTTCTGAAGTCCATGAAAAACAAGAAGATCCGGGGAAACCGCATCTATATGGAAAAAGCGGAGACCAGATAGAGAAAAGGAGGCGGTCCATAAGGACCGCCTCCCTTGTTATGTACTTTTGTCTGTTTTTAGAAGATTCTCCGTACTGCCAGTACGTCTTTGTAGTTTGCCGGCGAAGTATACTTGATACCGGTTGCTGCGGTGCTGGCATGGACGATGGTGTTATTTCCAACGTAGATCGCCACATGGCCGCTGTAGCAGATGATATCGCCCGGCTGGGCATCTGCAAGGCTGACGCCGTATCCTGAACTGCGGAGAGCGCTGGAGCTGTGCGGAAGTCCCACACCGAAGTTTGCATATACACTCATGACAAAACCGGAGCAGTCTGCGCCGTTGGTCAGGCTGGTTCCGCCGTATACATACGGATTGCCGACGAACTGGGATGCAAAGCTTGCCACTGCGTTGCCGGAAGCGCTGCCTCCGCCGTTTCCAAGAGCAGGAGTCGATTTGGAACCGGACTGGCTCTTCACCTTGGACTCTGCAGCTTTCTGAGCAGCCTGTCTTGCTTCTTCCTCTTTTGCCAGACGGGCTTTTTCTTCCTCTCTGGATTCGGCATATACATAATCGGTTCTTAAATCAACATAATCCTTGGATACCCATCCGTCACCCTCTTCGATAGAGACTTTGACAAAATCCTCTGTCTCGTCTTTGACGATCAGTTCCTCTGCCATGGGGATCAGGCCGAGGATGGAAGAATCTGTAGTTGCATCCTGACGGACCCGCAGAGTCTCTGTCGTAACTACGGCAACTCTCGTACCCGCTTCCTCTGCAAGAGATTCCGCGTCGATACCGATTGCAACAAAATCATTCTTGACATACCCGTGTACATTACCGGAATTGATCAGATACCATCCGTTCTCTTCCACTTCCACAGTTCCGACGGATTTGTTGTACAGCTTTCCGATAATATCTCCGTCTTCGCTGGGCTCGCTGCGTACATTCACATAATCATTGACCTTCGCAATGCAGAAACCGGTGTAATTATCCTTTACTACTTCATCCAGCGCATCTGCCAGTTCGGTGTCAGATGCTGTGGATTCATCAAGGGAAGTTGAAATACCGCCTGCCAGAGCCAGTGAGATCTGCGCTGCGTCAGCATTCATGGGCTGAACGACGAAGAGTCCGGCAGCCAGGCATACAAGAAAACTTTTACGTATCATATGTACCTCCAGGTATATTTTACAAAATTATATAAACGACATAAAATCTCTGCCCCATGAAATCACGATCCATAAGCCGTTTATCACACTTTCCGGGCAGCTTTCAAAACAAAAATATGTATTAAATATTACGAATTTATTACAAATTACATTGCAATTATAACAACCTATTACGCCTTTGTCAACAGCAGATCACTGGTTTTTAAAGGAAAACTAAAGATTTCTTAAGAAATTCCGGCGGTTGGCATGAGGATCCCCGGCTGTAAGCCGTGGATGCAGAAAATTCAAACTTGACAAAGCAGGACGGGAGAATTAAAATGATAACAATTACTAATACTGTTTTGGAGAAAGGGGGATACGGAATTGGCAGCATTGAAATACAGCAGGCAGAGGGAAAGCATCAAGAGATATCTTTGCGGGCGCGAAGACCATCCGACTGCTGATATGATCTATACCAGTATTCGCAGGGAATTCCCCAATATCAGTCTGGGCACCGTGTACCGGAATCTTTCCTTATTAACAGAGCTTGGGGAGATTCGGAAGATCTCGGCGGACGGGCCGGACCGTTTTGATGCAAGACTTGAGCCGCACAGTCATTTTATATGCAGGAGCTGCGGATGTGTGCTGGATGTTATGGTTCCGGCGGAAAATCCGGTTCCAAGGGTCGACCGTCTGCAGGAATACGGCGATGTGGAGGAATGCCGGATTGAATTTCACGGGATCTGTAAAAAGTGCAAAAAAAATAAAAGACAGGCTTGACAGATATCTGGTTGTCCACTATAATAACGATAACAGGAACTGTTACTGTTATTAGAACTATAAACTTATACTTATGGGCAGAAATATTTGCAGATTATGAAATGTGCAGCAGATGGGCATTCTATCAATGCGGCACAAAAAAGAGCAGATTCATGCTCATGGGTATAATCATAAAGAAAAGGAGAAAAAAATTATGGCAAAATGGGTATGCAGCGTATGTGGCTATGTTCATGAAGGAGATACCGCACCGGAGAAATGTCCCCAGTGTGGAGTACCGGCAAGCAAGTTCAACAAGCAGGAGGATGACTTAAGCTGGGCTGCGGAACATGTGGTTGGTGTTGCACAGGGCGTAAGCGAGGATATTCTTGAAGATCTCAGAGCAAACTTTAACGGCGAGTGCTCCGAGGTTGGTATGTATCTGGCTATGGCGCGTGTTGCTCACAGAGAAGGCTATCCGGAGATCGGACTCTACTGGGAGAAGGCTGCTTATGAAGAGGCTGAGCATGCTGCAAAATTTGCTGAGCTGCTGGGCGAAGTTGTCACCGACAGCACGAAGAAGAACCTTGAGATGCGTGTGGCAGCAGAGAACGGCGCTACCTCCGGCAAGTTCGACCTTGCAAAACGTGCGAAGGCAGCAAACCTGGATGCAATTCATGATACCGTTCATGAGATGGCGAAAGACGAGGCGCGCCACGGCAAGGCATTTGCAGGTCTGTTGAAGAGATACTTTGGCTAAGAAGAACGCCTGTTTTAAAGACGAAGGGAATGGATCAGAGATGGTCTGTTCCCTTTTTTGCATCTGATGAAGCATTGCAGTTTCATTAAGTATAAAATACAGCTTACACTTACAGTATTTTGGGCTGGTGGATAATGATGGATATATGTTTATCTGTCATCCTGCTTTCATAAGTTTTCCTGAACAGTTGAGGGTTCTCAATGATTTTTTCTTTATCATAAATAAAGAAATAGATATGTTTTGCATGGTAATGCACCATATCTGCCTCTATTTCTTCTGTCAGTTTTTTTATTTTCATACTGTTTCTGGTACATTTCACTTCTATGACATGTTCAGAGTCCAGAAAAATATCTGTCCGAACCGTGCCATAACCGGTATCCTCACTGACTTCAGCCCTTACCAGAGGATAAAGCGGTTTCAGACAGGCATACAGAAGATGCTGTACATCATACTCATTCTGAATTTTCAGTGCTGCCAGCTGTTCTTTTTGTATGGTGCTGCGTTTATGAGGAGAGCGTTCCAGAAGTCCTTCCAAAAACAGATAAAAATTATTGAGGACTGTAAGCAGACGGTCCTCTGCCGGGGAACTGTCCGTGATCTGTTCAAGATATTCGATGATACGCTTCTTTGCAGCATTCAGATTATCTCTGGTCTTTTTATCAGAGTATTCATTTACAGGATAGTAAGCCCGCTGTTCCAGTTCTGTCAGGTACTGCGGACCTGCATCCAGTGTTTTGAGGAAATTTTTCAGATCAGATAAAAAAGAAGTAAATTCCTGACCGCTTTTTACATTTTTCAGCTGCTTAACAGCATCCTGTATATCCGTTATGGCAGTATTGGACATGGACATCAGCGTGCGCCTCCCCATCGCAGATAGAACAGGAACAGAGGATCCAAAATATAGAGAACCCCCTCTTTCCAGTCAAGTACTTTGAAGATATCTTCCCTTTCATATAACAGTTCCTGCAGTTTGACCAGACTTTCACGAATCATCTGCGGAGAAGGAGTTTTAGAGCCATCTGCAAGAAGGCGGTAGATTTGCTCTTTCACATCCTCGAATTCCAGCTTCATGATGGGTGGGTTTTCTGCGATGGACTTTACAATCAGTTCATAAATATCATGGTCGTGTCCATCAACCGTGCGGAAAGTGTTTCTGCTTTTGCCGCGTGTATTTGGCCCTTTCTGCATCAGGAAGACCACATCCCCATATTCAAAATTGGCAGTCGTATAACGGTAAGCGGTTTCTAGTATAACCCAACTTAATTAAGATTATGTTTCATGATTGCTGTGTGGCTGACT
>ERZ778497.1393-NODE-1393-length-15515-cov-3.487581_pt1 | contig 15515 bp, 13 predicted proteins | sample MGYA00509938_ERZ778497 | MGnify/ENA primary metagenome ERZ778497 (study PRJEB29527, sample SAMN07138969) | mouse gut metagenome | material: feces | host: mouse | place: China:Nanjing | collected 2016-01-25 ... | reverse complement strand
CCTTGCCCTGCTTCGCTTGTTATAAATCGCAAATGTACATCGGATATCCCGTTTCCCGGACAAAATCCTCCTCAAAATCTCTTAAATTTGCCCCTGCACCATAATAAATAATCTCTCTCATCGTAAACCTCCCCTATTTTCGCTCCCCATCCATGGGGCTCCTTTATTCCAAAGCTTATCAAGATATTCTCTGTCATGCATATTATCCATCGGAGACCAAAATCCGAGGTGCTTATATGCAGTTATCTGCTTATCTGCCACCAGACTGTCAAAGGGTTCTAGTTCCAGCATCTCGTTTCCATCCCCCAGATAATCAAAAAGCTTTCTGTTCGCCACCATAAATCCGATATTTACATAGGATTGACTCTTTCTGGCTTTTTCCCGAAAGCTTGTGACACTCCCATCCTCATCAATGCTTACCGCTCCAAATCTTCCCTCTGGCCGAGTTGTTGAGATTGTCAATATCTTCCCATGCGCATGGTGGAAATCAATCAATTCTCTGATATTGATATCCGCCACACCATCTCCGTATGTAATCATAAATTCGTCATCGTTATTAACATATTTTTGAATTTGCCGTATTCGACCTGCCGTCAAAGTCTCAAGTCCGGTATTGGCACAGATGACATTCCACTTTTCTGTCTGTTCTTTATCTAAATCACTTATCGTCTTTCCATTATCCGTAATCTCTGATAAAGTGAAATCTACTCTCTTCTGCGAAATCCCATACTTTAAAAAATATTTTTTTATGTATTCGCCCTTATATCCGCAACAGATAATAAAATTATGAAATCCAAAGCCCTCATATATTTTCATTATGTGCCAGAGAATTGGCCGACCGCCTATAGAAACCATAGGCTTCGGTCTTAAAACGGACTCTTCACTTATTCTTGTTCCCTTTCCTCCGGCCAAAATTATCACTTTCATATAACTCCCATCCAGGGTGCTTTCCCATTTCCCCACAGCTCCTCAGCAGCAGTTTTATCCCTCAATGTCTCTATTGTATTAAAGAATCCTTTATGCTTGTATATAGCCGTTGTTGACTGTAACAAAATATCCTCAATATCTCCATTCCGTGTTTCTCCGGTAAATGCATCCTTTCTTGCCAGAAAAACACCTGCGCTCGTCCATGTGCTGTCATTATCTTGCCATTCAGCACTATTTCCCCCAGCGAAATGCAAAGGCATTTTTCGTCCGGAAGGTCTGGCTACCGCAACTGTTATGATCTTTCCTTCTTTTCTATGTGTATCTTCCAGACTTTTCAGCGATATATCTGATAGACAATCTCCATATGTTATCAAGAATTCATCCCCCGATATATCAAGTACCCTTTTTATGCGTTCAATGGGCAACGTTTCTATCCCGGTATCAACAACTGTAACCTTCCATTCCTCCGTATTTTTATCAAGAATTCTGACTATATTACTACCCGTATCCACCTGAATATCAGACTGATATATATAAAAATCCAGAAAATAATCTTTTATTACATCAATCTTATAGCCACCGCATATGATGAATTCTTTTACCCCACACAATGAGGCATGCTTCATAATATGCCACAGTAACGGCCTGCCTCCGATATTAAGCATGGGTTTCGGCATTCCCTCCGCATCATCGCTGATTGTGCTCCTTTGCCCTCCGGCCAAAACAATCATTTTCATATCAATCCTCCTGACTTTACCCACTCAGCCACATTGACCACTGCCTGTTCGAAGCCAACATGAATCGAATATCCGGTATCCTTCTTTATTGGTGATATGTCATACCAATCATAGGAAAAGCGTAGTCCGTCATCCGCACGAGCCCCAATCTTAAGTTCCGTATCCACACCCAAAACTTTTCTGGCTCTCTTCAGGTACTCTTTCATGAGCATAGGGCTGTCACTTCCGATGTAATACTCTTTTCTCGTAAGCCTACACTCTCCCAAAAGTCTCAACCCATACGCTATATCCTCAACTGCCGTTATATCATATGGTTCCATAGCCGGCCCGAATTCCGGCGGTTCTCCGCTTAAAAGACTTGCTATGGCATACGTCATTACCTGTTCCTTTTTTATGTATCTTCCTATAGGCTGAAAAATAGTTGCCCATACAAATTCTATACCAAGCTTTTCTGCAAGCTTCGTGCAAATATGGTGAGAACTCTGTTTTGATAAAAGATAAAAATCAGGCTTCCTATGCCGTGATTCCATTAATATCTGCGGCACCAGATTTTCATACACGGTGCCTAACGCTACAAATCTCCTGCAGCCCGAACGTTTTGCCGCTTTCAGGGCTTTCATAGTCCTCGTTATATTCTTAACTTGAAGCTCTTCATCATCCCGACCAATTCCGGTAGCCCCCTCCCATGCCAAATGATAAAAAGTGTCCGCCTTCTCTCCTTCAAAGGAGTCATAATCATCCATTCCGCACCATACAAGATTAACATCCTGCAGTCTTTTAATTTTTCCGCTGTCTTTTCTTGCAAGACCTGTAACCTTTATATTATTTTTCAGCAACTCACTACAGAGGTGTGTCCCTATGAAGCCTGTCGCACCGGTTACTATAGCTGATTTCATTTATGTCCACCTCTATTTCGATGCTGCTATCTTATTACCATATTCCATTTGTCTCAATTCCCTGTCCAATATCTTGCGTATATGCTTTCAAGCTTCCTGTCGTAATCAGGATTAATTCTCTGTCTCTTCGTATCGGCAAAGAGCCACGATGTCGTTTCCCTTATTCCTTCCGCAAAACTTATCTCCTGATTCCATTCAAAAACAACATTCTTTATCTTTGTATTATCGTATACATAGTGCCACATATGCTGACGGTTCACTATGCTACTGTAAAACCCGGTTATTCTCATGGCCTCCGCATATGGTATATGAAGAATATTTTCCGGATTCAAATCAAGCGCCAAGAGAATATCCATTGCCATCTCATTTAAGGTGATCAGCTTTTCTGCAGCAATATGATAGTCCTCACCTATGGTCTTTTTATTTCCGATCAGACCAATAAAGGCCTTCGCAAAATCCCCTGAATGCAATGGTGCAAAAAGATTTTCTCCATCACCCGGCACGAGAAACGGATAACCCTCCAGAAGCTTTCGGGGGGCAGTAAAGCAATTCTGCCCCACAGGCATTTGAAGGATCGTGTCATAAGTGTAACCCGGTCTGACAATCGTCATAGGAAATCCATTATTCCTGTATGCATCCCTAAAGGTCTTCTCAACATTAATCTTTCCAAGGATGTAGCTATCTTCCACATCCTCGCCATATTGTGGCGTATCTTCCCGAAATGGAAGATACCTGCTTTCTCGCCGGTATACTGCCTCTGATGATATAACGATATATTGACTGCATTTCCCTGTGAAAATCCTAATCGCCTGCCTGGCCTGATTCTCGTTAAAACAAATGAAATCACAAATAACATCAAATGTTTCATTACCTAAAGCACGAATCACAGCCGCCTCATCTCTGATATCCGCGATTATCTCATGTACCTCATGCTGTACAGCTCTTCTTGTATTGCGTGTCATACCACGGTTTAACTCATACACCTCATATCCGCGCTTTATCGCCTCTTCCACGCACCACCAGCTGATGTTTCCATTTCCGCCAATAAATAAAATCTTCAAAGGCTTTCACTCACCTTTTCTAATAACATTTCTCTATACTCGTCAATGTTGTCTACCGCAGCAGATTCAATCTCCATACAATCTTTACAAAGCTCGATGCTTCGCCTCCGGCAATTTAAATGTGCCAGACGAATGTCATGATAGTTCTTACTGTTCCAGATATCAACAACACTTTCTTTCTTTGCATCACCGATAATTCCCTTATAATTCCAGTCGACAATACAATGAGAGGCTGTTCCATTCGCGTTAATCGTAAGAATATAGAAAATTCTCGGGCATACGACATATTCCTTATACCCATCTCCATGGTAGACATTTACTTCCTCCGATGTGTTCTCGAACCCAGGCCAGCAGTTTGCGATATGCTCTATCGCAATCTCGTCACATATATCTCCGAATAAATCGTAAAATTTCTGTTCCTTCTCCTGATCAAGGTTATCCACCATTGTTTTAATAAAGATATGGCAATTCCCCTTATGCTCATATAAATCGCGTATATTCTCCCTGAATCTGTCATAATCAAGTTTGATTCCACTTATCTTTTGATACCCTTCAGCATTCAAAGCCTCTACGGAAATATTGATTCTGGAAAGTCCCGCCTCTACCAGTCTGCGGTTCATATCAGGTTTCAGAAGTGTCCCATTTGTAGTAAAATCAATCGTTTCAAACTTCCCCGATTTTGCTGCATATTCTATCATCTCTGGAAGCTGTTTATTGACAAGGGGCTCTCCTTCTTTATACAAGCGAAGCACCTTTATCTTGTCCGGGAATCCCTGACAGTCCTCAATGATCTTTTTATAGAGGTCAAAATCCATCACGCATATGCTGTTCTTTTTTTCTTCTGTCCAAAGAGCCTTGTGCGCCCCACCGCATGGGCAGAAACTACAGCTCAAATTACAGACACTCGAAGGATCCAGATAAAGTATAAACGGGGTACTAAGCGGTATGACCGTCTGGAGTTCTGTTCTATTGGTATGGTATCTTGTTCCTATTTTTGCCTTCATATAAACATCTCCTGATTTCTTTTAATAACGGATGTTAAGTTCTTAAGTCTCCTATCATCCGAAAAGTATTCGCTATACTGACTGACAGATGCTTTTGCCTTCCCTTTAAATATACCTTCCAGTGAGACAACGCACTTCCTGACCTCTTCAAAATTTGTGCCTCTTTGACCCGCTGCGGATAAATATTCTATTTTTTTCGCATCTTCTTCGCTGCAACCGGAAAGAAACCAGCCGAAAGGTTCCTCTCCTAATACTTTCCTAAAATCATGCGGTTTCTTGCACCTATCTGCTATATTTTGGACTACTGAATCAAATCTAAAGATATTTTCCCGCATGTCATATTTTCTGATAATGTTTGTCCTTGCCTCTTTCCCCAGCGTTTTCCGCAGCTCATGGCTTTTTGACAATCTGTCCAATTGTTCCGCAAACTCTTCCCCGTCTCTCGCAAATATACCGTCTTTTCCATCCTCAATGATTGACCTCTCAACAGTCCCATCACTTGCAATTATCGGGAGACCGCATGCCATGGCTTCAAGCAATGCATTTTCTGTTGTTGCAAAATTGCAAGGATTTAACAGATATATAAATACATCCCATTGAGTTAAAAGTTCCTTTACATTCTCCCGAAAGCCCAAAAAATTCACATGACCGGAAAGTCCACGTTCAATTACGTCATGCCTGAGTTCGCTTGTCACATCACCTGCCAATTCAAAGCATATATCTTTATTCTTTTCTATGACGACTTTGAGCCAGTCCGTAAAATCGGGGTGAACCTTGGCATAATCCAATGAGCCGACATATCCGACTCTCATTTTTCCCTGCTTGACCTTATAGTTTTTCTTCTGCGGAAATTTTTCCGGTTGAAAATCCCCCATTCCATAGACAAGGTTAGATTTTTCATATATCTCATTCTTCTCCTTCGTACTCCACCTCTTATTTTCAAAAGATTTCTTTGATGTGAACATACAGGCATCAAAGCATGAAATAAATGCAGGATTCAGTTCAGGATAATGCAGTCCATTCACATGACACCACAGTACCAACCTAGAAGGAATGTTTGCAATATTCATTAGTGTTCTATAAGTAAGTGGATGATGCCACCAATTCACCACTACCGCATCCGCTTTTGACACCGCTTCCTTTTCTTCCTCCGCAGTAGGACAAATCCTAACGCTTATACCGTTTTGCCCACACCTTTTTATATGGTCATACTTCTCCGGTTCATCTAACAGAATGATATTGTGTTTATTCACTTGATCCGAGATTGCTATTCCGGAAATAGCTTTTCCTGCACCCGCACCCATATGCACCGCTATATGGAGTATGTTCATCGGCTTCCTTCATCTCCTATCAAAGGCCATGTGTTATCCTTATCTGATATAATTTCCGGAACAGCCGGCCACTTAATGGAAAATGCCGGATCGTTCCAGCGATAACCTCTTTCCGCTTCCGGATCATGCGCTGAAGTCATAAGATAAATAAGTCTTGTCTCATCTTTCAGTGAAATAAAGCCATGAGCACAGCCCTTCGGTATGTAGAAAGCTTCTCCGTTCTCTTCAGAAAGAATGGCAAAGCAATATTTAAGATATGTATCCGAGTCTTTCCTCAAATCAACACATACGTCGAAAATCTCCCCGTCCACGCAGCAGACCAGCTTTTCTTCTGCTGAAGGCTTTATCTGCATATGAAGCCCCCTGAGCGTGCCTTTTTTGTAATTCCTTGATACTGAAATCTGCACAAATTTACTGTTAAGACCATTACTCCTAAATTCGTCTACATCTGCAAGTCTGGAAAAATATCCCCTGTCATCCCACGGAATATTCCGTTTGATGAGATAACATCCCTTTACGCTCTGTTCTTCAAATACCATGATCGGCCTCGCTTTCTGCCATTTTACAAATGGTCATGTAAAAGTCCCTGCACTCGTTCCTCATAAATTTCCTCTGTAACAAAACATCACGGAATATTGAATCCTGAGTCATTTCACCAAAATGACCTGTAATCGTATCCCTGTCACTCCATTTATCTGAGGGCGACAACATTCCTCTTCGCCCCACCATCCACGGCAGATGTATTTTTAAAAATTCTTTCAGATACTTCCTCGCTTTTTTTCTACTATAATAAACATCAAACTCATCCTTTATTCCCTGATAGGAATACCAAAGCGACATAAGCCATTCGATTGGTGCCAGTGTAAATGTCGAATTCTTCTTGGAATACTGGGAAAAATGCAGTACTTCATCGCTGTAAAACAATCTCTCAGACATACTCAAAATCCTGTATGTCATTGCAATGTCCAGTCTGTAATACAATTCCCTGTCTTTATCCGGCAAAAGGAGCAGGTAATCAAGATAACGCTTCATAAGTGCATTGGAATACGACTTCCCCCAGAAAGTAGAACATATCTTTGATCTTGCATATGCAGTCAGTATATTCTTATGCCCGATAATATGGCACGGAGGATGCGCTATATTGAAATAGAACTTATCATGCCAGTCATACACCAGACCTTCATGCAATGGATTATAGCCACTGTCGGCAGAGAAAAGGCACGTCCGCACGCATACAATGTCCGCATTATTATCTACTCCTATTTTTAACGTTTTTTCGAGGAAATGCTCGTCGTAATAATCATCTGAATCCAGCTGGCAACAATACTCACCTTCTATATTTTCTTTTATTGTCTTTAAGAGCCGCGTATCCGTCCACCTGAGATTCTCCCCCATATCTATTACATTTATTCTGGAATCCAACGCTGCATATGACTCAATTACAGCCGCTGTTTTATCGGTTGCACCATTTATAATGAACAGATATTTAAGTTCTTTCACTGTCTGTCCGAGAACGCTCTCTATTGCTCGTCTCAAGAGGTTTTCAGGAGTATTGTAGGCAATGGTTACGAATGTGCCCTTTATATTCTCAGGTTTTTCTCTGCAAGATTTAATATTCCAAAAAGGCTTATCTTCATAGTGCCCACCATAATCTATAGTGACGGATTCTGTCTTATAAAATGAAAGAATAACTTTGTTCTCAGGGATATTCTTTCCCATCATCCAGCTATAAACAGCATCATGCAGGCTGGGGGATATCACAATATATTCATCTTCATAACTATCTACAAACTCATCCGGTGTTTTAACATCAACCCCATGAAACTTTCTGATGCCATCCGTAGCTTTAACGTCTATGAAATAGCGTATGTTTATACCTAGATTCTTAAACATCCTATATGTGTCACGTCCATTATTCCCAATTCCGTAAACAACGGCTTCTTTAATGCTCAGCCTCTCCAGTTTCTGCCTTAAGCCGTGCAAATCGAGTTCATAGACATCATATGTAATTATATCTTCGTGCTTATACATTCCCACTCCCCCTGTATCTGTCACAGACCGGTCTCTTCAAAAATTCCTTTACTGCTCTGTTTTCAAGGTCACCGCTTCTAAAAGCTGGAAGACTGTATTCATCACGTGGCAGGCTAAAGAGCCACATCAAGGCCGCCTCCTCATAAACTATGGAATCTTCATATTTCACATTACGTTTACATAGGTGTTCAAATGACCAGACCATGGATGAGAGCCACTTGGAACCATAATTATCCGAGTGTTCGCTGCTTCCAGCCCTCCAAGTGCGGATATGTAGAATATCATCACACATTGAAGCCCTGCTTCCGGCAAGCGCCATATACGTCATCCACGATATATCAAGGCAAAAATTCCGGTCTCTCTCATATTCCGTTTCACAGGAAAGCATCTTGTCTATAAGGTTCTTAAAGAGTTCACCCTTATATAACTTGCCCCATACAGGAACATTCAATATCCGTAACATAAGATATCTCTCTTTTTCGCTTTCCTGAATGCATAAATCTTCACCCAGATAATGTGCAAAGTAGCTATACCTGAATCCGTCATGCGCATATGTAAGCGTGTTCACCTGTACAATATCCGAATCATCACGTTTTAGAATACTTATGGCTTTCTGAAGAAAGGATTTTTCATAGTAATCATCAGAATCCAGCATTGCGACATATCTAGTATCTATATTTTCTTTAAGCGCAAGCAATAGCTCTCTGTTTGTCCATGGAACATTCTGTTTTAATCGGATATATTGAATCCTATTATCAGCGGAGGCATATTGTCTGATGATATTTTCCGAAGCATCCGTCGAACCATTATCAATAATTAGATATTTCAATTTCTTATAGCTCTGATCAAGGATGCTCTCTATAGCTCTGCACAACATCCATCCCGGCGTGTTATAGAGAATCGTGAAAACAGTTACCTCGGGCATATCCGGTTCCGACAATTCACTATGTCTGTTAATCGTATTAAGATAGTCTTGTGGACTATAATCTTCGCTTAGAAGCCTTATATTCTTTTCCACTTTCTTAAATGGACATATTATCCTCTTCTCATCAATGCCATTCTCAAGAAGAAAACTGACTACCGGTTCCTGATTATCAGGTGAAACAATTATTTTAATATTCTGCTGTTTCTCAAAAAAGGCAGCCGGAGAAATAACACGCCTACCCAAAACCGTAAATTCTCGACATTCCGCCTGCTTATCGACAAAAAATTCAATATTCTTTCCGCAACTCTCCAAGAACTTACTAATTACTTCTCCATTTACACCACAACCATAAATGCACAATCTTGTAACCTTCTCCTGTGCCAAATTCCGAAGAAATGCGAAATCTTTCCCATATGCAGTCACATTACTCATTCCTACACCTTCCCATAATCTGCTATGATTGCAACCCATTTATCCTGATATCTCCCGAACTTCTGAAAAACATCATCAAATGCACCGGACTTTTCCAGCGCCTTCACCATTTCCGCCATTACAATGGAATAGGGTTGATACATCTGTCCCGCATTATAAATCTTGATTCATATGTCTACATTCTGTATCATAATCGGCACTCCTCGTTTTTGACAAAGCTGCACCATGCTACTCATATCTCCATAATACCCATCACTCACCACTACAGCCCTATCCACATCCGCCGAGTCGTCATATATCCCCCACCCGGCGGCTCTATATTCTGCCACAATCTTTTCATATTCCTCCCATAACTGCGGTCTCATACTCTCTATCGTTGCCTTAATAAGCGGATGCGGCCGCCAGAGCAATGCCACTTCATCTTTATTCTTCTCAAATACTCGGAAGACATCTTTCATCTTCCGAAGCATCTTCTCATCATGCTGTAAAAGCGCACTCACACCGGTGTTATAGAATACGACTTTCTTCCAACTTCCGTCTGGATTCTCTATGATCTTAAGCCACTCCTTCGGTATCTTAAGATCTTCTTTCTTCGTTTTCAGAACCTTATCAACCTTCGGAGAGCCAAGTCCTAGTATCCGGCTTTCCCAGTCTTTCCTTGTATATCCATAATCTTTTGTATATTCTGTCAGAACGTTGATATAGATCTGCCGCATATCCTCTGACTGTACGACTACCTTATCCGCATTCAGCACGCCCGGACAGGTACAAAAATGCGCCATCCTTTCCACCGCCGCCTGATCGTTCGGATCAATTTCATCCAATATAAAATATGGAATATATACCAATTTTTCTGTATACTGCTTTAATTTGTCCGAATAAAAGTCCGGATGCACACTTGTCACATAATTACAATTATCATATGGATTATGTATAAAGATCATATCCGGTCTTCGCCCTTCCAGATCATAATCCTCGTACCGCATAACCGGCACATCTTCCGGATACTGGCTGCCTTCATAATGCATGCTCCCAAAGCTGCCGTCCGGATTCCTGTCATAGTAAGGAATCGGTATCACATAAGCGTCGCAGTCCGGATCTTCTTCCGCTTCCTTCATGCCCGCTTTCCGCCTGATAAAAACGTTCAAATATCATGTCCTTGTGCTCATCCTTTATTCCGCAGCCGTTGTCGGCAACTCTGATCTCCAGTGATTTATGGCTGTCATCGTCATGTAGTACGTTCAGAGACACATCTACACGTCCCCCTTCCGGAGTGAATTTGAATGCGTTTGACAACAGGTTCATCAATATTTTGTTAATCTTGTCCTCATCGAAAGGCATATAGATCTTCTTTTCTGATGAAAAGAATGTGAGGCTTATGTTGCGATGTTCGGAATACATCGTGAAATTGTCGCATACGGTGCGTACAGTATCGACAATGTTTCCGCGAGTGCTGACAAGTTTGTGCCCTTTCATGTCGCTTTTACGGAAATCAAGCAACTGGTTTACCATAGCAAGAAGCCTCATGGCGTTGTTGTGAGCCATCTGGAGCTTGTTCTTGAGATCCGGATTGTCGATACGTTCTATTACATATTCCAGAGGTGTAAGAATAAGCGTCAGCGGAGTGCGCAGGTCGTGGCTGATGTTGGTGAAGAATCTGAGCTTTAGGTCATCGATCTCATGTTTCTTTTCAGCATCCTGTCTTATCTGCATCACCTCATACTTCCTTTGTTCACGTCGACGCAGATAGAATTTCACAAGTATAAGTATGCCTACAAAGATCATGGCATATATGACATATGCCATCCACGACTGATAGAATGGAGGTGATACCACTATTCTGAGCTGTGCATATTCCTTGCTGGCGTAGCCGTCGCTGTTGACAGCTTTAATCATGAGGGTGTATTTTCCCGGGGCGAGGTTAGTGTAAGTGATCTTGTTGGTGTATGACTCTGTCCAGTCAGTGTCAAAACCCTCAAGTTTGTACATGTATCTCATCTTTTCAGGATACATGTGGTTCATAGATGAGAATGATATCGAAAACACGTTCTGGCTATAGTCCAGATGTATCTCTTCGGCATATGGCGGGGCTATGCTGAGTATGCGTTGTCCATCATACAGGCTGTCGATTTTCACATTGTGGTTAAACAGTTGGACACCTGTGATCTGTACCTTGGGTGTGGAGTCGTCATATTTAAGATCGGAAGGGTCTATCATGCTTAGGCCTCCGGCACCTCCGAGCACAACCATTCCTGTACGGCATTTTGTGATGGCTTTCTGATTAAGCACAAGAATATCCGATATGCTTGCGTCATCAAATTTTCTGTGGGCGAATGAATAAGTCAGGGACATCGGATCGCTGTTGACAATCAGGTGGTATACACCATCCGAACAGCTTACCCACATATTCTTGTCATGATCTTCGACTATGCCGTTTATCATGGTCTGCTCAAGTTCTTTTGCCGGAATGATCACATTGTCATACCTGCGGTCATATATGTTAAGCCCATCGTTTGTAGATATCCACAGGAGCCCTCGGCTGTCCTCGTAGACATGGGATATCAGCATGCTTGTGAAACGCTGGTCCTTATTCCTGCTGCCGAATATTTTTTCAAAAGTGTTTTTTTCTTTATCATATATGAGCATCCCATATGTGGTGCCCATATATATTTTTTTGTCCTTTGACAAGCATATGGATGTTATCTGTTCATTGCTGAAACGTCCGTCGGGATGGTGATGTGAAATGGCTTTTCCGGTGGCGGGATTGAAGCTGTATAGTCCGGCTCCGTATGTGCCTATCCATAGGGAATCATCATCACTCTGTGATACTGACCATATGGTCCTGTTGGCAATAGACTGAGGGTCGGACGGTTCAAGAGTGTGGCTGTGAAAGTTTTTGCCGTCAAAAGAGATGAGCCCGCGGTTGTATGTCCCGAGCCATATTGTACCGTCCTTTCCGGCTGCGATGTCGACAATTACATTATAGGAGGATCCGAACTTCTCAGGGTCAGGAAGGCGAAACATTTCCTGTCTGTTGGTCTGCTGTTCCATTCTGATGAGTCTGTCGGAAATACCGACCCAAAGGATTCCGGAAGCATCCTCGGCAATAGCTCCCACGTCCGGATCAAAATTGGCGACATTGTTGAATGACCTGAATTTTTCGGACTTGAATTTGAAGAATTTTTCATTATGATAGGAGACCCCTCTCTTGAAAGTTCCTACCCATATACCTCCGTCATTGTCAGCATAGAGGCAGGTGACACCGTCCTGCCCAAGGCTTCTTGAATCGTTGACATTGTGGCGTATATGGTTTACCGTGTATGTTTTCTTGTCGATGATGTTAAGTCCTCCGTTATCGAGGGCTATCCATATACGGCCTTTATTGTCGGGCACTATATCTCGTACTCTTGTGCCGCTAAGACGGAACGGTGAACCTTCGTGGTTTATTTCCGTCCATTGATTGCCGTTAGGATTGAACTGCCATATTCTGTATGTGCCGTGTATCCAGTAGTCACCGTCATTATCGCAGTATATTCTGTAGTTGTCTTTCTTTGCGTTATATGAATCTGGCAGATGGCTGTTTGTGTAATCCTTTTTGTTGGTCTTGTAGTTGATATGTTCGATATATCCGTCGGAATATATTGCCACCACACCTGTCAGGTCAGATGTAATGTCCGATAGGGTCCTTCCGGAATCAGCCATACCGGAACTTATGAGTATGGTTTTTCCGTTTGAGGCTGAATTATGATACATATTGCCTGACTTTGTTTTTATCCACATGTCATTGCGGCTGTCTACATAGATTTCCGACGGCTCCTCGTCAATGCCATATTTTTCAGTCAGGATGGCTGTTGATTTTGTCAGGGTTTCTTTTTTGGGGTTGAAACAGAAATACTGATTGCTGTTGAATTTTATCCAAAGCATTCCGTCAGCGTCCTCCTGTATATCGACAATCGAAGTGGATGGGATTTCCTCTTTGCCGTTGACAGAGATGCTTTTCAGATAGTTCCTGAATTCATATCCGTCATAACGGCTGAGTCCATGTGTCGTAGCGAACCACATAAACCCTCGGGAGTCCCGGATTATGTTGCTGATCTGATTATGACACAGGCCGTCTTTCACGGTCAAGTGCATAAAATTGATGTTGTCCGATGCTGTAGCAGCTACGGTTGTGAGTATTGCCGTTAAGAGTATAATGATCCGTTTTGTCATCAATAGTATAATTTTAATGCAAAATTAACTAAAAGATTACAATCACTTTCCGTATGGCGGAAAAAACAGGTGATGAGAACTTTGAAACCGATGTTTTGCAAGACGCTGAAATCTAATGGATTGCAATTGCAGTTAACAAAATTGCATGTGTTTTATAACATTCATTGTTAGGGAAGTGCGTAAAAATACGTTATAGGAAACGTCTTGTCATGCTGTGTAATGGCTATAAAGGCTAAATTTGTTCCATATTAAAAACAGTCTGAAAAACTTTAATCTAAACCATTTCGGAAAAATATGGGCAATGTGAAAAAGAATATATTGAGTGCTTCTTTGCTGTTGGCATCAATGGTTGTGAGTTCTGCTCCTGCTGACACATATCGTAATCCGATATTGACAGGTATGAATCCCGATCCAACAATATGTCGGGTAGGTGATGACTTCTATCTTATGACATCGACTTTCGAGTATTATCCAGGTTTGCCGATATATCATAGTAAGGATCTTGTCAACTGGAAACTGATAGGGCATGCGTTATCCACACCTGAGAGCAATCCGCTCAAAGGAGCAGGGGCATCAGGCGGTCAATACGCGCCAACGCTTCGTTATCATGATGGCACTTTCTACGTGATCGGCACAAATTATGGCGGTGAGGGAACTCGCGGCATCTCCATAGTCACAGCGAAGGACCCTGCCGGACCGTGGTCCGAGCCTGTGTGGCTTGACCAATGGTGGGTGGACCCATCTCTCGACTTTTATGATGGGAAAGCATATTATCTTAGTCCTGATAATGCCGGAGGTTTTCTGCTTGGCACAATTGATGTGAACACAGGTAAGGAGATAGAGCCTCGACGCCTTGTCGCATCTGGGCTGGGAGGAGCATCACCTGAGGGCCCTCATTTCTATAAGATAGAGGACTATTACTATATAATGTCGGCCGAGGGTGGTACAGGTTATGAGCATCGTGAGGTGATACAGCGCAGCAAGAATCCCTATGGACCTTATGAGCCCGGCCCGATGAATCCGGTGCTTTCTAATATGGGGGTGCCGGGGCATCCTTTTCAGGCTATCGGACATGCTGATCTCGTGCAGCTCAAGGATGGAAGCTGGTGGGCGGTATGCCTTGGTATGCGTCCTCAGAACGGAAAATATCAGCATCTTGGAAGAGAGACGTTTCTTGCTCCTGTCACATGGACTGACGGATGGCCTAAAGTGGGCAAGAATGGTGTAGTTGCCGAGACATACGTGCGTCCTGACCTGCCTCTGCATGAGTGGGAAAAAGATCCGGTGCGTGATGATTTTGACAATGACAAATTGAATCTTTACTGGAATTTCTTGCGTAACCCCTATGCGAAGGACTGGTCATTGACCGAAAGGCCCGGATATCTTAGGCTTAATGGCTCGGCTTTGTCTTTTATGCAGAATGATTCTCCGGCATTTGTTTGCCGCAGGCAGACTGCACTTAAGGCTGTTGCCTCTACAAGGGTGGATTTTACGCCTGTGTCGGATAATGAGGAGGCTGGACTCGTGATACGTGGCAATGATAAGAACCATTATGATCTCTTGATAACCAAGCGCAATGGCAAGAGGGTCGCAGTAATGCGCCAGTATCTTGATGACAAGGTGGCATCGGAGAAATCAGTCAAACTTCCTGAAGGGGAGGTGGTCCTGAAAATCAAGGCTTATCCTGACAAGTATGATTTTTATGTAGAGGCTGATGGGAATAGACCGTTACTGCTTGATACGGCACAGACTCGTAATCTTGCCAATGAGGTAATAACAGGATTTACCGGTGTATATATAGGTATGTATGCCTCCGGCAACGGAATGAGCAATGCCAATCCTGCGGATTTTGACTGGTTTGATTTTGAAGAACTTGACCGTTAGTATAATCAGATGAAAAAGTTATTATTGTACGCTATGGCGATGACTGTCGCTATGGGGGTGTCAGCAAAATATCGT
>ERZ778497.1392-NODE-1392-length-15535-cov-17.045543_pt1 | contig 15535 bp, 9 predicted proteins | sample MGYA00509938_ERZ778497 | MGnify/ENA primary metagenome ERZ778497 (study PRJEB29527, sample SAMN07138969) | mouse gut metagenome | material: feces | host: mouse | place: China:Nanjing | collected 2016-01-25 ... | reverse complement strand
TCGGCGTCAGAGACTCCGCATGATTCATTCAAAAATTAACGAACTATTGTGATAAAAAAAAATTAAAAATTAATAATCTCACCGGTAATGTCGAATTCGACCTCCCGGTGGTTGTCTTCAAAGTTTAGTCTTACCACCCGGAAGAATTCCCCGGGGATGGTGTCGCTGAATCTTACGGTCATCTCGTAGCGGGATGAAGGGGGAATGACCCTGGACGAGATTTCGCCTACCGTGCAGTCGCATGAGCTGACAATATCCTTGACCCTCAGCGTGTCGCCCGTCTGATTGGTCAGATGGAACGTGTGCGCGACAGTCTCACCTTTACCTACCTTCCCGAAGGAATGGGAATACTCCTCGAGATCCTCTGATTCCTCCTCTTGGCCGGAGCCGTCTCCTCCTTTTACGCTGTTCAGGTAGACCTTACCGATACTACGCATGTCTATCGGGTTGCCTATGAGCACCACCCTGTTCTCGCCATCGAGAAGGAACGCCTGAAGATGGGGATCATCAGGGAGCTCATTCGCTTTGAAGAACGAGGAGATGCTGTCGACAACCACGTCTCGCGTGAACCCGTCGCGCTTCATCAGATACTCCAGCTCCTTTTCATCGTCAGTGGCTGCAATAAGCATAAACCGGACCCTCTTTGACACTGAAACGGAATCGACCCTGTCCATGAACTCTTTCCAAAACAGGAGCTTCATGCGTCAGCCGGTGCAACCATCTGAGTCGTAGTAGGCTACTATGGTGAAATCAGCAGGCTCGTTGACATACCAACCGCCGCCGACAAGAGGCAGACTGTCGGGAATCGCAATCTCCTTCCTGGTCCACTCCAGGACGGCCGACTCATAGTCAGTCCTCCCGGTGGAACAGGAACCAAATGCCGTCGCAACCGCTATTGCCATTACTATAGGGATATCAACCTCAGCTCCCTTGTATTAGGATAATCCTTGACCTTGCCCTCCGAATAGACTATTGTCGGAATCGCCATGGCAAAAAACATCATTGCCGCGAAAAGACAACTTCTGAGTTTCATGTCAGTTGGTTTTTAAACTTTGATGCCACAAAATTATGAAATAATCCATGTTGAGACAAATTTGCCGACCTATCGCACTAAATTATTATAAATCAACCACAGACACATTTATTATCGGATATTATCATATTCAATCATTGCTTATACGATAGATGATTCCAAGCATCTTGAGCAAAAATCAATCCTATTTGGCAAATTTACGGGCCTTCATTCCCCCACAAGAATATCCAACAATTCCTGTTTCCATTTCGAAGTCGATTTCATTATCGCCTTCGACAAACGACTTTTCTTGTTATAAAAGACTTCACGCTTTACATTGAGGATGGCACATATGCATTTTGCCGGCAACCCCAAAGAACAATAGACCACTATCCTCCTCTGTGAGTCATTCAGTTTTCGGTGCAATGATCCATAAACATCGTTCAATAAATTTCGCGTATTGATGTTAATCTCCGATTCAAGACACTCAAGAAATTTTTCATCCTCTGTCAGGGTTTCTATGCCTTCTATGCCTGACCTTAGGCGACTCAGTAAATCCGCCTCCTTATCCGCCGTATCTGCGGATTTTTCAATTTCGTAGTAATCGGAATATATCGAACCAAGATTCTTTATGATGGGGCCCAGTTGTGGCGATGGGCCTCTTTCACTTACTTGACCTATCAAGACTCCAATCCTCATGAGCAACTGGGAATTCTCAAGACATTTTCTATCGTAGAACCACCATATGATAATTCCCACACATATCACAAACAAACCTATGATGCCGAATAACAAATAATCACGCTGACGAATATATTCAAGTTCACGCCTGGCTTCCTCTCTTTTTTCTTCCAGCATCAACCGGAATTCATGATGGAGAGATGAACGCACTCCCGTGAGACACATCGCTGCAAAACCTTCACTCTCCTCCGACCTGACTCTGTATGCCCTCTCATAGTCGCCCTTGTGTTCGTAATACTCGGGGAAAAGAGATTGTTCACCATATTCTTCCAATATCTTGAAGGCAACCTTCTCTATGCTGTCTTTAGGATATCCTCTCAAAAGGAGCGACATCAGGTAAACATTCATGTCTTCAAGCTGCATCTGTTCGTCATTCCCACCACGGCGATTGTGTTCAATCAGCTTTTCCGACCATTGCTTACTGCTTTCATAGGAGGCCTGCTCCCCATGTCCAGACGGTAATGCTTCCCATGCCGGACTGAGCGCAGGCCCGTATTTTCAAACCACGAAACCACAGTCCTAATCCCAAAGCGATCACCTACTCTCTTTTAGGCTGTCAACAAGCGTATCGGCATTTTCTCCAGCAACTTTTAAGGTGTCGTTCTTTTCTATTGGTTCGGCCGAGGCCGAACTGCTTTTCTTCCTTTTTCTGAGGAAAGTAAATGGATTGTCGAAATCTTTTCTGTAGATTATTCCGAGCCCTTGGGTTGTCAGGGCTTGTCGGAGATAATAATTCTGGTCGTTGAAATGATTGTAGGCCTTAAGTCGGAGATTGCCGTTATTGCTGAGGATATACTCCAAATCAAAGTCTCCGACGAAAGTGGTCTGGGAGGTGCTTCTATCGCGATAACCAAAATTACCGTTTAGCAGAAGACGGTTGTTGAGCAATCGCGATGACAGGGCAAGGTCTACCTCTATGTCTGAGAAGTCGCCCTTATCGCTTCGGAATGAAGGGGCAAGAGTAAATTTATCAGTCAGCTGGCCGAGCATGTTCGACAGTTGTGATGAAAGCGTGGATGACGCCACGGCTGCAAGTTCACTTCCGCTTCCCGACGTGCCCATATATTCGGGAGTATAGAATTTATTGAGAGCCAATAGGTAGATTATCTGGCGGCTCATCATGTCGTCGGTGGAAATAATGCTCTTTACTTTTCTCTCTACGTCCTGGGTCAGGGTCGGCAGCTCGATGTCAAACGTAATGTCGGGATGCTGCATCTCTCCGTCCACCATCAGCATTGCGTCGACAGGCACGTTGGTCCTTGCAAGGTCTTTATCCGTGGAGAAACTCTTGTCAAGGTCAGAGAGATTGGTGTTGACCCGGTATGACGCGGTTATATCGAGCATCGCGTTAAACGGGTCGCCATTGAAGGATATGCTGCTGCCCCTGCGGATTTTAAAGTCGCGCAATATCAGGTCTTGAAGAGAGAAATTATAGTTGCCCTCTTCGAGGGTATATTTCCCGAACATTTGCATCTCGTCGCTTTCAGAATCATAGTCCACCTGTATGTTGCCATTTCCTCTGGTCGTTATTTTATCGCCGGCCACGGGATCCATGACAAGGGTCATAAGCGTGGAGGGGGTGACGGTTCCACGGATATCAATCATGAATTTTGAAGGACTATTATTGGCGCTCTCAGCTTTTTTCCTGAATGCCGCCAGCACGGCCGGAACGCTGTCGGCCTTCAATGCCTCCCGAGCCTCTTTCCTTTTGTCGGTAAACGTCAGAAACCGATAGTCTTCCGCCGCCTGTGTGTCATTAAGAACGAACGTGAAATTGGAAGCTCCGACAGCCGTCATATCGACCGAGACAGACACGGCTCCCGGCCATCCTCTTACGACAGCGTTGCCATTGCCATAGAACGTGCCATACCAGTCGGGGTTGATTTTGGCGTTAGTATCGTAGCATAGCATGTTGCTCACGTCGGAAATCCGGAAATTAAAACGTGGGTCATGAAAATATCTATGGGTCAGCTCTCCTGTCAACAATGCGGAGTTGCCTTTCTTGTCATACAACCGGAATGAGGGTATGATTATTTTTCCGGGATTGAGTATGACAGAATCCGTGCCGTGATACGTCACATTGGTATAGTCAAGCTTTATCGATAGAGAATCCGCGAGAATCTTCCCCACCAGGTCAATATCGCTGAAAGTGCCGAACAGCTTCGCCTTCCCTGATGCGTATCCCTTGACATCTGAGGTGAACGCCGACATAAAAGGCTGAAGAAACCCGACGGGAACCCGGTCTGCGTCAATAGCGAAACTCAGAGAATCCCTTGTCACCCATATTCCGCCATCTATGCTCGAACGGCTCGCGCCGTCGCCTTTGATTTCCGCCCCGATCGCCACTTTCTTTTGATTGTTGTCCCAATGGCTCTTAATCCGGCCATCTCCAAGCACTGCTCCATTGTAGGACATCTCCTTTATACGAAGGTTGTCGGTAGAGGCCACCGGATTTTTACTGAGCACGCCATAGGCTGTCAGGTCGCCGGTGGCAATGCCTCCGAAAGTGACGTAATTGATGTTCAACGTGTCGAACACATAGCCGACATCGATATCAGCAAGCCTGACGCGGATAGAATCCGTGGCTGATGAAGACGCCTTTCCTTCAATATCAATAAACTGACCCTCATGCCATATTTTAAGACCTTTCACGTCGAGGATTCCGTCGTTGAAGCTGATGTTGCTCCTGTCTATATTCCATTTCGCAGTTCCGAACTCAAACACCGACGGGACAATATCCACCTCTATTTCCGGATTTCTGCTCAACTCATCCCTATGCAGTCTGGCGCCGAGAGAGATGGCTCCATTTAGGAATGAATTGTCGATTGTCTCCCAATTTACGTCTGCAAGGATATTATCATTCTCCCCGACTATGTTTAGCCCCACCGACATATCCCCCTTTTTCGCAGGCATAGTGGTAGCGGCGTCGATTCTCGCAATTCCATTGGCGATGTCAAGATTCAACCTCGTGTCGCGCACAAGCTTGTCCCTGCCCTTTTGCAAATATGGAATGTCGATTTTCAACGAAGCAAGATCATCGCCTGTATGCAGGGAACCAGTTATCGGAATTTCCACGAGCAGTCTATAGGGGATAGAAAGGAATTCCGCGACAGAGTTATCGGGCTTAAGCAAAAACTTGAAGTCAAGGTCTGATTGCGATTCCTTTTGATGGTCATTGCATCCAACGATGCTTGGCACCACTCTTGAAATCATACACTGCAATCCTGCTACGGCATCTTTGAACTTGAATCTCCCTGCAATCTCGCCATCTATCCAATCGCTGTTGACCGCAATCCTTCGCAATGAATCCATGGTCGCTGACTCAAGCATTATCTTGTCCAACGATATGGATTTCTTTTCCGCAGAGAAAAAGTTCAAATCTGTCAGTTCAACCTTGCCCTGGGCATTGTCAGGACTGTTCCCTACGATGTCAGCTTCGACGTTGCCGGAGAAAGTGTATCCTTCATATTTTTTCAGTATCCCCGCCATGGAAGGCTTGAAGAAGCCAATGTTGGCACTCATTTCGATCCTCGAAGCAACTCCGTCGACAATTGCCGAAGCGGAAGCCTTCATGTTGGCCATTTCATTATCGCACGATACATCAGCATTTATCTCCTTCCCCTCTTTCCAAAGTTCAGCGAATATCCCTCCATAAGTTTTCCCTTTCATCTCAATCATCGGCACACTGGCAACTGCATGACCATTAAAGTCTTTTCCATGCAAGGAACCATCAAAAGTAAGATCCAGGGATGTCATTCCGAATGTCGAGTCAGCCAAGAGTCGCCCTATATCAAGACCTTCCGTGAAAAGCTCAGCCTGAATATTGCCTGTACCCTTCCTCAAGGATTCTGTACGGGCAGAAACAAAAATATCTCCGCAAAGAGTCGACAGGTTGCAATCTGCCTCATAGTCGCCTGAAGACGGGTGAGCCTCTCCGGTAGCCGATATCTCTATTCTGCCACTACGCGACAGAATATCCTCTACCCTTTTTGGCAAAGACGCTCCTCCATTTCTGGGCAGAACACTTCCAGCTCGCGACATTTCATTATCGCCATTTCGCGGCAAAACAATAAAATCATACCAAAGACGCTCCATATCCGACTCAGACACTCTCAACTTGACGTCATCCACAATAACCTTGAGATTCTTCTTGTTTCCTATGCTGTCGGCTTCTCCGGACAAGTCGAGTGAAAACGAGCCATCTTCCGATTCAAGGCTGAATTTTGAAAGGCGGAGGGAATTGAGATTTCCTGCCACGTCAAGGGAAAGGGTCAATGGGTCGGTATAGTCGCGCAACTTGGGAAGAAGCCATGAAAAGTCGGAGGGAGCCACGAAATTATCAACCATAACGACATGATGGTCGCCCTCTTTGAGAGAATTCAGAAGGTCGGCATATCCATCGAACTCAAGTCTGAAATCAGACGGCCGTAGCTCCGTGGATGGAAGTTTCACGACAAAATTCTCCACCGACAGAGAATGAGGCGTCATATGTGCACGCAACGATATCGTCTGAACCGACAGACCCCCGGAAACCTTAAACGACAGTCGCCTTAAATCAATCTTGACGTCGTCGTTTGAAATTTTGGGAATATTTATATCCGCCTTTAAATCTTTTATATATACGTGGTTGAAATCCATGCCGGAGTAGTCTTTCCGAAAGGGCATCCATTCCTTGTCGAAAGAAGCTGAGCATTTTCTAAGAACGATGTTTCTCAGATTGATGTCGTATTGCCGTGGCTTCTTGTTTTTATCCTTTGGCTTGAAAGCATCGATAATATACTGGATGTTGAGAGGCCCTCCCTCCTTGGCTTGCCTGACAGCCACTTCGAGACCAATAATTTCGGCATAAGAGAACTCGATTCTCCTTTCAGTCAGAAGACGCCACAACGATATGCCGGCACCAAGCGTCTCTACCCGGACACACTTTTCACCATCCTTGTCCAAGACAGTCACATCGTGAAGCCGCACTTCATTAAAGGGCATTATCGACATCTCCCCAATTGAGATCTCAGATCCCAAAAATGCGGAAGCCTCCCTCTCCGCAATCCCTTTCAGTTGCCCCTGGAAAGAGGGAACGGAGATAAGGATATAGGCAGCAAGATATAGCGCGACGACCAAGATAATCGCCGTGAAAAGAATGCCTCTGGCCACTCTGTAGATACTCCTGACTTTATTCATCAAATACGCCTGACTTTGTAATCCTCAAAAAACTTACAAACTTTTTTACGATTACTTATTCATTTTTCGTCTCATAGTTCATTCAAGAAGTCAGACATCGAGCCCTTCTCCTCCCACAATCACGCCGGGCGTGATTCGGAATGCAAAATTAATCAAATTTAATCACTTCTCAGCATTCCTTCTTTTTTTATTGCAAACTTATCGCCACAGGTTTTGTCATTTCATGGAATTACGCTAACTTTGCGTATAAAATCGAAAGCCAATGAGCGTAATTATTCTTGGAATAGAGTCGTCATGCGACGACACTTCGGCGGCAGTCATCAGCGATGGCTGCCTGAAGAGCAATGTCATCGCCAGCCAGAAGGTGCATGAGCAGTATGGTGGAGTCGTGCCAGAGCTTGCCTCCCGGGCCCATCAGCTCAACATAGTGCCAGTGGTCAGCGAAGCTTTGCGGCAGGCAGACGTAAAGCTGTCTGACCTTTCCGCAATAGCCTTCACAAGAGGCCCCGGTCTTCTTGGTTCGCTTCTTGTAGGGACGTCGTTTGCAAAAGGCCTGGCGGTCGGGCTTGACAAGCCTCTCATTGACGTCAACCATCTTCATGCACACGTGCTTTCGCATTTCATAAAGAAAGGCCCATCGGACGTCGTGCCGGAATTCCCATTCATGTGCTTGTTAATCTCTGGGGGCAATTCCCAGATTGTCATTGCCAAGAGTCCTTATGAGATGGAAATCGTAGGGAAGACTATCGACGATGCAGCCGGCGAAGCGTTCGACAAATGTGCAAAGGTCATGGGGCTTCCCTATCCCGGGGGCCCTCATATCGACCGGCTCGCCGCCATCGGCAATCCTGAAGCCTTTAAATTCAGCAAGCCCCATATCCCCGGTCTTGATTATTCCTTTAGCGGACTTAAGACCTCTTTCCTATATACGCTTCGCGACAACCTCAAATCCGACCCCGACTTCGTGGAGCATAACAAGGCTGACCTTGCCGCCTCTCTTCAGAAAACGATAATCGATATCTTGCTCAACAAACTTGGCAAAGCCTTGAAAGAACATCCGGTGCGTCATATTGCCATAGGAGGAGGAGTCTCAGCAAATTCCGGAGTAAGAGAGGCCGTGGCTGATTTCTGTAAAAGAAGAGGCATTACAGCATGGATTCCTGAAAGAGCCTTCACGACCGACAATGCCGCGATGGTGGCAGCAGCCGGATATTTCAAATATACTTCAAAACAATTCTGCGATCTTTCCCTGCCGCCGTATTCAAGGGTCACAGTATAGTTAATCATAGTGCTATGAACAAGACATCAAACCCTCCCCGAAACAATAAGACTTCCGTCCATACGGAGACCCGCCATATCGTGATTTATGGATATACTCGCCAGGAATTGACAAAAGTGATCAAACACTTTGAGGCACAACTTCCGGAGTTTGTTAAAATCACAATCGATTCCTCGAATCTTGTCACTAAAATAACACTTACGGGTGTCAATTCAGGCGTGGAATTGCTCAGATTCAAAATGAATCGCTTCCACAACGACCTCAACCGGATATTTTCCCAAGAAGTCGTTTCGACGGAAGATAAATCCATAGCCCAGGTGCTTGGAGAATTATTGACGGAGCTTGATCTGACAGTCGCTTGCGCGGAAAGCTGCACCGGAGGCAACATAGCCCACAGAATCGTGCAGGTGCCGGGGTCTTCCGCATATTTTCTCGGAAGCATCGTCAGCTATTCCAACGATGTGAAGGCCGACGTGCTTGGCGTGCCTCGAAGCGACATCTCTTCATACGGAGCCGTAAGCAAACAGGTGGTGGAGGCAATGGCAAAAGGAGCGGCCACGCTAATGAGGAGCGACTGCGCAATCGCCACAAGTGGAATAGCAGGGCCCGACGGAGGCACAAAGCTAAAGCCGGTCGGGACAGTCTGGATTGGAGTGAAGTATGGCGAGACAATCGTCAGCGAATGCCATCATTTCAAAGGAGACCGCAATGACGTCATTGAGAGCGCGACAAACCATGGCATGGTGATGCTCATCAACCTTCTTAGAAACAAGTATGAAATACAGGAAGATCTTAATGATGATTGATTCTTCCTGCAGACATCATGACTGACGACAAATCTGATTCGCCCGTAAAAATTGCAACGTTTTCGGGCGAATCTTTTTATTACTCAAAAATGATTAGGAATCTTCCAACAACAACTTGGTTCGTGAGCTATTTGAGGATTACACAATTATGTTTCAGTAGTTTTTTAATTTTTTTTTACGATTTTGTTTGGAATTAAGAATCAGATTTCATATCTTTGCCGCTGAAACATCCATCTGTAAACTATTAGTCTTTTATACAATCGTGTCCAATAATAGGATATAATACTCCGGATATATGAACCATATCTAAATTTAAACTTTCCGGAAATATTGAATCCCCTTATGGACCTTCAGTAGAATAAGCTATCGTGAATGACCTACAATAATTGAACCGATATACCGCAGCTGATTCATTTTAATACCAACAACTGCCGACAGGAAACACATCCAGACCTCGAATCGGCAACACTCCATGAAAAAGCTCTTGAAAGTAAGCGGGAGCATGTCGGACGTAAATTTAAGTCATTGCCATATAAAGCAAGAGTCCTATCTTTATATCCAATCGTAAGCATATTAAACTGACCTTAAAAGCATTTTCCAGATCGTTTCCAGGCCAAGATTTTCCATAAATCCTTATTTATTAACCTTAATTATTGTTGCCATGAGAAAAAGCCTTATTTTGCTTCTCGCAGTGTTCTTCATCGGAACATATCCGGCTCTTTCCCGGAGTTCCGCACCCGAAGTGATTTCAGGAATCGTAATTTATGCGGAAGACAACGAACCAATACCCGGTGCGAGTGTCCTCGTAAAGGACACCAAACTGGGTACAGTCACCGACATCAACGGGGAATTTAGAATCTCCAAGCTTCCCGAACATGCAAACACACTCGTCATAAGCTTTGTCGGGGCCAAGACAAAGGAAGTGCCGATCACGTCAGGCAGGATTACTGTCGTGCTTGAATCATCCACCGAACAACTCGACGAAATAGTTGTCACCGGATATGGCAATGTCAAGAAATCTTCCTATACGGGGTCGGCATCCGTGCTCAACACAGACAAACACAAGGATCTCCCGGTCATATCCATGACTCAGATGATGGAGGCCAACATGCCAGGCGTACGTCTGATTAATTCCAACGGTTCACCCGGTTCCAACACGTCAATCAGGGTGCGCGGCTACGGATCGCTCTCCGCATCTAATGCTCCTCTTTTCGTGCTCGACGGAGTGCCTGTGGAATCCGGAAGCATGACCACCGACGATATGAACGGAGGAGGGATGGGAATCCTTAGCACCATCAATCCCTCTGACATCGAATCAATAACCGTGCTCAAAGACGCAGCCTCAGCTTCTCTGTATGGAGCCAGAGGAGCTAACGGAGTGATTCTCGTCACGACAAAGAAAGGGAAACAAGGCAAAACCACCTACAATTTCAAGGCAAGCTACGGCATTTCCGACTTGGCAATGAAGTTCAGACCGACAATGGGAGGCGACGAGAGAAGGGCTCTCATTCTTGAAGGCCTCGTCAACCGCAACCTACTGAACGGACAGACCCTCGAATGGGCTCAGGAACATGCGGAGGAAGAGATCGACAATTACGCCCGGATTCCTGTAGGGGGATATGCCGACTGGGAAGATGCCCTATTCCGCACCGCCCATCAGCAGAACTACGATTTTTCCCTGGCCGGAGGAACCGACAACACCCGCTTTGCCGGCAGCGTGAGTTACACCAATCAAGAAAACGTAGCCTACAAATCAGGATTCGAACGCTACAGCGGCCACCTTAACTTCTCGAACCGCTACCACAATTTCGACGTTGCCATGAATTCACTCTTCTCCCTGACAAAAAAGCAACCCCTTCCAGGAGGAGGATATTACAGCAATCCTATGTACGCCCTGAAAGTTGCCCTGAATCCGTCGATTCCCATATATAATGCCGACGGCAGCTATAATGAAAACATCCCTGAAATCAACCGCAATCTTCTTCTTGACAATTCCGTCAATGAGATGAAATCGCAAATCGCCCGCACTTTCGCCTCTATCGATGCGGGATATACATTCATCCCCGGCTTGCGACTCTCCGAACTCTTCAATGTGGACTACATCTACACCAAGGAGTTCAGATATTTCTCGCCAAATAGTTCCGACGGGAAAACCCCGAATGGGCAAGGAGTGTCATACAATACTGACAATCTGACCTATAATTCGCAGACGCGCCTTAATTTCATCAGAGATTTCGACGACCACTCCGTAGACGTGCTCGCGGCATACGAAATAAAACGCTGGAACAAAGAGTTCAACTTCAGCTATGCTAAGAACTATGCCTCCGACAAGAAGGTGGTCATGAACAATGCAAGCGTGCCAGCAGGCATCGAGCATTACCGTGACAGCGACTCAATGCTTTCGTATGTGTTCCGAGCAAACTATGATTATTGTGATCGATATTTCTTTTCGGCGAGCTTCCGCCGCGACGGTTCGTCGCGACTTGACCCCGACAACAGGTGGGACAATTTCTGGGCCCTCTCAGGATCATGGAGATTCGGGAAAGAGAAATTCATGAATTTCTCCGAATCCTGGCTCAACGATGCCAAACTCAGGCTCTCCTACGGCGTTAACGGCAATATCCCCACATCCCTCTACAGCTATTATGGGATGTATAGTCTCGGATATTCCTATAATGATGAGCCAGGAATGGTGGAGTCAAGCCTGCGCAACAGTTCCCTTTCATGGGAGAAGAACTATACATTCAATGTCGGCCTTGACTTAGTGCTTTTCAACAGACTTAATATATCGCTCGACTGGTATCGCCGCGACACAAAAGACCTCCTCCTGTCGCGCACCGTCAACCCCATAACCGGATTCGGAAGCATAACCGACAATGTGGGCAGAATGCGTAACACCGGTTTTGAGTTAGAACTGTCTTCCACCAACATATCCAACCGCGACTTCACATGGACCACCAGCCTAAATCTCTCTCACAATAAAAACAAGGTCGTGAAGCTCGCCGATGTGCCTGAATATTTCGACGGCACAGCATTCATAGTAAAGGAGGGATATTCACTCGGCACATTCGCTCTTCGGGAATATGCCGGCGTGGATCCTCAAAACGGGAACCCCCTTTATTACTCCAATCGCTTGCAAGACGACGGAACCCGCTCCCGAGAGAAAGTGGAAGACCCCAACCTTGCCGACCGCATTCCTTTGGTAGACAGTTATCCGGACATCACAGGAGGACTTTCCAACACTTTCCGCTACAAAATCCTCGACCTCAGTTTCAACCTATCATTTTCCTTTGGAGGATACAGCTACGACAATTACATGTGGGCACTCCAAGACGATGGCTACAACTCAATGGCTCCGAAAAGCACCGAACTACGAAGGCGCTGGCAGAAACCCGGCGACATCACCGACGTGCCGAGATATGTGGCCGGTCAAGAATACGGAGGATGGTGGCACACATCCCGTGGAATCCACAGCACCGACCATCTACGACTGAAAAGCCTTACTTTCGGAGTGCGTGCGCCTCGCAAATGGCTTGATGCCTCAGGACTATCAACAGCCCGTATCTACATATCCGCCACCAACCTGCTGACTTGGGCGAAATATGACCAATATGACCCTGAACTAACCGGATTGGTGAACACCGATATTCCTCCGTTAAAGACTGTGGCAATAGGGCTTGAAATCGGATTCTAAATCAATGACAATATTATCAAAACCAAAAATGAAGACGACAATGAAAAAATACATATATTCGATTCTGATGGCCGGACTCGCCATTATCGCTTCAGGATGTTCAGACAGCTTCCTCGACAAGTCACCATCCGATGCCATCACCACGGGAGAGGCTATCACCTCTCTCCAAGACGTGATTGTCGCGAACAACGGCCTGTATTCACTGATGGCAAGCACATACTATTATAATTCCGCAATGTTTCTATACGGCGACATGAGAGGAGACGACATGCAGCCCACCTACTGGTCAAGCTCCAGAAGCTTCCACTCCTTCTATATGTATCAGCATTCCACTCAGAATCCCAACAACGGCGGTCTGTGGGGACGTCCATACTATATTGTAAGGAACGCATGGAACATTATCCGGGCCATCGAAAACGGAGATATCAAGGATGCGACAGCCGATCAACTCGACAACTATAAGGGACAAGCACTCGCGATAATTGCGTTATGCCATTTCGACCTGACCCGCCTCTACGGATATCCATTTGCAAAAGATAACGGCGAATCATGGGGCGTGCCAATCGTAGACCATGCTATCGGGTTCGACGAAAATCCCGAAAGAAGCACTGTCGCGCAATGCTATGATTTTATTATCGACAAATTGAAGGAAGCGATTCCCCTGCTATCATCCGCAAAAGACAACGGCCACATCAACGCCTACGCCGCGCGTGCCCTTCTGGCCCGCGTGTATCTATACTGCGAGAAGAATGATCTTGCTTTCGCAACCGCGAGTCAGCTAATTGAAGCCCTTAAGAACAATGGCGACCACTATCTCGTAAATCGTGAGGCTTATCAGGCAATGTTCAATCTTGACAACAAGTTTGGCCCGGAAGCATTGTTTCAAATCGCAAACACGTCAAGTTCTAACAACGGACGCGACTGCATGGCATATATGCTTAATTGGTGGGGATATGCCGCAGGAGTGGTCACCGACGACTTCGGTATGTTCATCCGACAGCGCGACAACGACATCCGCAACTCAATGGTGGCGTATGAGGAAGACGGGGGGAGTGGCGTTTTCTACTATATCCTGACTAAATATCCGGGCAGCGGAGGATACTGGACCACATCCTATGAAAACAACTACACTGTGATCCGTATGTCGGAGCTCTATCTGATCGCAGCTGAAGCCGGTCTCAAAAACGGAGGCTCCGACCGCGCCAAAGCTCTCGCATATCTCAATGAAATAGCCATGCGTGCAAACCCGGCCAATGAAGTGAGCGACGCCGACTTCACGCTCGACAAGGTGCTCGAAGAGCGTAGACTGGAGCTTATCGGCGAAGGCCATCGCTTCTTCGACATGTTGCGCAATGGAAAAACTATCGTAAGGAAAGGGGGCAAACATCTTTCCGGAGCTCCGGAAGAAATCAACTGGGACTATTTCAAATGTGTGCTCCCGATCTCACAAACCCAATTCACTTTCAATCCTGAAATGCCACAGAATCCTGGCTATGCACCACGTTGACAGCAACCATGCGGCCCAATAATTTCAAAGGGAAATATCCCTTTAATCACAAAAAAATAAGACATTAACCAAAATCTAAAGCAATGAAAACAACATTTATGCCTTCCGGCAAGAATGTCTGTCTGCTGCTTATCCCTCTGCTGGCATTTCTCGCCACATCATGTTCGGATGACGAGAGTCCGGTTGGTGAAAACTCAAAAGCCGACTTTACCAGCTATTCAATCAGCGGATTCGACGCGAAAGCCCAAATTGATGCTGAAAACAGCACAGTGTATGTCCAGCTCCCATATTCCGTGACTGATTTGAGCTCGCTTCGCCCTGAATTCACCGTTTCCGACGGTGCCACGGTCAGTATAAACTATGAGCCTCAAGTCAGCGGAGCATCTGAAATGGACTTCAGCAATCTTGTGCTCTATACTGTGACTTCAGCCGACAAATCCACTTCCCGCCGATGGAGAGTCACGGTCACCAACAACAGCCATACCAGTCGCTATGGCATGGGCAACTGCCTGACAGCGGAAGTGTCGAACGATGGCTCGTCTCCCGATGGATTCTACATGCAGCAACAGCACACGGGAGCCAACTCCGACGACAACTGCGGTCCGGCATGTTCCGCCATGGCTCTCAAGTGGGCATATCCAGATAGCCGCTACAGTGTGGAAGACGCAAGAAACGAAACTCCATACAGTGAAATCGATGGCGGGATATGGTGGTATCCACGTGATGTCTACAACTTCCTGAACAACCATGGAGTGCAGGCATACTACTGGGATTTCTGGGACTCCACATTCGACTACTACGTGAAAACAATCCGCGAGCGACTTGATGAAGGAAACCTGGCCATCAGCTGCCTCAAGATGTCGAATATCTCACAACAGACCGCCGCCTCAAAGGAATACCGCACCCACAAATACTATCCGGGCAGCAACGGACATTTCCTCCTCATCAAAGGCTACAGGGTGGTCAATGGAGTGACATGGTTTGAAGTGCACGATCCATGGGGACTCGATCTAAAATACAGCGACGGAACTCCATACGGGTCCAACCGCTATTATCTTGCCAACGAGGTGGCCACCTCCATCAACCACAATTCCTGGACAGTCATAGTGCCTCCCGCGTTGTAAGAGCACACTCCCTGACCGCTCCTCAATCACCATCCACCTTTATCCTCAACGATGCCTCCGGAGAACCACTCTCCGGAGGCATTTAATCATAACAGGCCACTTAATTAAGCAAAAACAATCAAAAAACAATCAAAAAACATCTGTAGATTCCAAAACGAAGTGCAACGTTATGGAGCCTAAATGATGTAGATTCA
>ERZ778497.1365-NODE-1365-length-15802-cov-4.063949_pt1 | contig 15802 bp, 15 predicted proteins | sample MGYA00509938_ERZ778497 | MGnify/ENA primary metagenome ERZ778497 (study PRJEB29527, sample SAMN07138969) | mouse gut metagenome | material: feces | host: mouse | place: China:Nanjing | collected 2016-01-25 ... | reverse complement strand
CAACACCCATATGGCTCTGCTCCATTTTCCATAGTATCTTCTCTCCAACTGATCCAGTGGCTTGTTCTTATCTTCAACAGGAGCCAGTAAAAATACCAAAATACCGCTTATAGCTGCAGAAGCTGTTCCCAAAAGCAAAACCATTTTTTCTGTAAAGGTTATTCTGGACAGCAGGCAGACTGTAAGGAGAATCAAAGCTGATACAATCATACAGACATTTGAACTGTCCGCATGATGTCCGCCTGCATAAGAACGCAATGGGATAAAAGTCAGAAGAAAAATAAATATTGTAACATATGCATGAAAAATAACTGCTAACAGACAGGCAATCATCAAATTGATTGCCTGTCCGATCAGCAGTTCAAAAGCATACTGGTACAATTTTTCTTTATCAGGGGACAGATAATGTTGTCTGATCTGCCATGCAACAAATAATTTTGCCAGTTTTTCAATCATAGTGACCTAAAATTTCCGAAACCGGCGTGCTTCTTCCGGAACTTCCGGCTGATGATCCACCCAGAAACAGCCGGCATTTACATTTTGAATAACTACCAGCACCGCCATGGCATTCAACGCAGTTATCATCCAGTTCTTACTCCTGATTTTTTTGATCCTGTTACCAACCCATTTACACATACATAATTCCTCCTGTCTGTTGTTTATTTCAAAATAGCGGATTCTGAATAAAACAGCAAGAGGATTTCCGAAAATTGTCACTTTTTTTCCGTTTTTTGCATGTTGGACAGTACAAGCAGGACAAGAAACTCGTTTTCTTCTTCTGTAATGTCAAGCAGTCCCTGATACTGCTCCGCCAGCTCGCTCACATTTTTCAGTCCGAAACCATGCTTTCTCTGATCCGTCTTTGTAGTCTGGAAAACCGTTCGTTTCTTCACCGTCCGCCGGGGACAGCTGTTTGTGATCTTAATGATCAGCATGGTTGCATTCTCCATGCGCAGATCAATCAAAACATATCCGTTTTCACAGGTTTCCGAAGCCTCCAGCGCATTGTCGATCAGATTTCCAAAGATGCGGATCTTGTCTGTTTCCCGCAGAAATTCCAGTTCTACGCCCGGCTGTATCATTACCTCATACCGGATTCCTTTTTTCTTTGCCCTTTCCGCACGCTCCATCAGGATCGCATTTACAATGGGATCGCTCAGATAGATTTCTGTATCCAGCCTGTTCTTCCTGTCCAGAAACCGGGAAGCTTCTACAGACAGTTCTTTCAACGCGCCTGTAGTTTCAGTTTCTGAGAACTGCCTGATCGTCTGTACAATATGGCGCGCCTCGTGAAGATAATCCGCATATTCCCGATTCAGCTCTTCCATCTTCAGATAATGGCTGTGTTCCAGCGCCGTTTTTAACTGTACCAGCTCCTTCTCTTTCAAAGAATGTTCCGCTTCCAGCAGCCGGTCAATCAGAGAAAAATCTACAATGCTGCTGAGCACGCTCAAAATCCCGCCCAGAAAGATACAGATCTGATCAAATGGCTGTTGCTGCCCCAGAATCAGGAACCCGTTCAGCAGAAGCAGAATCGATACCGGCTGAACAAACAGACTCTTCACCTTTGATCCTCCAACATGCTCGGACAAATAATGTCTCTTCTTTTGAAGAACCTGTACCACCATGAATTCGACCAGCTTTTCCATCAGAAGCACGCTGACTCTTCGTACTTCCGTTGTCCGGGTGTCTATCCCCAACACACCATACAAAAACAGAAAAATAAACTCTATGATCGACATAAGTACTACAAAAAATATGAGATAGGAAACAGTATCCTTCCATCCGGCCCTGAAAACCAGCCAGATATACAGCTCACAAACGCACAGCGCACAGATCATATTCACGCCCGGAATCTGAAAGCTGTTCACTGCATATAAAACAGCCGCACACCCTGCTGTAAACATCAGGCGAACATATGTCCGTTCCTCATAAGCAGAAAATATGTTTTTCAGAAAATAATAAAGCAGACAGATCTCAAACACACAGCTCAGATACCTGACGCATTCACAGATAAACACTTCCATTTTTATTCCCTATCCCCTCCAGTATCTGCTGCACCGGCTGTCAAATTCCTTCTTCCTGCTCCGTGCAATATTCAGTATCGTTCCATCCTTCAGCTGAACGGTATCTTTCGTTACGGCTGTAATATGATGGATATTGATAATATAACTCTTCTTTCCATATGCAAAGCCGTACGCTTCCAGCTTCGCATAATGTTCATTCAGCTTCATCGCGCTTCTCAGGTAAAACTCCTTTCGCTCTTTTGGCGCATGTTCCAGGCCGAAGATTTCGGACGCCTTTTCTTCTGTCAGATAAATGTCCGTTCCTTTATCCCTGATTGCAATATACAGGATATCTTCCGTCTTCAGTACATACTGTTTTTCTTTATCGAACGCCAGAATATCCGGTACGCGTTTTCTTCTCTCCGCCTCCTTCATCACCTTTTGAATGCCGGCCTTTAATTTTTCCGTTCCCTTATCCTTAATCAGATATTGAAAAGGGCGCACTTCTACGATAGAACTGGCAGGATAATCATAAGCCGTATAAAAGACAAGCAGGGCATTTTCGTCTCTTTGCCGTATGTATGCAGCTGTACGGACACCTTCCTTCTCTCCGCCTATCAGAATATCCAGAAAAATAATGTTATATCTTTGATCCTGCTCCAGCAAAGCCTTTCCATCCGGAAATTCATCAAAACCTATCTCTTCCGGATGTTTTGTGCTTTCCAGAATAAGACTTTTCAGTTTTTTCCTGTCCGCAGGGCAATCATCACATATCGCAATCTTCATCATTGTCTCCTTTGACTGTATTCCAGTATATTCTTAAAAATAATATAATTATCGTCCACTGTCAACATTTCCCGACAGTCCGAAAACCAAACGGATCACAGACCGCTTCCAAAAGCTTTATGGCAACTGAATAGACTTTACATTTCGAATATGATATAATACCATAAAAATAAAAACGCACAGACCTGAAAGGAGAACTGTCATGCCCTGGTGCCCCATATGCAGGAACGAATATATCGAAGGAAAGACCCGCTGTCCAGACTGCGACGCAGACCTTGTGGAAGAGCTGAGCGAAGAACCGGAAGAAACACCGGCTCCTGATCCGACGCCGGAGGAGCTGGCAGACATTGCTGCCCGCGCGGCATCCGCCAGCCGGATGAATACGCATGTCTCTGCCAGAGACCGCCATTCTGAGACAAAATCCTCTGCATGGACCTTTCTTGTGGTGGGCGGCGCCGGTTTTCTTGTGATTACCCTTGCTCTTGCAGGTGTGCTTGTCCTTCCCTTCAACGCTTTTTCTCTGGCGATCATGGAAGGAATGTTTCTGATCTTCCTGATTGTTGCCGGTATCTCTTTTAAACGTGCCATGAAGATGCTGGATGATATTGCCAGGGAAGACGATCTGGAAAGCCGGATCCGGACATGGGCGGCCGACCACCTGACTGCCGAAAGCCTGACTGCCGGAATCGAAGAAGACACTCCGGAAGAGATGAGATATTTTATCATATCGGAAGCGATCCGCGAACGGCTGATGCCCGCTTTTCCCGAAGTAGACGATGCCTATGCGGAAGAACTGGCGGAGACATTTTATAACGAACTTTTTCAATAAATATTTCATCCGCACAATAAAAGGTGTAAAGTTTTCCATATCCCAAAAACTTTACACCTTTTCCATATTTCCCTTCATTCTGGCATAACGCCCTCGAATCCGGTTATCCTTATTTTGCGCTCAGGTACTCATGAATTCCCTTCGCTGCCGCTTTTCCTGCTCCCATGGCAAGAATGACCGTAGCCGCGCCGGTGACTGCGTCGCCGCCCGCATATACGCCCTCTTTGGACGTTGCGCCGGTGTCCTCGGCAGCAACGATACACTGTCTCCGGTTGATCTCCAGTCCTTTGGTCGTGGAAGAGATCAGCGGATTCGGGGAAGTTCCAAGAGACATGATGACCGTATCGCATTCGATCGTAAACTCGGATCCCGGAACCTCCACCGGACGGCGTCTTCCGGAAGCGTCCGGCTCACCCAGTTCCATGCGGATACATTTGATACCGGTTACCCAGTCATTTTCATTGGCAAGAATCTCCACCGGGTTCGTCAGAAGGTCAAAGATAATGCCTTCTTCTTTCGCATGGTGCACTTCTTCCACACGGGCCGGAAGCTCTTCTTCGCTTCTGCGGTATACAATATGGGTCTCTGCACCGAGACGGAGTGCCGTACGGGCCGCATCCATTGCCACATTGCCGCCGCCGACAACGACCACCTTTTTGCCGCGCACAATCGGCGTATCATAATCCTCGTTAAATGCTTTCATCAGGTTATTCCTGGTCAGATATTCATTGGCGGAAAGGACGCCGCAGGCAGTCTCGCCCGGGATGCCCATGAACTTCGGAAGTCCTGCGCCGGATCCGATGAATACGGCGTCAAATCCTTCATCCTCGATCAGATCGTCCAGCTTTACTGTTCTGCCAACGATCACGTCCGTCTCAATCTTCACGCCGAGCGCTTTGACATTCTCCACCTCCGGTCCCACCACACGGTCTTTCGGAAGACGGAACTCCGGAATACCATAGACCAGAACGCCGCCTGCTTTATGTAATGCTTCAAAAATGGTCACGTCATAGCCAAGCTTCGCAAGATCGCCTGCACAGGTCAGTCCGGAAGGACCGGAACCGATGACGGCCACCTTTTTCCCGTTTTTCTCTGCAGGTGCTGCAGGCTTGATTCCATTCTCGCGGGCCCAGTCCGCCACGAAACGCTCCAGCTTGCCGATGGAGATCGGATCACCCTTTTTGCCGCGGATACATTTTCCTTCACACTGGCTCTCCTGCGGGCACACACGTCCGCAGACTGCCGGCAGAGCGGAAGATTTGCTGATAATCTGGAAAGCCTCCTCGAATTTTTCTTCCTTCACTGCTGCAATGAAAGACGGAATATCAATGGATACCGGACATCCTTCTACACATTTTGCATTTTTACAGGTAATACAGCGCTGGGACTCTTCCACCGCCTCTTCCTTGTTATAACCGTAGCATACTTCTTCAAAATTCGCTGCACGAACTCTGGCATCCTGCTCTCTGACCGGTACCTTCTTTAATACATCTGCCATTATTTGTCACCTCCGCAATTTCCGCATCCGCCATGATGGGTGTCGCCCTCCTGGAACTTCAGAAGGCGCCTTCCCTCTTCTGTCTTATACATGGCTGCTCTCTTCATAGCCTGCTCGAAATCAATCTTATGTCCGTCAAACTCCGGTCCGTCCACACAGGCAAACTTTACTTCGTCGCCCACGAGCACGCGGCAGGCGCCGCACATGCCGGTTCCGTCCACCATGATCGGATTCATGCTGACAATGGTCGGGATCCCCAGCTTCTTTGTGGTCAGACATGCAAATTTCATCATAATCATCGGTCCGATGGCCACGCACAGATCATAGTGATGCCCTTCGCTCACCAGTTTCTCCAGCATCGCCGTGCCGACTCCATGGAAGCCATAGCTTCCGTCATCCGTACACAGATACAGATTGCCGACTTTGCTCATCTCTTCTTCCAGAATCAGCAGTTCTTTCGTTCTTGCACCTACGATAATATCACATTCGATTCCATGATCATGCAGCCATTTTGCCTGAGGATACACGGGAGCCGTACCGACTCCGCCGGCAATAAACACGACTTTTTTCTTTTTCACTTCTTCAAAGTCATCCGTTACCAGTTCCGACGGACGTCCGAGCGGCCCTACAAAATCAGCGATCTCGTCCCCGGCCTTCAGCGCAACCAACTTGTGGGTCGAGACGCCGATCGGCTGGAATGCCAGTGTGATGGTTCCTGCCTCCCTGTCATAATCACAGATCGTAAGCGGAATACGCTCCGCTGTCTCATCAACCCTTACAATGATGAACTGCCCCGGCTCACAGGACTTGGCTACACGCGGTGCATAAATGACCTGCTTGTAGACTGCTGCAGAGAGCTTCTCTGCTTCCAAAATCTTAAACATATCCTTCCTCCTAACATATTTTGCAGTGATTTTATCCAATGACTGCAAATCATCTCTTTCTATCATAATGCAAAAGTACTGATATTTCAACATAAAAATACGGTGCCTTCTGCTCTTATGACGAATCATTACCAGTCTCCGTCTCCGGGACTTCACGGCTCCCCGACACATCGTATATGGCTTCTACAATGCCGCTCATTCCCCCATCCTCATCCGCGGAAACCGCCTGCAGCACAGTAAGTCCTTCCGGAATATAAACAGGTCCCCGATACACTCTGGACTGATATCCCGGCTCTTCTCCATTGGTGGTGTAATATATCTTGCAGCCTTCCTCTGCGGTTATGGTCACCGAAAAACTGCTGCTGTAGCTGCCGGCCGGCATGCTGAACACAGGCTCTTCCGGATACTGGAATTCAACCTGGTAAGTCCCTGCCGCCTCCTCGCTCTGCACTCCGTCATTCCGGACAAAGACAGCCCTGACGACAGTGGTTCCTTCTCCCACAAAGATGGGAGACCGGTACAAAGTGCTCTGTTCATCCGGTGTTGTTCCGTCTGTCGTATAATAGATCTCACCATTATTTATTTCCTCATGTGAAATTGTCAGATGAGGAGAATAGCTGTAGGTTCCCGGCCGGATTCCAAACTCCGGCTTCGCCGGTAAATCCACCTCCGCCGGTTCTGTCACCGTCTCTTCCGGACGAAACACAAACCGAAAGGAGATCTGGTATGCCAGAATTCCTGTCACCAGCAGGCAGATTCCTGCCAGTCTGTATTTCCGCCTGCGCCACCATGGGACAGACGCCGGCAAAGTCTCCTTCGAGACACTCTGCTTTTCCCTTTCCTCCGCTCCTACTGTAAAATCCTCATCCGGATTGTAATCCGGAACCATCTGAATCGCATTTCCGCATCTTTCACAATAGATCTTTCCTTCTGGTATATCAGCTCCACATTTCTGGCATCTCATATCCGGACATATTTCCTTTCCATCTTCGTGTCAGGAAAACCATATCAGTATGTTACACAGATTCCTCCAGGTACTGTTCAAATTCCTCCATGGACATCAGCACCTTCCTCGGCTTGGTGCCTTCCTCCTCACCGACCACTCCTGCATCTGCAAGCTGGTCCATGATGCGCGCCGCGCGGTTAAACCCGATCTTAAACCAGCGCTGAAGCATTCCGATGGACGCCTTTTCCTTGTCTATGATGAATTTTCCTGCCTCTGCAAAAAGCACATCCTTGTCACTGGCATTTCCCGCATCCGGAACAGACGCGCTTTCCACTGCCGCCTGCACCTGCTTCATCTGCTCTGCAATGATCTGCTCTGCTTCCGCACCTGCATGTCTGCTCTGGCTGCTTAAAAATTCCACAACTGCGCTGACCTCTGCGTCAGACACAAAAGCTCCCTGTACACGTAAGGGCTTGGGCAGTCCGTACGGAGAAAACAGCATGTCGCCTTTCCCAAGAAGCTTTTCTGCTCCGTTCATATCCAGAATGGTTCGGGAATCCACACCGGAGGATACGGCAAATGCGATTCTGGAAGGCATATTGGCTTTGATCAGTCCGGTAATGACATTGACAGAGGGCCTCTGCGTTGCTATGATCAGATGAATCCCCGCCGCGCGGGCCAGCTGTGCCAGACGGCAGATCGCATCCTCCACCTCTCCGGGAGAAACCATCATCAGGTCCGCCAGCTCGTCCACAATAATGACGATCTGCGGCATTTTCTCCGGTTTGTCATTGCCTTCTATCTCTGCAATCGAATCAATTTTATTGTTATAACCTTCAATATTTCTTACATTCAGCTCCGCAAACCGGTTGTACCTGCCCATCATCTCCGTCACCGCCCAGTTCAGCGCGCCGGCCGCTTTCTTCGGGTCCGTTACGACCGGAATCAGAAGGTGCGGAATCCCGTTATATGTACTGAGCTCCACCACCTTGGGATCGATCATGATCAGCTTCACCTCATCCGGACGGGCTTTATACAGAATGCTCATGATGAGGGTATTGATACATACGGATTTACCGGAACCGGTCGCACCTGCGATCAGCAGATGGGGCATTTTGGCTATATCGGTAACCATGATGTTGCCGCCGATATCTTTCCCGACTGCAAAAGCGATCTTTGATGCATGGTCCCTGAATTCTTTCGCTTCCAGAAGCTCCCGGAGCATAACAACCGAATTTTCCTTATTCGGCACTTCAATCCCTACGGCCGCCTTTCCCGGTATGGGCGCTTCGATCCGGACATCCGGAACTGCAAGATTCAGTTTGATATCGTCAGTAAGTGAAAGAATCTTGCTTACCTTCACTCCGTGAGCCGGCTGAACTTCGAATCTGGTTACGGAAGGACCCTGACTGACATCTGTTACCGCTGCATTCACTCCAAAGTCTTCCATGATCTGCTGCAGATGCCGTGCAGTCTCCTGAAGCTGCACCGATGCGTCTTTTTTTCTGCCCTGTCTGGGCGGCGCCTTCAGAAGCGAAATGGAGGGATATTCATATTCCTGCGACTGCTCTTCTGATGCATCCGCCTGCTTCCTGACCGGCTGTGCAGGCTCTTTTGGCATCTCCGGCATACGTTCCGGTTCCTCATCCTCCTCTTCCTCTTCAAAGGAAGGAAGCGAAACGGCTCTGGACGGAGATTTCTCCGGTTTCTCGCGGATCTGCTCTGCTTCTCTTCGTCCCAGTGCATTCTTCAGCAGGTCGTCTTCGCTGAACGGAATTGCTTTTTCCGGATCAGCCAGCGGCTCCGGCTCTTTCATGACAGGCTTCGGACTTTCCTCCGCCGTAATCTCCAGAAGCCCGGCGTCCGTTTTCCTTGGTATGGTCAGATCAGCCGCCACACCACTGACCTTCCGTTCCATACGCTGTTCTTTCTTCTGCTCCCTTTTCCGCTCTCTGCGGACTCCCGCTTCTTCTCTTCTGCGTTCCATATCCTGTCTTGCAGTCTCATATACTTTCTGGCTGCCTCTGGACATTCCCCGCACAAAGGAACGTTCTGTAACGATCACGAGACAGATAACCAGAATCCCCAAAAGGACCATATATGCGCCGATTGTTCCAAAGGCATCGCGAAGCAGCCCGGAGATGAGCCCTCCGATCAGACCGCCTCCGGTCCGGTGTTCCGAACAGTAGGCATAGATCTCCTTCCAGCCGTATGCGTCAGCCTTTGCCATCGTAAGCAGGTGGAGCAGGGCCCCCGCCGCCACACAGCCAAGAACCATTCCCACAATCTTGATCGTAGCGATCAGGTTATTTCTGTTGGCCAGCGAGAACAGAACCACAAATAGGACTGCCACCGGAAATACATATGCAAACAGTCCCACACAGCCAAAAAGGAAACTGCTCATGGCGCCTCCCACTTTTCCTCCAAATCCGAAATTGCTGCAGAAAAGGATCACCGACACAATCAGTATCAGCACCAGACGTACCTCTGCCCAGATACCGCCGTCCTGTACCGTTACAGGCTTCTTTGCCGTATTCTTTTTTGCAGGAGCAGCGCTTTTTCTGCTTCCGGATCTACGTGTTCCACTCATAAAATTCATCCTGTCTTTCTATCATAATTTCAGATATTGTACCAGATCTGCCGGCCGTCTGTCCACATCCTGCCCGCAAAAAGGACTCGTCCCAAAGGACCAGTCCTTTTGTTCCTGTCGCTTCCTGCCTGCAGATTAAAGATTTTCTTCAAAAAATGCCTGCATCTCTTCCGCTGCCACATCTTCGTCCGGACCTGTCACGGTGACGGTCACCGTGTCCTGATACTGGATGTCCAGATCTATGACGGACAGCAGCTTCTTTAAGTCTCCGCTCTTCCCTTTATTGGAAATCACGATGCTGCTTTTAAACTCTTTGGCAAGCTGCAGAACCAGCCCCGCCGCACGGGCATGCATTCCCAGTTCTTCCCTGATTGTATACTGAAATGTTTTCATATACTTCCTCCCGGCCATGTCCTTCGCTTTCAGTTCAACGGCAGCTGTCCTGCCGTTTGTTATCAGATGTCCACATTATATCACAAATACCCTCAGATGTAAATGTGATCTTCAGGCTTCCGGGGCAGAACAGGAACATCACTCCCCGGCTCCGCCCACCAGTTCCTTCAGTCTTTCCAGAGACCGATTCGCAGGCCTCTGGAAACCGCACCGCACCAGAAGCAGTCCCAATCCTGCCATCGCCAGCTCCTGGAAGATCAGCGGCAGCGCTGAAAGTATCCCCTCCGTAAATACAGCAGGCAGCCCGCACAAAAGGCCGAAGAACATAAAACCGAACCAGATCCTGCAGAATACGGCAACAGCCGGATGCAGCCTCATCTTAATCCAGATCTTCGATCTCTCTCCATCCGTCTCAACCCATCCCCTTATTATCGGCACAAAGGAATTGCGGTAAGGAAGCCTTGGTATAAGCTCGAATCCGGAATCTGATACCGTCCCGGTAAACTCACCGTCGTTTTGCCCGAAAAATTTTCTGTTCTGCTGTACGGTTACGAATTCCAGGATCCTGCGGATCTCTTCCGGTGTTCTGCTGCATTGCAGAACGCAGTCTATCGAAGGCAACCATCCCATAGGTATCCATCCTCTCCGTGATTTTCTGTACTTCCATTTTACCATAAACCTCCTGACATTTCTACTGACCGCTTTACAAAAGAGAATTTCCAGTTCAGAAACTTCCGATTCAGAAAAAGGACCGCCGTATCTGCGGCAGTCCTTCTGCATGGCCGCTTATGCGGCTGCTTTCTTCATCCGCCTTCGGCTACTGCTCCAGATACTCCAGTATTTCCTCCAGCGGATGAAACCCTTCAATTGTCTTATATATCGTTTCTCCGTTTATGACCAGCATTGTCGGAACATGCGTCACACCGAACCGATCGGCAAGCTGCGGGTCATCATCAATGTTGACCTTGCAGAATTTTACATCACATGCTTCCTCCGCCGCCTGCATGAGAACCGGATGCTGTGCCTTGCAGGGACCGCACCAGTCTGTATAAAAATCCACCAGAACCGGACCGCCGGCCTCTGTCACTTCAGTCTGAAAATTGTCTCCGGTAATCTTTTTGATCTCCATTGGCGCTCTCCTTTCTGAGTTACACACTATCAGTGTGCCCATCTGTGTGACAGACTCACAGGAAATATCAGGCACCCATTTTAAATCCGCCTTTCTCTGGTCATGGTAATTTTTTCATATGTTCCGGTTTTAAACGCAGTTGTCCGGCACAGACCGGCAGGTCAGAGCGAACTGCGCCGGTTTGTTACCTCCCGGAATACACCCGGATCACAGAAGCCACTTCCCGGATCATGGACATCTCTCCAAAGATCACCAGTGCATCCTTCAGATGACGGTTCTCCACCTTATCGGTAATGACCACAAGCTCCGCCACGCCGTCCACGGCCGGTTTCTGAATCACCTGGTTAATACTGACATTGTTGTTTCCGAGTACGCCTGCGACGCCGGCCAGAATTCCGGTGCGATCTTCCACGATCAGACGCAGAAAATACCGGTGCCTGGATTCTCCGGATGCTTTCATGGGCAGATCCCTGTAGCAGCTGCAGCCGATTCTGCCGCAGCATGCATACTGCATGTTCCTTACGACCGCAATCAGGTCGCCCATAACTGCGCTGGCAGTGGGCAGTTCTCCGGCGCCTTTTCCCTGAAACATGGCGTCATCCACCGCATCGCCGTGAACAAACACTGCGTTGAACGCATCCTTTACATGAGCCAGCGGATGGGTGGACGGAATCATCATGGGAAATACGCCCACTTCCATCTCTCCGTCCGTATTGCGCGCCACGCCGAGAAGCTTCAGTGTATATCCAAATTCCTTTGCATACTGAATATCCTTCGCCGTGATCCCTGTGATTCCTTTCACATCCACATCGGAAAAGGTCACGCGGGAATGAAACGCAATCGATGCCAGAATCGCCATCTTGCGTCCTGCGTCCAGACCTTCAATATCCGAAGTCGGATCCGCCTCTGCAAAACCAAGTTCCTGCGCTTTTTTCAGCGCCTCTGCAAAATCCATGCCGTCCTCTGTCATGCGGGTCAGGATATAGTTGGTCGTCCCGTTGACAATGCCCATAACCTCTGTTATCTCATTGCCCGCCAGGCATTCCTTTAACGGCCGGATAATCGGAATGCCGCCGCCCACCGCGGCCTCAAACTGCAGGTCACAGTGACTGTGCTTTGCCGCATCCATCAGTTCCCTTCCATGTTCCGCCATCAGATCCTTATTGGCAGTGACCACATGCTTGCCCGCTTCCAGCGCCTGAAGAATATACGTGCGGGCCGGCTCAATGCCGCCCATCAGTTCGATGACAACCTGAATGTCCGGATCTTTCAGGATACCGTTCCAGTCATCGGTCAGAACATCCTTCGGGATCCCTTCCCTCTTTTTTGATGTATCTCTCACCAGCACTTTGCAGATCTCAAGCTCCGCCTGAACTTTGGACGGCATATCCTCTTTTCTCATCTGCAGCAGCTTATACACTCCGCCGCCCACGGTTCCTGCTCCGAGCAGCGCCGCCCTGATTGTTTTATATCTGCTCATCCTTCCTCTCCAAACAATACCTCTTCTGCGATCGCTGATGCTGCCCGGACGCAGTCCCGGCACCCATATTTCGGCTGCCCGCTCTCGATCCCCTTGATCTCCTTGCAGACGGCAGAACCGCATTTTTCCGCAAAAAGTTTTGTAATCTCTTTGGAAAGCTGATAGGTCTTTCCTTTTGTCTTCGGCGCCTCCAGATCTCCGTCACTGCGCTTAAGACCTGCCAGCATCACTGCGCCCGACAGAGCGCCGCAGGTGCGTTCCATATCGCCCATACCGGCTCCAAATCCCTCGCTCATGCGAAATGCCGTCTTTTCCTCAACGCCCAGAAGATCGCAGTACGTACATACCACTGCCTGAGAACAGTTATATCCTTTTGCGTGTCTGCCTGCTGCTTCCTCTACTCTGCTTTTCATTCCTGTACCTCCTTGTTCTTTCTCATGGTTTATATATTCGCACGGATCGGCTTCGGACGATACCCGTTGTCCGCAAGCCCTTTGATGATCCGTTCCTTGTGTTCCGTTCCGAATGCTTCCATCGTAATTTTCAGTTCCACCGCCGCATTTCGGTTGGTGCTCACAAACTGATTGTGATCCAGACGGATCACATTGCCCTGCAGCTCTGCAATGATCGAAGCCACATGCACCAGCTCGCCCGGTTTATCCGGGAGGAGTACAGATACCGTAAAGATCCGGTCTCTCTGGATCAGTCCGTGCTGGACGACCGATGACATGGTGATGATATCCATGTTGCCGCCGCTTAAAATACATACAACTTTTTTATTTTTTACATCCAGATGGCGCAGCGCTGCAACGCTCAGGAGCCCGGAATTTTCCACGATCATCTTATGATTTTCCACCATATCCAGAAATGCCACGATCAGCTCGTCGTCCGGTACGGAGATAATCTGATCCACATTTTCCTGGATATATGGAAAGATTGCCTTCCCCGGCTCCCTTACCGCCGTACCGTCTGCGATTGTATTGCTGCCGGCAAGGCAGATGACCTCTCCCTTCGCCACGGACTGTTCCATACAGTTGGCGCCCTCCGGCTCCACGCCGATGACCCGAATCTTCGGATTCAGCTGTTTTGCCAGCGTCGCCACGCCGGCTGCCAGTCCGCCGCCGCCGATGGGAACCAGAATGCAGTCTACCAGCGGAAGCTCCTTGAAGATCTCCATGGAGATTGTTCCCTGCCCGGTCGCCACCTGCAGGTCATCAAAAGGATGGATAAAGGTATAACCATGCGCATTTGCCAGTTCATAAGCATGTGCGCACGCCTCATCGTAATCATTTCCGGCGAGCACGACTTCTGCGCCGTATTCTTTGGTATGGTTCACCTTAATCAGAGGAGTCGTCGTAGGCATCACAATCACTGCTTTGCAGCCATACTCCTTTGCCGCATAGGCCACGCCCTGGGCATGATTTCCGGCAGACGCCGTAATCAGTCCCTGACTGCGTTCTTCCTCTGATAAAGTGCTGATTTTATAATATGCCCCGCGGATTTTAAAAGCTCCTGTCTTCTGCATATTTTCCGGCTTCAGATATACCCTGTTGCCGGACATTTCACTGAAATACTGGCTGTGCATCAGCCGTGTCTCTGTTGTCACCCTGCCTACAATCTCGCAGGCCTCTTCAAATTTTTCCAAGGTCATCATCTTTTCGTATCTCCTCTTTCTCCTGCTACCTTCCCGGCTCGGACAGGAACAGCGCATTTACAAATGTATCCGCATCAAATTTCTGCAGATCATCAATATGTTCTCCGACACCGATGTATTTCACCGGAACATTCAGCTCTGACTGAATCGCCACTGCGATGCCGCCCTTTGCGGTTCCGTCCAGCTTTGTAAGAATAATGCCGGTCAGATCTGCAGCTTCTCCGAACTGTCTCGCCTGTTCCATGGCATTCTGCCCCGTGGTGCCGTCCAGTACGACCAGCGTCTCCCGATAGGCATCCGGATATTCCCGCCCAATGATGCGGTTGATCTTCCGAAGCTCCTCCATCAGGTTTCTTTTGTTGTGAAGCCTGCCCGCCGTATCAATCAGAAGCACGTCTGCCTTCCTGGCCTTCGCCGCACACACGGCATCATAGACCACGGAAGCCGGATCCGCTCCCTCGCCGCCGCCAATAATCTCCACACCGGCGCGGTTGGCCCATTCCGTCAGCTGTTCTCCGGCAGCTGCACGGAAGGTATCCGCTGCAGCCAGGATGACACGCCGCCCCTGATCCTTCAGCTTTCCGGCAAGCTTGCCTACAGAAGTCGTCTTGCCGACCCCGTTGACGCCGATTACCAGCACAACAGAAGTCTGCTTTTCAAACTCATATGCGGTCTCACCCACCCGCATCTGTTCTTTAATGCTGTTGATCAGAAGTTCCTTGCACTCCTCCGGTTTCCGGATGTGCTGCTCCTTAACCTTTTTCTTCAGGTTCTCAATAATACTGGTCGTCGCATTGATCCCGATATCTCCCATAATCAGAATCTCTTCGATTTCATCATAAAAATCTTCATCAATATCTGAAAATCCGTTGAATATGGCGTCCATACCGGATACGATATTATCTCTGGTTTTGGATAATCCCTCCGCCAGGCGTCTGAAAAATCCTTTTTTCTCCTCTGCCATCATCGGCACCTCCTATTAGAGTTCCGCATATGCCCACACAATGCCCTGGTGTCTGGAAGGTTTTCCGGCCGCACCGGCGTCCGGAAAACCTTCCGGGCATTCTATGGGCACATGCTGTTAACTTAGAGTTCCGCATATGCCCACACAATGCCCTGGTGTCTGGAAGGTTTTCCGGCCGCACCGGTGTCCGGAACGCTCTTCGGCATTCTATGGGCACATGCTGATTACTTGTCAAGATCATTTTCGATCAGATTCACCGACACAAGCGTTGACACGCCCTTCTCCTGCATGGTAATACCATACAGCCGGTCGGCTGCATTCATCGTTCCCCTTCGATGGGTGATCACGATGAACTGTGTATATTTTGTCAGTTTATGAAGATATTTTGCAAAACGGACTACATTGGAATCGTCCAGCGCCGCCTCGATCTCATCCAGCAGACAGAATGGAGACGGCTTTAAGTTCTGGATCGCAAATAAAAGCGCGATGGCCGTCAGCGCCTTTTCCCCGCCGGAAAGCTGCATCATATTCTGCAGCTTTTTTTTCTGATTCTGGGAGATAATCTGAATTCCCGCCTCGAGAATATCCTCTTCTTCCATCCGTTCCAATGTTCGCCGCCCGCCGCGCGACAGCTCCTGGAAAA
>ERZ778497.1364-NODE-1364-length-15812-cov-4.135686_pt1 | contig 15812 bp, 12 predicted proteins | sample MGYA00509938_ERZ778497 | MGnify/ENA primary metagenome ERZ778497 (study PRJEB29527, sample SAMN07138969) | mouse gut metagenome | material: feces | host: mouse | place: China:Nanjing | collected 2016-01-25 ... | reverse complement strand
GCTTGACTGACTCCATTTCACACGGGAACAGTACAATCTCGAGCCATTCTCAGCCTCTTCTTCTCATAAACCTCCTCAAACCTCCTCAGCATCTCCTCCTCCGAGAACGTCTCTTCCACCCATTTCCGGCAGGTTCTTCCCTTCCCCCTCAGCGTCTCCGGATCCGCAAACGCTTCCCGGATCACCTCCGCCAGCGCCTCTGCGCTGACTTCCTTTGCCAGCCATCCGCAGGATTCCTGTACAATCTCCGGCATCGTACACACCGGAAATGCCGCCACCGGCGTCCCGCACGCCATAGCCTCAATATTCGTAAGCCCGAAAGTCTCATACACGGAAGGGTTCACCAGCAGATCCGCCAGCGCATAAAACTCATTCAGCTCCTTTTGTGTATGCAGATATCCAAAATGCCGGATCTTAAACCTGGCATTGAGTTTTTTCAGTTCCTCATTCTCCTGCCCTGCAACAAGCAGAAGATAATGTTCCGGATCCGGAATACGGTCAAGGGCTTTCAGCAGATAATCCATCCCTTTCAGCTTCTTCCCCGGGTCCGCCGCAATAAATCCGATGATATTTCCCTGAAAATCAATCCGATGTCGTCTCCGTACCTCCTGCCTGTCAAGCGGCTGCCATCGCTTTGTGTCCAGGCTGTTATAAATCCTTACGCAGGGAAGCCCCTGCAGATGAGATGCCTCAAACTGCCGCTGCATCCACTCGGAAGGAACGGTAAACAGAATTTTCTGTTCCCGAAACGCCTTCTGTTTCTCCTGAAACAGCTGCCCGGCCACATCCTTTTGAAGCGCCGGATAGTTATCCAGACATTCGCACGCACGGCACCCCTCCTGCCATCTGTCATCACAGCCTTGAGGATACGTACAATGCCCGGTCATCGCCCAGAAATCATGCAGGGTCCAGACCACCGGACATAACGCCGCAAGATCCGCAAGATCCCGGATCCCAAGAAAATTATCATGTGCATTGTGCAGATGAACAACATCAATCCGATGCCTTTTGATAAAGGAACGGATGTATCGCCTGCTGTACCAGATATGGAGACTTTTATTTCCGTGATTTCCTGTAATCAGCCGGTTGAAGATCCGCATAAACCGCGAACGGTAGATCACATGGACTCCCTCCGGCAGCCTTGAATGTTTCGTATCATAACTGACGATCTGCCAGGTCTGATGTCCCCGGTTCCTCATTCCAAGCAGCAGCTGGGCGGCAACCTTTTCGGCGCCTCCGCACTGCCAGGTCGTGTTCAGGTATAAAATATTCATTTCTGTCCTGACTCCCCTCCGCAGATATCCCTCTGGATACTGCCGCGCATAAACGATTCTGGCAATATTTTATCAGACTTATACAAAATTATCAATTTTTTTGAAATTATCTGTCAAATTTCTTCTTTTCAATCGTTTATTAACAGAAGACCACAAAAGAGGAGACCTGTATCATGAATGAAATCAGATTTACCATCAGCAAAATACCTGAAAATAACCGTGATGCGCTGATCCAGCACATCCGGAATTCCGTGCATGACTATGACGCTCAATTACAGATTGATATCGCTGTATCTGAACCGTTTCTCTGGCTTACCACCAGAAAAGGTCATTTTAAGCTTTACTATTCCAAATGCCGTTTTATTGAAACAGATGGACGCAGCCTGATTTTCCACTGCGAAGGCAGCATCCTCCGTAAGAACGGGAAGATCTCATCCATTCTTGAAAAGCTTCCGGATCGTCTGTTTTTCCGATGCAACAACAGCTATATTGTAAATCTGAATTATATCAATGTAATCATCCCGGATGGCGACCGTTACAGCATCCTGCTGCGGACCGGCGAAAAGCTTCCCCTCAGCAGAAGCCGCTATCAGGAATGCCTGTCGGCTCTGAACATATGAAAAGTACCGAATCATCCGCTCAGATCCGTACCCCTGTCCATAAAGCAAAGAAGCTGCCGCAAAGGGAAACACTTTCACACCACATGGCCGGATTTTGAAAATATCTGCGCCACATACTGTTTGAATCCTTCCGCGGCAGTTCTCCTTTTACTCTGCTACCACCTTTTTAAAATTTTTCTTGCCTCTTTTTACCACCAGACCGGCTTTTACCTGCTCCAGCGTGTAGGAAGCCGCAATATCCGTCACTTTCTCTCCGTCCACAGACACACCGCCCTGCTGCACATTCCGTCTTGCCTCGGATCTGGATGCGCACAGTCCGGACTTATGCACAATCGTCAGAATATCCGCCTTCCCGTCCCGGAAATCTTCCGCTGTCAGCATCGCTGTCGGCATATCTTCTGCACTGCCGCTCCCAAACAGGGCCCGGGCGCTGTCCTGTGCCTTTTTCGCCTCTTCCTCACAGTGTACCAGCTTCGTCAGTTCATAGGCAAGAATCTCTTTTGCCTCATTCAGCCGACTGCCTTCCCACTGGTCCATGGCATCGATCTGTTCCAGCGGAAGGAACGTCAGCATCCGCAGGCATTTGAGCACATCCGCATCCGCCACATTTCTCCAGTACTGGTAAAACTCATAGGGACTCGTCTTCTTTGGATCCAGCCATACGGCACCTTTTGCCGTCTTGCCCATCTTGCTGCCCTCGGAATTCAGAAGCAGCGTGATCGTCATGGCATGGGCGTCTTTCCCCAGTTTCTTACGGATCAGCTCCGTTCCGCCCAGCATATTGGACCACTGGTCATCTCCTCCGAACTGCATGTTGCAACCGTATTTTTCGTACAGCTGCAGGAAATCATAGCTCTGCATGATCATGTAATTGAATTCCAGAAAACTCAGTCCCTTTTCCATGCGCTTTTTATAGCACTCTGCACGCAGCATGGTATTGACGCTGAAATATGCCCCCACATCCCGGATCATCTCGATATAGTTCAGCGGCAGAAGCCAGTCCGCATTGTTTACCATCAGCGCCTTTCCATCGGAAAAATCAATGAATTTGCTCATCTGTTTCCGGAAACATTCGCAGTTGTGCCGAATCATCTCCGGCGTCATCATCTGCCGCATGTCGGTTCTCCCGGACGGATCTCCGATCATGGCAGTCCCGCCTCCGATCAGGGCGATCGGTTTATTGCCGCCCTCCTGCAGGCGTTTCATCAGGCAGAGCGCCATGAAGTGTCCCACATGGAGGCTGTCCGCCGTCGGGTCAAAGCCGATATAGAACACGGCCTTTCCGTTATTTACCATCTCTCTGATCTCATCTTCATTGGTTACCTGCGCGATCAGCCCGCGGGCAACCAGTTCATCGTAAAGCTGCATCTGTTCATTCTCCTTCTGTTTTCTGTTTCCGGATGAAAGACATTCGCTTCCGTAAGATCCGGTCAGACATAAGCGGGACCGCCCAATGCCCGGGACTGCTCCTGCCTTCTCAGCATACATGCAGGATCCTGTTTTACGCAAAACAAAAACTCCCATCCATTTGAAAGGACGAGAGTCATCATTCCCGTGTTACCACCTTTTTTCACAGTGCACTCACATGCACTGCCTCAGCAGGTACTGTTACAGGCGCAGCCGCGCGTCCCGGGCTGCTGCTTTGGCAGATACCGGTCACAATACCCTGCACGATAACGGGTGCGTCCGTCTCCTCCTACTCACATCCGCCCTGCCGGGCGCGCTTCAGAGGGAAGCTCCAGGAGGTATTCATGCATGCCCTTCCCTGCGCCTCTCATCATCCGGCCGCTTTCTGTAGGGTCCCTGCAGGCATTACTTGTTCCTTTCTTCGCCTGTTCCTATCCGTATTCTATGCAAAAAAGAACGCCTTGTCAAGCATTCTGTCCTGTTTTTATGATCCATTCTGCGGCAGCGTCCTCCGAAAATATTCAATCCAGTTTCCGCCCATCACTTTTTTCACATCTTCCGCCGGCATTCCCCGCTGCAGAAGCGCTGCTGTCAGTTCCGGCACATGGCTGTGATCCACCAGGCTGTCATGGCGTTCCTGCGCAAAAACATATCTGGGCTCTGCCTCACCATAGGAGTCGCAGAAATCCAGCCCGTATCCCACTTTGTCGATCCCGGCCAGAGCCGCCATGGATTCCACATGCCTGCAGAGCATCTCCAGAGCGTCTCCTCCATCGGCGCATCCGACGATACAGTCGCAGCCATTGAGCCCCATCATGCCGCCCTGCTCTGCCAGACGGCGGATCTGGCTGTCATTCAGATTCCGATAATTGAAAAATACCTGCTGACTGTTGGAATGGGTTGCCACAAACGGCTTTTTTGCAATCCGGCAGATGTCCTCAAACCCTTCGTCATTCAGATGGCTCACATCCAGAAACATTCCCAGCCGTTCCATCTCCTCCACCGCCCGAATGCCTTCCGGGGAGAGTCCGCCCGGTATCTGTACCCGCTGTCCGGCCTTACAGCAGCCGTTTGCCAGATCGTTTCTGCGGCTCCATGTCAGAGAGGCTCCGCGCACTCCCAGCTCCCACAGGATCCGAAGAAGCCTTAAGTCCTTTCCGATGCAGTCCAGCCCCTCCATATACAGGAGAATGCCGGTCTTTCCTTCCTGCACAGACGCTTCCAGATCGGACACGGACCGGATCAGACAGAATTCCTCATTCTGATCGATCGCTTCCATCAGCACGCTGATCTGGTCCAGCGCCGCCCGAAGCCCTCCCTCCGGAAGCTGGTCATCCCTCAGATAGACCGAAGAGACGACCAGACGGAAGCCTCCTGCCCGCAGAGGTTCCAGATAATGATCCCGGAGCGGATTTTCCTCCCCGTTCTGTTTTCTGAAATATAATTCCCCCGCCAGATCCAGATGCGCATCCACAGCAGGAAATTCCTGGTGCAGAGCCTTTGCCATCTCTCTGTATTTTCGTTCCAATACCATATCCGGTTCTCCTTCTTATCCCATTCCTGTATCTGCTTACATATACTATACCAAAACGTTTCCGGAGCGGACCTGTTCTCTTATTCAGCAACGCTCCTGCAGGTAATTATATGAACATCCTGATCGCCGGTATTCCCGGTCAGACCGAAAATTATGAAAAAGCGCTTTCCCTCTGCCATGTCTCCTTTGAGACCAGCCTCTGTCCGGCAAAGTCCGCTTCCTTTGATAAACTGCTGCTTCCCGGCGGCGGCGATATCCATCCCTCCTGGTTCGGACAGACCGATCAGGGCTCTGACGCTTTGGACGCCGAGCTGGACCGTATGCAGTTTGCTCTCCTCCACCGCTTTTTACGCAGCGGGAAACCGGTTCTTGGCATCTGCAGAGGCATGCAGATCATCAACGTCTACTTCGGCGGAACCCTGATCCAGAATCTGCCCACCGCAGACCGGCACCGTTATAAAGGGCGGGATCAGATCCATCCGGCAGACAACATGCCCGGCTCGCTCCTCTTTCAATTTTATCAGGACTCCTGCCTGATCAACAGCGCGCATCATCAGGGCTGCAGCACCATCGGAAGAGCGCTTGCCGTCACGCAGACAGCCAGGGACGGCGTAATCGAAGCCCTGGAGCATGAAAACGGGCGCATTCTTGGCGTTCAGTGGCACCCGGAGCGGACGGCCCTTCTGCCAGAAACGGCCCCCGTCGCCGACGGTGACCTGCTCATTCATTATTTTGCAGAGCATCTGTGATCTTTTTCACCACACCGCGGATATCCAAATTTTCCTCCTCTATGATCAGGTGCGCGTATTTTTCGTACAGCGGTCCCCGGATGTCCATAAGTTCCTTCAGAGTCTGTCCGGGCTTTAATACCACTCCCCGTTCGTGCAGATCCCCAAGCCGTTCCATTAAACTTTCCCAAGGCAGACGAAGATAGACAACGGTCGATATTTCCCGCAGATGCTCCATCGCCTCTTTCCCGTACACAGCGCTTCCGCCGGTGGCAATCACAGAGTTTGTCACCTGAAGCCCTGCATGGACCTGATTTTCCAGTTCCAGAAATCCTTCGTCGCCCAGTCCGCTGATCAGCTCATGCAGAAGCTTTCCCGTCCGCTCCTGAATCTCCAGATCCGAATCCAGAAAGCGGTACCCCAGCACCTTTGCCAGAACCACTCCGACCGTGCTTTTACCCGCTCCCGGCATCCCGATCAGCGTAATATTTTCTTTCTTCATCTTCTGTTGTATCCTCCCGTCTTTTCCTTTCTTTATCTTCATCTCCAGATCCGCAGAACTTTTACAAGCCATGCCATGGCCTTATAACGCAGATCTTCCAGCTCTCCTGCCGCCGTCTTCAGTTCCTTTCGAATCTCGATCTTCTGCGGGCAGAGCCTCTCACATTTTCCGCATCGAATACACCCCGAGGCCGGATTCTGATTTTTCCGAAAAGCAGTTGTCATCAGATATTCTTTTTTTCCAACCCCCGCCCCGTCCGTATAGATCTCATTGTAGCAGCGGAATGTTCCCGGGATATCGATCCCCTGGGGGCATGGCATGCAGTATCCGCATGCTGTACAGCCGACCTTTACTTTTTTGTTGATCTCCTGCCTTACCTTCTGATACAGTTCCATATCTGCTTCGGTCAGTTCTCCCGTCCCGGCATCCGATGCCACCCTGACGTTTTCCTGCACCATTTCCAGAGAATTCATTCCGGACAGGACAACGGTAACGCCTGTCTGGTTCCACAGCCACCGGAAGGCCCACTCAGCCGGAGTCCGCCCGGGAACCGCCTGTTCAAACAGCGCCTTCGCCTCTTTCGGCAAAAGCTCCACCAGCTTTCCTCCCCGCAGAGGCTCCATAATCACCACCGGGATTCCCTTCTCCTGTGCATGCAGAAGACCTGTTCTTCCCGCCTGCGTATTCTCATCCATATAGTTATACTGGATCTGACAGAAATCCCAGTCGTAACTGTCCAGAAGCTTTATAAAATTCTCCGAATTGCCATGATAGGAAAATCCGATATTATGAATCTGCCCAAGCCGCAGTTTTTCCCCGATCCAGTCTTTCACACCCTTCTTCTGCAGAATCTCCCAGGTCTGTGCATCGTTCAACATGTGCATCAGATAATAATCCACATGATCCGTCTGCAGCCGGCGCAGCTGTTCCTGAAAACATTTCTCCAGCCCTGCCCGCGACTTGATCAGATAATGCGGCAGTTTCGTGGCAATGTATACCTGATCTCTGCATCGGTTTCTCTTCAGGATCTCGCCCAGTGCCGCCTCGCTGCCATGATACACATAAGCAGTATCAAAATAGTTTACACCATTTCTGACCGCTTCCATGATCTCTTTTTCTGCCTTTTCAAGATCGATCTTCCCGTTCTTTTTTGTAAAACGCAGACAGCCATAACCAAGTATGGACAGTTCTGTTCCCTTTTTATCCTTCCGATACTGCAATCTGCCTTCCTCCTGACTCAGCGATAGGAACAGTCTAGCAGAGAGCGGCATATTCGTCAATCTATGTTGACGCACAAAAGCAGGAAACGGACCTGCCGAATGGAGGATCCGCCGGTTCAGCTGCTGGGCCGACGCCAGACCAAAAGCAGGAAACGTCCCTGCACTGTTTAGCCACAATACAGGAACAACAGACCTTTTATCAGAAAATTATATTTTTTTCAAAAAATAAGTTGACAAATCATTTTTATGTGTTATAATAAACTCATAAAACGACAGAGACAGAAGAAAGACAAAAAATAATCCAGGAAGAAGGAGCAGGAAAAGGAGGAGATTCCAATCAAAACTTAACGGAGTACCCCATAATATAACGGAAAGGATGGTATGGACCACCGGAAACAGATTTTTAACCTCATACAATTGAATATGCATTCTATTTTAATTACAAAGTTGCCGTAAGGGGTAACAGTAAAAATGTTTTGAGAAGGTAAAGGAACATACCTTGTTAATAAAAAAACCGCGTGAAAGTCCATAAAGATTTCAAAAGAAATTGCATATGGCGAAAAGGTCAGAGATGACCACAGAAAAAGGTCCCTGTGAGACCATAAAAATATAGAGAATCGAGGTTAAGTCCATTGGATATTGCAGTTTAAAAGGCGATATGAGAATTTTCAGACAAATTCTTATATCGCCTTATTCATGTCATTTTATCGGTATCTTTTCTTCCATCTTTCAAAATTCCAGGCAGCAAGAAACCGCTCCGCTGCACTCCATCCATTTTCAAACAGCGCACGGCTGTCTTCCCGGCTGATATCAAAATCCACCGCACTGATCTTATGGCGCTGTCCTCCCGCGCCTGCAGCTGCAGAGATCCGGATCGTCCTCTCATAATCCCCTTCTGAAAGATGGCTGTGATCAATGGCGTCCAGACTGGTGGATACGATCGCCTTCAGATAATCTGTCAGATTCGGCCTGGCCTGACCGTTCTGCTCCCTGCACGGTTCCCTGTCATCCACAAATTTGAATCCGAATGTAGGGCGAACCGGTGCCTTTTTGCCGTCATCCAGAAGCCATATGGGATAGTTGCTCAGAAGTCCTCCATCCACGATCAGATGCTCTTTTCCCTTCCGGTCCTTCCACCGGACAGGCTCGAAAAAGATCGGGATACTTACGCTCATCCGGACAGCCGGCGCGATGCAGAATTCATCCGGATCAACCGCAAAATCCAAAAGAGCATCCGGAAGCACCAGGAGCCGTTTTTCCGTCAGGTCGCTGGCAGTGATTTTCAGCTTTCTGCCGCTTTTACCCACGTCTCCGAACTTCCGGACACCTTTGCGCGTCAGCAGTTCATCAATCCAGTCCTCCAGATAGTCCGTGTTGTAGATGCCAAGACTTAAGAGAAGCGACACGCTTTTTCCGATCATCCCGAAATGGTCCGGCAGATCCGTACCTTTAAATCTCATGTACTCCAGCGTTTCCAGTTCTTTTTTCAGTTCCTTTCCGGTATATCCGGCCGCCAGCAGGGCTGCTATGATCGCTCCGGCGGAAGAACCGGCCATATCTGCAAACTGCCAGCCTGCCTGTTCCATCCTGCAGACCGCGCCGACATGACCGATTCCCCGCACGCCTCCTCCTTCGAATACCGCATTGCATTTTTTTACCACGGAGAAGCCCCCTGAAATAAAGGTCTTTCATTATTGTATACCCGCAGCAGCGCAAATGTTCATCCCTTAACGAGGCGCAGCAGCAGTTTTTACATCTGTTGCCAGCGGTTTCTTTTTCCCTTCTTCCGGAACAAAGGAGATCCTGTTTCCCTTTTGAATAACTTCATCTGCACGGTCTGTCCCGGAATAAATACTCTCGGGAATGGAATATTCTTTTTTGTCGTCGCCGTCCACATAGGCATAAAAGCTTCTTCTTCCCTTCCCCACATATTTCACCGTACCTGTAACACGTCCGGCAGACGGTTCTGAAACACGTGACGTCTGTACTTCGGCAAACACTTCTGAAACACGGGACGTCTGTACTTCAGCAGACACTTCTGAAACACGGAGCGCCTGTACTTCGGCAGTCGGCACACGAGGCGCTTTCCTCTGCGTCTGACCCGTCTGCGCCCGCGATGCCTCCGGGAAACGCTCCGCCTTTTCTGCCGTAACCGGCATCACTTCATCATCCACAAGATCCGGATACTGCTTTTTGTACTGTCTGATGATCCGGTCCGTATCTGTGGCGACATCACAGCCAAGCCCGAGATACAGTTTTTTATCGCCGATTATATAAAACTCTTTTTTGGCACGCGTAGCCGCAACGTTCATCATATTTGGTTCGCTCACCGCCCAGCGCGCCGCTCCGCTGCTCTGCGAATCGGCGCCAAGCACGAAGAATACGATGGGCGCCTCTTTTCCCTGAAACGTATGGACCGTCCCCACATTCGTCGGTCTGCCAGGCGCATCGTATCTGGTAAAATTGATACTCCGCAGTTTCTGCGAAAGCTGATAGGCAACATTGGAGAATGGTGTAATCACATAGATTACATCCTTTTCCTTTTTATCCGCGATTTTGGGATTCTGCTCCATCATCTTTCGGATCTTCTGCAGAAGAAATTCTCCCTGCTCTTTGACGTATTTATTGTTCGCCTTTCCACCGATATCAAACCACCCTGTTTTTCCGTTATTCTTCATTCCCTGCACCATAAACCCGTCGTAGGAAATCACATTTGAAATGGTAAACATGGGATACTGGCATCTTCTGTGCACCCAGAGCGGAATGCCGATCCAGGAATCCCCGGACCGGTCCTGCTTCCGGTAAAAACCATACTGGCTCGCTGCGTCTACCAGAGTCTGCGCAGACGCCGCAGCAGATAAATATTTTTCCGTCACTCCAAAGCAGCTGCCCAGCATGGAAAGGGTACTGGAATCCAGCGTAAGAACCGGTTTGATCTGTGAAGGATCGCCGACCACCATCACATGCCTGCTCCGGCAGACGGCGCCGACTGCAGCCTGCGGCAGCGCCTGTCCCGCTTCGTCGATAAACAGATGGCCAAGCGTCTCCGGTCCAAGGTGTCTGCACATGCGGGAAAAACTGGCAAATGTGGAACTGATCACCGGAATCGTCATATTGATCCAGTTCCACGCCGCTTCGATCACGGGCTTTTGGTCCAGATATTTCTCCGGCTGGTTCCAGATGATGAACGCTGCCCTGATATTCTTTCTGTTTTCATAAAGGAACTGTTTGCGGACCCGAAGCGCGGCAATAAACAGCTTCGACTGCGCGATCCGGTACGACTCGTCAAACCATGGATTGGACAGCTGCAAATCGTCATAATCCTGATTCATATCCAGCGGCTTCGCCCCACAGTCTCTGATTCTTTCATATTCACGGATTTTTTTCTCCAGAGCCGAGATTTTATCTTCTTCTGCTCTCTTCCAGCCATCAAATTTCTTCTGCAGCTCTTCCTGTTTTTCCGTACTCTGCATCAGTTTCAACCGGCACACGGAAATATCGTTATTGATCTCCTGCTCCTGCCTGCTGCATTCCTGATCCTCTTCCTTTAATCCCAGAAGTTCATCCGTAATCTCATTTAATCTGCTCCTGTACTCCTCCTTCTCTTTCCTTCCCGCAAAGAAACCGGGCTTTTGCCCCATGTGCGCCTGAAGGCACAGCTCCAGACTGTTTCTGCTCTTCTGAACAGTCTCTGTGCGGCTTTTTGCCGCCTCCAGACAGGGATACAGCTGTTCCAGCCGCCGTCTGCATTCCTGACCGGTTTCTCCAAGTCTCTGAAGTTCTGCATACAGCCGCCGCTCCTTCTCCCCGGATTCTCTCCGGTAAGAGATACGGGCCTGCTCCAGCTTCCAAACGCTGTCCTGAAACGCCCGGATACTGTCTGCAAATGCCTGTGCCTCCGCCCGAACCGCCTCTGCCTCTTCATACTGTTTTAAAAACTGTTTGTATATATCCGGATCCGGCACATATATTTCTTCCAGCTCTTTATGAATGTGCTTTATATTCGTGAGAATGTTGGTCATGTTATCGGATTTTCCGCCTTCCAGAGAAAATGTTCCCCAGAATTTTTCTTCTCCCTGACCGGCTTCCATCACCAGCTCTTCCTGTCTTTTTCCGCTCTCGTTTTCTTTCCACTCTGCCGACAGTTTTGCATTCGATATCTCATAAAAATAGTCCGCCTGCTCCAGTTCCCCGATCAGAGCTTCATCAATTTCCTTACGCAGCGGAAGTTCATTTACAATGTTTTGAACGGCGCCGTTATTTGAACTTGCAACCACGATATTATTTTCGGAAATATACGCCGGAATCACCCCGATGGATGCATGCTCATAATAGACCGTCTCCTCCGTTCCCCTGATGAGATGATCCGAAAGCTTCGCAATATCATATGCCTGCTGCACAACCAGCTGCGCAAAAATATCCTTCAAAAGCGTCGTTTTTCCCGTACCAGGCGGCCCGTTGACACTTCGCATCTGGCGGCTGTCATAACCGACGGATAAATTCACCGCCACCTGCTGCATCAGAGAAAGCGCATAGGCCGTATTGCCGGGAAATCTTCCGAGCGGATAATTCTTTGGCTGCAGAATCTGTTCAAACGCACGCGGGTTGAAATTCACGGATTCTTTTTTACTGTCAAGGTTGATGCGCCGTTCCTGATTTCCATATAAATAGGCATTCAGATGATCGGTATCGATTTTCTTTGCCTTTTCCAGATCATCGATAAAAAAGGAATGCAGATTCGTCGCCTCTGTCTCTATATTTTTCAGAATCTGCATACGGCAGTTTTTTATATCGATTCCATATCGAAGAAGTTCCTTCTGCATCGCCGCATTAAATTGATCCGGCGCCTCCGATGTCTCATCAAAATCCTGCGAAAACTGCTTTTTTAAACGATCCTCAAAATCCCGGAATTCGTTCTCACGAGGAACCTTTTTGTAATACCTTATGTATGCGCTTTCTGTAAAGAATGTCATATCCTGCAGAAAATGAAAATTCCGGTCAAAATACAGCGCGAAACTGAACTTGTTTCCAGAACGGATCTCCTCTTCGGTCGGCTTCAGACGGTATTGTTCCCGAAGAATAGACACCACTTCCTGAAAACTGAAAATATCAAAATATACAACGAATCCTCCTTTTTGCCTGGAGGTGAATTTCTTTTTTTGCATTTCAAGGAAAAACAGGGAATAGAAATCCTGCCCATGCAGATCATCCAGTGTGAGAACTGATTTATCCCTGAGGCTGATGTCCCCTTCCGATAAATGTTCCACCATGATCCATGCTTCCAATATTTTATCTTTTTCTGTCATGTTTTGCATACAGCTCCTGCACTGTGACGTCAATGATCTCCGGATCCGATTTCAGGGGGTAATGGTCAGAAAATTCTGAAAATTCGGCTTTTTCGAACAAAAACGCGCATGTTTACAATTTGTTCATATTTATAGATGCTTTTATTCTACAATACATCCCATAAAAGAGCAAGCAAAATCTCAGAATCTTCTGACAGCCCCGCCTTCTTTCGTTCCTGTTCACTCCTGTTCTGCCCCGGACGCCCGCCATGGGCATATTTCCTTCCAGCCCCCGCCTGCGCTTAGGGCAGGACGCCCGCAGACATTTGAACAGTAACCTTCTCCCATTACGGCAAAAACCGGATGAGATAATTCCGGAGCTTATGCTTTCAGCAGCTCCGTTACCGTTTTCACACCTGCAATATAGTCTGGAGTCCACTCCAGTTTTTCCTGAAACAGTCCGATGGCCAGATGTGTATCCGCACCCAGTTTCCCATCAGGAACAACCCCTTTTCCCAGCAGTTTTACAATCTGGTCCCCGATCACCGTATTGAGCCGCATCTGCAGCCACTGTACGACCTGTCCGGTGCTTCCTACTGTATATCTGCCTCTGGAAGCATCAAACGCTCCCGCTTTCAGCAGTATCTTCTCCACCGCCGCACTGGTCCGGTTTCCTTTGATGCCGTCCACCTGCAGCCGGTTTCCGTTCTCGTCCCGGATACCGTCCGCGTTCAGCGCCTCCTGCAGGCTCCTGACTGCTTCCATATCCCATAAGACGGTTTCCATGGGTTCCTCCGGTTCCGGTGCAGGAACAACGGTATCATAACAGATATCCATATCCACGTTTCCGGAAATGCCGGACACCTTTCCTTTACTGGAATATTGCCAGCCGACTTCTCCCATGTTCGGTCTTAAGGATTCTTTTATGGTCCCGTCGTCTTCTGCCGGATATCTGGCAATCCAGTATTTTGCATTCAGACCGCCGCAGACGTTCTTATACCAGTCCGTGTTGCAGTAGATGTTGCACGCATATCCTGCGTCCCGGATCACTTTCATCCACGCTCCGGCAATTTTCTTTACTTTTGCAGAGCCCAGCGCCCGCTGCCTGCTCCATTCCAGATCCAGCCAGACGCCAAGTTCCAGCTTCCTTCCTGCCAGAGCCTCAATCACCTCCCGGGCCTCTTTCTGAGCCTGCGCCTCAGTCAGTGCATAGCTGTAGCGGTACACGCCTCTGCGAATCCCGGCTGCTTTGCAGCCGGCATAATTATGTTCAAAAGATGTGTCCTTCCCCTTACTGTTCAGAATCCGCAGAATGGCAAATTCCATTCCGCTTTGTTTCACCTGTTTCCAGTCCGGTTTTCCCTGATAGGCTGATACATCAATCCCTCTTGCACTCATAATTTTCCTTTCTCCGGCCTTTGTGCCGGTACAAAAGGAAGACGGTTGTACGCCTTCCTGATCTGTATGGTTTCCGATTATATTTTGTCCGCTTCCAGATACCGGCGAACTGTTCCCGGCTCCCTGTGGCTGCCGGATGCACAATAATAATGTATGCATGACCTGCCGATCTGCTCCCGGTCCATATTCATCAGTTCAATGGCACTTCCTCCCTCAGGCGCAAAAAACAGCTGCCGATATGTATCGCATCAGCAGCTGCCACTTTCGGTCCGTGTATGAAACTTACTGTTCTCCCTGTTCTTTCATCCTGCAGCAGTATTTTGCATCCAGATGAAATGCATGCGTGTATGCCGCCTGACCAGATGCAATATCACCTGGCATCCGGTCTCTCCCTCACTTCGGAACACGGCAGAGGCCAGGCAGGAATCCAATATCCTGATACACTATTTAATGGCAACAATCACAGAAAACTTTTGATAAGAATAGACGCACTTAACCATTTTAAATCTACAGTCTTTCAACATATCCACTTCCTGTCGGACAGTACATTCTCTGTCCAATTTCCTGCGTTCTTTCCATAACTCTATGTCTTTATCTGTTAATCCACTGTTTGCTAACTGACTTTCCCAAAAAGAATGAAACCAATGATCCATTTCCGGCTGCCCGGCACAAAACTGGTCATAGTTTACGAATAAGCCGCCATCCGGCAAACTGTCATATATTCTTGCAAACAGTTTCCTCTTATCCTTATCCTCTAAATGGTGAATGGATAAGGCTGAAATAGCTATATCAAAAAGAATATCGGGGAGCTTGTGGATATAATTTTCGGTTTGATAGGATATGTTTTCAATACCCTCAAATCTTTTTCGGGCAACGTTCAGCATTTCATCGGCAATATCCACAAGCACATAGTCAGAATCAGGGCATTGCTGATACCAGAAATATGTTAATAAACCTGTTCCGGCACCTAAATCAACAATTTGTTTTGGCTTCTTTATATTTGAAACAATAAATTCCGTTGTATTTTTGTAGAAGTCATCAAAACAGGGAATAAACTTTCTTCGGTTGCTGTCATATTCTTCTGCGATCAGATTAAATTGTTTTTCTATGTTCATTTTTTCACCAGTTAAATTACTACTCAATGAAACAACTTTATTCTGTTTTTTCTAACCCTAACCGCTCTATCGCATGAAGAATGTGTATCCGCATAGCATTTCTTGCGCCCTCTGCATTTCTGCTTTTCATAAAATTCATAAGTATCCTGTGATCTGTAACCGTATCCTCTGATGCAGCTTTCTTCTTTTTCGACAAGGTTACACCCTTGTCAATCGCTTCCTGTATCACAGGCATCAGTTTGTTCATAAAATCATTATGGGTTGCCTTTGCAATGGAACGATGAAAAGCCTGTTCTTCCAGTGTCCTGTCCTTATCCTCCAATATGAGCTGCTCTATATTTTCGCCAATGGATATAATCCTTTGCAGCTCACTTTCTGTAGCCCGCAAGGTTGCATAATAGGCAGCCTCCGGCTCAAAAATCAGACGCATCTCATATAGATCATCGGCATTCATTTTCGCTGAAGTCAATACGGATAACTCATCTAAAGTATTTTCTTCAAAATTTTCTTTTACAAAAGTCCCTCTGCCCCTTTGAATCTCAACAACATTACCGGCAGCCAGAATTCTTATGGCTTCCCTTAGTGTCGTCCGGCTGACTCCAAGTTCCTCTGATAACTCATTTTCATTCGGGAGTTTATCTCCCGCTTTAAATCTTTTCTCTATCGTAATCATGGACAATATAGAATCAGCCACATCATCTGATAACCGTTTTTCTTTGGTCATATCAT
>ERZ778497.1360-NODE-1360-length-15846-cov-13.475651_pt1 | contig 15846 bp, 15 predicted proteins | sample MGYA00509938_ERZ778497 | MGnify/ENA primary metagenome ERZ778497 (study PRJEB29527, sample SAMN07138969) | mouse gut metagenome | material: feces | host: mouse | place: China:Nanjing | collected 2016-01-25 ... | reverse complement strand
GGAAAAGTTCAAAATGTCGAAAATGTCAAGGGTCACAAAGGTCAGAAGAAAAAATATGTGCGCCGGAAAGCCAACCACGACATACGTAAAATCAAGGGTTCGAACGGCAAGACACTATCCCAGGAGCAACAGCGGCATATGTCGGAGTTGATGGACATTCTCAAAACCAAATTCGGCATAGACATTCATTTTCAGAAAGACCGCAATGGTGAGATCCGTGGCTACGGCATCGTTGATCATAACCGGAAGATGGCACTTGACGGCAACACGGTGATGAAGCTGTCAGAACTGATAGACTTCGCGAAGAAGCAGGAGCGCAAGGAATGCCCGCTGGATATATACCGCGATCTGTTCTCTATGGAGGTACGGAAATCCGGCATGGACGGCATAATGTCAATCCGGTTGTTCGACGGTTCAGAACATACTCGCAAGATGTCACCTCGACAATCGGCATGGTACTTCAACTCGCCCGAAAGTGAAAGAGAAGATGTAGCAATCCGGATAGCCGCCACCATGTTCTCAACCGAAATATTTGAATCCGTATTGCAGAAATATCCGGTAAGCGACATCAGTTCAAGAATAGGAAGCGTCAACATTATCAAGATGCGCGATGGCGGTAGAGCAATCCGAGTAGTCTCAGCCGATGGGTTCTCGGCGACATATCCGATGACAGCCGATGAATTGCGCTTCCATGCGAGATTGCAAGACAACGCGGCAAACGTTTATCTTTGTCAACTCGCAATTCTGCGCATAACTCATGAAGACGCTACCGAGCTGACCAACCGCATCAAGGAACTGACCGCCAAATCAACCGGAAGCATCACTCTCCCTCTCCGTCAGTCTGACTACACACCGGAACAAGCCAAAGCCTTCACTACTCATCAATGCACCGCCCTCGCTCGCCTCATCTCCCGCGACATCTCATCCTCCCACTCCGTCAACCGCGAATGGGAAGTAGGCAAGCAATCCCACTACAATCACATCGACAACCAACAATCCGGCACACAACTCGCAATATAGTGACACTTATTTCCGTGGTACGCACTGCAAAATAGACAAATCCAACCTCCTCTCATTCGAATTCTGAATTCGTACACATATCCTTTTGTCCGCATGAAAATTATCGCTAATTTTGTTATATAGTTATGGCAGATGTGATGACACCGGAGCAGCGCAGCCGTTGTATGGCGGCTATCAAGGGAAAGGATACCAAGCCGGAAAAGATTGTGCGAAAGTATCTTTTCTCCCGTGGACTGCGCTACCGTGTCAACAACCGTAAACTCCCAGGATCGCCTGACATTGTGCTGAAGAAATACAAGACGGTTGTTTTCATAGACGGTTGCTTCTGGCATGGACATGAGGGATGCAAGTATTACCGGTTGCCGAAAACCAACGTTGACTTCTGGCGACACAAGATAGCCATGAACATAGCCCGTGACTATGCCAACGGTGTTGACCTCCGGCTAGCCGGATGGAAAGTGATACGCGTATGGGAATGCGACATCAAGACAAAGGTTAACCGGGAGGCAACTCTTGAAAGCCTCTATCAAGAGATAATTGGAACCGAACATAGGTCAGGTACTTACGGATCCATACCCAACGGCACCTCAATAGCAGCAGAGCCAAACTTTCCATACGGAGATAAGAAAAATTAAGCCAGCTGAGCCTAAATCTCGCCCATGTCTGTCACTATCTTTGCATTGGATAGCCAAAGTCTCAGAAATATTTCGTAACTTTGCAATCTAATACGCGCTTGCGCAGACAAATAGACCAATCAATGTAAGTAGCAACTTATATTCAACATATTAGAGGACTTTCGTGTAGTCGTATAAAGGCTTGGTCGCCTGTCTGCCTACACGGGAGTTTTTCGCTTTTTATGATGTTATATCAAAGAAGCCTTTTTGAGGATGACATAGAAAACACATCAACTATAAAAGATATTTGTGATGCGTTGAATTGTTCTTTTAATACTCCAGGTTGGCCTGACCATTTTGGGGTGGCTTTGTTGCAATATATTTCTTCATCTAATAGCGGTGCTATAAAAACTCTGAGCCTTTTCTCAGGAGCAGGTGGACTTGATATAGGTTTTCACGACCTCGGTTTTGATATCATTGAATCAGTTGAGATTGAATCTAAATTTGCAGAAACCTTACGAATAAATTCTGGAGAGGGTAAAAAATTTAATCACAGTAAAGTAAACTGTATTGACATTCGTGAGTACGAAGCGTCCAATATAGGTGATATTGATTTTATCATAGGTGGTCCACCCTGTCAAACTTTCAGTGCTGCTGGAAGAAGAGCGTCAGGTGTTTTAGGTACTACTGACGCGAGGGGTGTGCTATTTCGTGAATATGTCCGTTTACTTACTCAGCTCAAACCTAAAGGTTTTCTATTTGAGAACGTTTACGGAATTGTTGGAGCGCAAAATGGCGAAGCTTGGGAAGAAATACGTAAAAGTTTCGAAGAAGTTGGCTATAAACTCCATTATATGATTTTGGACGCAGCTGATTTTGGAGTTCCTCAACATAGAGAGAGACTTATAATAGTCGGTCTCAAAAATGGTACTTTTAAATTTCCTCGTCCAACTCATGGCCCTGATTCACGAGGTATTCCATTTTATAATGCGGGTACCGCAGTTAAAGGGTTATCACTAACTCCTGAAGAACAAAAAGTCGGCATCTCAGGTCGATTTGGCCATCTCATAAATGATATACCTCCAGGCTTAAATTACAGCTTTTATACATCTGAAATGGGACACCCGAATCCTATATTCGCGTGGCGCTCAAAGTTCTCAGATTTTATGTACAAGGCAGATCCTGAAGAGCCCGTTAGAACCATTAAAGCTCAAGGTGGACAATATACAGGTCCATTACATTGGGATAGTCGATATTTTGCAGTTGATGAATATAAACGCCTACAGACGTTTCCTGATGATTACAAAATTAATGGATCTCGTTTGGTGGCAATCCATCAAATCGGCAATTCCGTGCCTCCTCAGCTTGCACGTATGCTGGCATTAGCAATACGAATACAGGTTTTTGAGACAAAATTTCCTTTTCAATTAGAGCTGCTGGAAGATAATACAACCTTGTCGTTCCGGAAACGTAAAAGAGAACTTACTGCTTCTTATCGTAAGAAAGCAGCTGCTGCAATTAAATCAATATCTTCTACATCTCACGATGAAAAAAATTTAAAGAATAGGGATTTTTTTGCTACACTTTCAAAACGATTTAAGTATTCCGAATCTGAACTCAGAGGTGATTTCCATATACGTGTTATGTGGTCTGATGTTTTAGTAATTGATGTAACGGAAACCAAAGCAAAAAAAATAGAAAGTACTACCATAAAAATCAATCCATCTGCGAAGTGGGATATGCCCGTTAAATCCGTTATGATGGTGATAAACTCCAACGATTGGAAAGGGGTAACAATGGCGTGGAAAGTTCTCGACCGCGAATTGATACTCAATCACATCAAAGCGGACTTGGTTCAATTAAATGGTTATTACCAATATCCATCTAAACTTCACTGTGAGTTGATTGAAACAACACTCCCTGATGCGAATATATTCACATCAATACTTTCAGGAGAATCTGTTAGTCAAAATTTGACAACAAATCAACTTGCAGCTTTGTGGCATATAAGTGCCGACCTCGTATTGAGTAAAGCTCTTATGCTTAGAGAACTTGCCTTTGAGATTAGAAATCAATCTACTAATCCTCAAATGAAAGAAGACGAATGGCTTCTTCCTTATAAATTCCCTACGCTATTACCTGAAAGTGTTCAACTCAACAAATCTTTGGTATAATGAATAAGAAAAATGAAATACATTTAGATGTTTATAAAAATCGTAGTGAACTTCACTATGACGGGGCACATGTTGTGTTCATGGAGGGCAAAACTAATGATGCCGCCATTAAAAGATATGCCACTCTAAAGAATACTTTAGACAATGGTTTCCTGGAGAAATTATTTAATGACAATCTGGAATATGATTTTTCTAAAGTCTCTGATAATACAAAGCGCCTTTTGGTAAACCTAGTTGATGGTATTACGAGCGAAACTGGACGAGCATTGGTAGGATTAACTTTTCTTCAACTTACAATTAAAACCATTGTACCAAAACAGTCAATTCGTCTTCATAAGGGTTCTACGAGAAAGGGGAGCTTTTCGTGGGTTGATGGCGTGCCTATGCGTGTTCTAGATAACACTTATAACACCCCATTCTTACGAGAGAAAGGTCTTCTTAATATTAATAAAGATGGTGTTATGATGACGCGTTCTCTTGCTGAGAACTATCCATATTCTCAATTATTCAAGGCAGAGATGCGCGGCCCATTTGCAGAATGGATTAATATAGTTGACGCTTTGGAAGACGGCTCTATGATTCCAGAACCTGCGTTGCACTTCTTGTTGTCTATCCTTATCAATAGGTCTAATAGATTTGAGACACTGGCAGATAACACATGTGAACTTCTAGATAAAGTTCCTTCATTTACTCTCAAATCTTCTGAGAGTTTTTTGAGTACCTTCTTTAATACTACACATTATTCTGCACGAGCCTTTGAAGTTGTAATTCATGGTCTAATGCAAGCCATGTGTAAATTGGGTTATACAGATTTAGATTTAGTTCCTCTATCCCAAATGCGTTCTGCAAATAAGAAACATGGTAATGTGGGGGATATTGAACTAAAAGATGGAAAAGTAATCGTTGAATCTTGGGATGCTAAATTTGGGAAGCCCTATCTTTATGAAGAATTATCTGAACTTAGAGATAAGCTCGAGTCTAACGCAGGGGTTCAGGTCGCTGGATTTGTAGTTGACAGTAACCTAATGCTTAAGCCTGAAGTTATTGAACGGCAGAACGATTTTTCAGCCCTTACTAACGTTGAAATTTTACTTTTCAATTTTAATGATTGGTTAAAATATCAGACGGAAGATTTATCGCCTGTTCAAAAGAATTTGTTGGCTACAGAATGGGTAAGAGCAGTAGTTGAAACCTTTGCTCGTCGTCGTTATGACGTTGCGCCACTTGATGAACCTTGCGAGAATTGGTTACAGGACTTAAATCGTCTTCTTTCCGCATTGGTGAAGTAAATATTCAATAGGTTATATGGCATTCAAAGCGCAAGTATCTTTAACAGATAACTCCATTAAAGAAAAGCGTTCAGTTTTATTTATTGAGAATTTGTTAGTAGATAAAGCTAACACGGATATTTCTACCGAAGATAAGAAAGCCAATATTGATGGATACATTGAACTTCTTTCCTCAGATAAAAGAATTGTAGGTAAAATAACTGTTCAAGTAAAGACCGTTCCTTCTAAATATGAAGGTAAGAATAGCTATCCTTGCCCTACTTCTTTATTCGCGTATGCAGAAAGTACGACTGATGTAGTATATCTACTTGCAGTTGATCACTCGCAAAGTAAAGTATTATTCAAACATATTTCATATGCTTTGCTTGAAGCTAATAGAAGTAAAGAAAAACAAGACTCTATTACACTTCACTTCTCAAATAACGAAGAATTAAGACAGGATAACATTCAAGAGGTGCTTACTTCTTGGTTAAGCACATGTAATTTATTAAAATTCTATCTTGTAAAGAGTGATGATATTCTCAAAGAGAATAATGTGTTAAAAAATCAATTATCTAATTTACAAGAAAATAAAACTACGTTATCTCCCGAATATATTAAGGCTATACAAAGGTTTTCTGACACATATAATGATTTACTTAACACTACATTTCTCTATATTAAGGAGACTATATTTCCTAATACATGGAAGCGAGGTATTGCAATATATGAATATACAGATTCCTCTTTGGAGTATTCACTTTATAATATTAAAAACGGGGAATTGCTTTCACCAATAGTTCAATTGCCACAACGCTCAATATTCAATCTTGAGCACAATCATGATTTTGCTTCATTTTCTTGTTCCTCAAATAATATCAAGGAAAACGCGAAGTTGTATGCTCTTGAAATCGTCAAGAAACATGTTGATGATTTTGTGAAGAAACAAAGGATAATTCCTTTTGATGAGGAATTTTTGAAAGAGTATGTTCATGATTTTGTAGAGGCTAATAGAAGATCTTTGCATATCGACACACATTCAGAGCTTAATGTTGGAGTATTGCTTCGATATTTTCAGACAAAATATCCTAACATCGAAAAATATCCAACAAGTTTAATTTCAGGAGGAAAATCGATTTACCTCAATACCATATATGATGCCCTTAAATGCCTCTTGGAGTTAGGTTATGAAACCATACCGTATCCTTATCCTCCCAAAGGAAACTATGGTAATACGGGTATGGTATATGATTATTTTTCTTCTTCAGGAGCTTTTGAAAAATCAAAATTAGTTATAATGAGTACGATACGTGCTTATCAGAATTTCATTCAGTCGGAATTCCCCTTATTAGCAACGGATCTTGATGCGTTCTATGGCGGAAATATGATTTCGGTATTCGTAGATTATTCTAATCCAAGACAGAATTTTATATTTCAGTCATATTATTTCAAAAGTGAGCATCCTTCAGATGTGAAAATTATTACCATTGAGGAAGTTAGAAACTCAAGAATAATGAAGGAAAATAAAGTTTCGTCTCCCCATGAACTGTTTATAATGCGTTCCGTTATGTTTAACGGCAAGAAATACCTGGCGTTTCGAGGAGGAGGATTAAATGATATGACAATCTTGTTCGGTAAGTATAATTGTCTAACCTACTTTTACGAGTTATTAAAAGACCATTTTAATGAATATTTCAAAAAAAATGGACTTTAAACATCAGTGCATGGAACCATATAGAATGCTCAAATATGAAAATGAATAAAGAACTTGACATAAAGATTGAGGAGACTCTGAGAGCATATATGGCTTCGGGAGTAGAGGAGCAGGTAGATTATCAGAAATTCTACCTTTATTCCATTGTGACTCATTCCACTGCCATTGAGGGTTCAACGGTCACTGAGATTGAGAATCAGTTGCTTTTCGATGAGGGTATCGCAGCAAAAGGACGCTCTCTGACAGAGCAGATGATGAACATTGATCTTAAAGATGCTTATCTTCATGCGTTCAGTATAGCATCGGGGAATCCGATTTATACGCCATCATTATTGCAACAACTAGCTGCACTTGTGATGCGACGTACCGGAAGTGAATATTCCACTATCGCCGGACAATTTGATTCATCAAAAGGAGAGTTCCGCCTGTGCAATGTCAGCGCCGGGATCGGTGGCAGGAGTTACCTTGCTTATAATAAAGTGCCAAAGGCGGTTGAGGATTTTTGCAAATGGCTTAATGACGAAATTGCAGTTGCCAATAAAAATGATATTGCAGCATGTTACCGACTGAGTTTCGAGGCTCACTTTCGGCTTGTCACGATCCATCCTTGGGTTGATGGCAATGGTAGAACCACACGCATGGTGATGAATATGATACAGAGTCAGTTGGGACTCGTCCCATCTATAGTCTCGAAAGAGGATAAGGGTGAATATATCCAATCGCTGGTTGACAGTCGTGAAAAAGAGGATTCGTCCATCGCTCAGGATGTGATGCTTCGTCATCACATCGCCAATCTTAACCATCGCGTTTTACAGTATCAAGGGAATGATACTGTAAATACAACTAAAGATGATACTGTAAATGATACTGTAAAAGCACTGGAACTGAACGGCAATATCAGCCGTGTGCTTGATGCGATCAAGGCTCATCCTGAATACACATACGATGAGTATGCCTCCATGCTCAACCTTGGACGGGCGACTGTGGCGAGAGCGATAAAGCAACTGCAAACCAACGGATACATCCGTCGTTTGGGCTCTGACAAAACCGGAAAATGGACGTTTCCAAAATAATACGAGAATATTTTTGAGAAGTGGCAGTTGTTGCAGAAAATATAACAACTGATTTGCTATCGAACGCTCAATCCGGCAGGAGGTAGTTGGCGCTGCGTCCGCCTTCGCCGCTATTGCGGAGCATTCCTTTGGCTATAAGGTCGTTGATGTCGCGCAACGCTGTGTCTTGCGAGCAACCGCATATCTTCGCCCATTTTGAAGATGTCAGTTTTCCCTCAAAGCCATCCCACAGGCGGTTGACTACCTTGCGCTGACGCTCATTTATGTCAACATCGCGGAACTCATCCCAATATGCCGCTTTCTGCAATGTCCGCTCGATTATACCCGAAGCGCGGACAATGGCATTTTCCAAACAGCCAAAGAACCACAGCATCCATTCGGTTATGTCGAGATTTCCTTTTTGCGTCCTTTCAAGAACTTCATAATATGCCTTTTTGTTGCGGTTGATTTCAGCCGACATACTGTAATATCGCGCCGAATCCTCATCAAGCCGAGCAAGAAGCATATCGGCAAGAGTGCGGCTTATGCGACCGTTGCCGTCATCAAACGGATGAATGGTAACAAACCACAAGTGCGCCACAGCAGCCATGATGAAAGGTGACTGACCGGCAGTGTTGCACCACTCAATCAACCGCTCCATCTCCGCCGGAACAACATCCGATGGCGGAGCCTCATAATGCACCGTCTCATGCCCGAAAGCACCGGACACTACCTGCATCGGCTCCTCACCTTTCCGCCAATCGGCAACTGTGATTCTGTGCATACCGCTTCGCCCAAATGGAAACAAAGCAGCGTGCCAATCGAACAACCGCTCATCTGTCAATGGCTTCCGGCAATTACGCACAGCGTCAAGCATCACATCGACCAATCCCTCGACATAATGATCCTCAACCAAGAGTCCGTCATTCTCGATTCCGAGTCTCCGTGCAATACTGCTACGCACCGAATTCGGGTTGAGTAACACGCCCTCTATCTCCGAAGAACTTATCAGCTCCTCAGTCATAGCCGACAACAGCGACCGACACTTCTCGTTGAATCCAAGCATCGACATCCTGCCGTTCAGGAGTCCATGCAACTGACTGAGCCGACTAAGCAGTTCAAGCAACGCATCGGAGTCCCAGCGGAACTCAGGCCAATCATTCCGTTGCCATATATAGGCACCATGTCTTACAGTTCGTCTCATACCGCGAAGTTAATCATTTGCAGCTAAACCACCAAACATTCTCCGTAGATTTACGGAGAATAACACAATTTTTTACCATGATTATTTTTGTAGTTTCTGTGATTTTGTATAACTTTGCGGTGGGTCTTGATGGCTTCGCCACCGCGCACCGGCTTCGCCGACATACGCTTCAAGCCCACTCGCGAATCCTTACGGATTTGTCTCTCGGAAACAAGAACATAGCGGTACAGACCATTTGCCCGAAAACGCTGATTACAAGCAAATTGCACTTTCAAAATCCAATCATACAATAAATCATTGAAAGTAAGCGACTTAGCATATCTTTCATCTGTACCTTTCAAGAGGTTAACTCGCTGTTTATTAGCTGATTATATAGTGTGTGTCGGCAAGTTTTTATTGCGTTAACCTCAACTTTTATAAAAGTTTTGCCGGTAGATGGACTCCATTCAGTCTATACACGCTTTTTTGCCACAGTTACAGCATATAGCATTTATTAGCATCCGTGTGCCATATTGTTGCTCTCATTCGATATTAAATTTACTCCATGAAAAACGAAAAGACAAAACTTACATTAGATGACGGAAATATTGTCGATGCTCAGACTCCGTTGATTGTATCAGCAAGCCGTGCCACCGACATTCCGGCGTTCTACAGCACCTGGTTTTTCAATCGTCTCGACAAAGGTTATGTAAGATGGCGCAATCCTTACAATGGCAAGGATTCATACGTGTCTTTTGACAACACCAAATTCATAGTATTCTGGTCAAAGAACCCTGCGCAGCTATTGCAGTTCCTCCCAATCTTAAAGCAAAAAGGCATTGGATGTTACGTCCAATATACACTTAACGACTACTATGCCGAGGGATTAGAGCCGAATGTTCCTCCTCTGCACAGACGAATTGAAACATTCAAACGGCTGGTTGACGAATTGGGCTTAGGTTCAGTTGTCTGGCGATTCGACCCGTTGATTCTGACTGACAGAATTTCCGCAGAGGATTTAGTGCATAAAATCAGCAATATAGCAGGTGAATTATACGGATATGTCGAGAAGCTGGTGTTTAGTTTTGCTGATATATCCTCGTATCGCAAAGTCGGTCGAAATCTTTCCGATGCAGGGATTAACTATCATGAGTGGTCTGAGGATGAAATGATTGATTTTTCACGCAGACTGGCAGATATGAACCTCGGTCTCGAACTTGCGACCTGCGCCGAAAAAATTGACCTGTCAGAATATGGAATCAATCACAACCGCTGCATAGACCCGGAGCTGATATTTCGATTATCGCCGGAATTAGAACCTTTGATACGCAATTCTAAAACAGACAAAGGCCAACGCTCACTCTGCGGCTGTATCACGTCAAAAGATATCGGCGCTTACAACACCTGCCCGCACGGTTGCGCATACTGCTACGCCAACACGACCCCGGTTTCCGCCCGTCAAAACTACCTTATGCACCAACAGCTCCCCGACAACGATTCAATTATAGTATAAATAATGCCCGCATAATTCAATGCAATGCCGCTACGGAATTAGACCAATTATTCGCTTCCATTCTTCCAATTCCTTATATGTTGTAATGACAGCGCCATAACGTGAGCAACAAAGCCCGTCCAGTATACTGAAAAGATGCTCCATGTCGTCTCCCGAGCAGCGATGTCCGAAATCGCCTGCCAAGGTAAAGTGTCTGGCAACCACATAGGGCAATGAAGACAAAATTGGCTGCAACACATCAATGTGCGAACTGCCGAGTAGCTCATCCTGCGTTGAACAGAGTGCATAAATGCGTTCGCGCTTGTTTTTAATAGCCTGCATTACGTCATATCGGTCGTATTTATTGAGTAATTTCATCTGTAAGTCTATATGTCTGAACCCCGTCAAGACGTGGACAGAAGTAATCCAGCTCCTCATCCTTCCATTGCGATAATACTTCTTTAGGGTTGAGACATGGATTGACAACCACAAGAGATGCATCACTGCTTTCACACATAAGAGTCATCCATCCACCAAGAGAAGTGCCTGCAATTAACCGAGGGTGCTCTCGGGATATGATATTGTTGATAATCGCAAGCGATTTTTCAGGGTCAGCGTCCACTTCCGGTGAGATTACGCGAAACTCTCCTTCAAAATGCTTTTGCAGCTGTTCTCGCTTTGAGCCCTTGGCTCCGGAACGAAAACCGTGGATATACATCATTGCCGGCAGTTCGGATTCTTTTTTAGTAATTCTATTCATACATCTTAAATTATTTCTCTATCTTTTCCATCGGGGCTCCACCAGTTGGCTCTCAAAGCCCTTTTCCTATCGTTGCGAATCAAACGAAACGAGCACTCCTCGCTATTTGTCTCATATCTGTTATATATAATTTTAGAATATCCGAAGTCGGTCAGCACCCCGACTTTATTGCCAGCTTGCAGCATGAAAAACAGCGACGGCATTTCTTCTGTATCCTCTACCATAAACTCATCTTCATAGATTTCGTCTGCCATGCAAGGCATAATTGACCCTATTGTATAAAGATAATCTCTATCGCGAGGTTTGTTGTTTGAAGACTGACATATCGTTCGTAGCACACCCCATTTAAGCGTCTCCTTATCCTGCACGAAAAACTTTGTTCGTTCCCAACGTTCAAGTACAATTGCACTATATCGAAATTCGGTCATCAATACCGACGCCGGTCCAAGCGTAGCTATAGCCCATCCGTCCCCATTCGATACCGGAATAAATTTCAGGTCATCATTTTGTGTGTCAAACTCGGTAAAGACATCCTCAAAAATATTTGGGAGTAACTGCTCTCCTGTTGGAGAAACGAGCCCGATGTGATGTGGTGTCCCCGATTTTGTCGGTCGCCAGTCATAGTTGTGCTCATACTCCATCAACTTCCTGTACTTTTTACGCATTTGAAGGTCACCCAAACATGAGAGATTCTCTTTTTTCAAATTTCGGTATTCCTCTGCCTCTTCCAGGGTCGGAATAATACGACGGCTGCTGTCTTGACAACAGCTTCGCCTATAATTCAAATGATCGTAATATGTCTTCTGTCCTTGCGGTGAAGTAATCGGACACACTATTCTGCCAAATAATTCTATCTCTTCCATAATCACTTCTTTCTCATCATTTTCTCGTATTGCTCCATGTCCGGAGTCCACCGGAATTTTCCATCGCCTTGCATACTCCATACATCCATCACCTCTCTGACATGATTAGGAATATTATAATCAGTGCCGATTCGTTGATGAACAATTCTGCGGAAGCGCCTGTTGCATTGCCGCTTGCTTTGCTTCTGAGATTGACCGGCATAAGTCGTTACCGGAGTCTTTTTTCTACTACGTGACATTGCTTATTTGATATTGCGAAATGAGGTTTTTCTGTCAAATCCGGCTGATTCAGCCTTCTGAATATCTGAGCGTGTATCGACAATCTCTATATCGTTCAGAGACGAGATATACGTTGACAAAAGAATATATATCTCTTCTGCCTTTATGAATGCGGGTATTGGAGTACCGGATAATATTGGATTGGTAATTGTGTCCTTGTCATCTACTTCAATCTTATGATACCGTTCATCTTCTGATAATCCGATATTCCTCCTGTAATATCCGTATGAACAATAAGATGTAAAAAATGTAATTGGAGAAGACCCGACTCTTTGGCATTTGGAAATTTCTTTTTCCTTGATAAGTTTCCAGTCAATACACACTCTCGAATCATTATCAAGATACCGTTCCACATCAAAGAAAAACCACTTCAACCCTACTTCAAGAAGACATTCAAACTTTGTGCCTTCATATTCAGGGATCTGTTTGTTTTTCCATTTCCAGGAAGGCTTTTCTTTCTTGGGAGCATCTTTCTCCAACAATTCTGATGAAAATAGGGGATGATTCAAACGGGAGAGAATTGTGTACTGTCTGCGGTCATATACAACTTTCTCATCCACACCATAAATTCCGGTCAGGTAATCATAGTAATCTTTATTGTTTCGCGGTGTCAGAATCTTCATAGTGTTTTTTCATATTTGAGATTATTACGGCAATTTCGTCCCGAAGTGTTTGCGGAGACAGCACTTCGAGCTGATCACGGTGCAATAGCAGCTCCTGAATGAAATCGAATGAGGGTCTTAACCGAAGCGAGAAATCGGTATACTCCGCATTTGAATCCAATTCTCGCTGGCTATGATGCATAGGTAGAGAGCGGAGATAGCCCGGCAACTCCGCATAGGTGCGGATTACAATGGTTTCAACCTTACCGCCTGTTCCTGCAACTATTCCGAATACATCCCGGAAATAGTCTGCCGGAACAAAGTCTTTAGGATAAAGAAAAGTACTGTCGGTAACGCTGAGACTTTTTACTCTGTCAAGTGAAAAAATTCTTTTCCTATCTTCTCTCACCTGGCAAAGCACATACCAGCGGCGCTTGAACAGTTTGACACAAAGAGGGCTGACGGAGCCGGCATACTTAACTCCGAAGAAATTTTCATATTCGAGTTCTATCTGCCTGTTGTTTTGTAGAGCTTTCAGTATCGGTTCAAGCCACTCACGTCCGGACGGTATATCCTCCAAAAGAATCTTATCGGCTATAGAAGCATTGCCAATCAGCAGTTCGCCAAGTGAAAAGCTATCCAGCGCCCATTTGGTCAGCGAATTATCCTCAATAGCTTCCGGATTGGCTATGCTGTATAGATTTAGCCCTCGCCCGCGGCGACACTCTATATCAATGCCGAAATGGCGACCCACCGCCTGACAATGGTTGTAGAAAGTACGTTTAGACAGCTCCGAGCCATTGTCGTTAACAGAAGATTTGCTCCATTGAGCGGCAATTTCATCGTATGTCATTTCACCGCCACGCTTCAACGTGTCAATCAGCCAAAGATATCGTTTCAAAAGGAGTTCTACCATAGTTTTTATTTTATATCTTTCCTATATGCCTTATTTGCAGCCTGTTTAAGTTCTCAGATAAATCACTACAGACTAACTGTTTGCCCATTTTTATGGATTCTTTCAATTTAACATTGCTTATTCTGATTTTATCTGAATTCATACATTCTTTTGTTTTACACTGCAAAGTTAGCCGCTCAATCAGCAATACAATTTCCGATTAAAAACAAATTCAAAAAAAGTTGCCTCAATTGGTTGAAGCAACTTTCTTTTTCTCGGCTTGAAGCAATAAACCTCTATGCCTTAAAGAGTTCCAACCCACATTCCTGCTTCAGTTGATTACTAAATTCAGCAAGAACGCTATCTATATTAACCGCATCGAAACACGACTCCATAGGAATTGCTTTAGCCATGAATAGACACTCGCAGCCATCAACACCCTGCTTGTTTATGTAGGTTGATTCCGGTGCATTTATAACATAGGATGCAGCCTGAAACGCGACCTCCGCCCACGGAGTGGGCGAATATGTTTCTCGTGACATTATCTGTGGAATATAATACCACCCATCACCATACCCCACGCACATGATTAGCCAACTGTTGGATTCCTCAGGCTTTTTAAAACACTCTAAATCATCGCGTTTTTTGTCATCAAGCTGTGAGGTTATATATCCGTCATCAGAAACCTGAATTATAGAGATTGACACTTCCTTCTCACCGTCGTTTGTTGCTAATTTATGCGCCCCGAGATAATACTCAAACATGTAGCCATAGAGAAAATCCCAACTCCACATATCATTGAATATGTTAAGATTCGCATCATAGTCCTCTTGCTGCCGACATGTACGTATTGGGTTCGAGAATCTTTTGGCTCCGTAAATCCGCGCATTTTGAATGCCACTGCGATTCTTAATGTAATTGACTACTGACAGCATGCTTTGCTGATAGGAAGCCAGAGTACGAAAAGCGCCCCTTACATTTGTCAGAGCATTTTTAATTGATTGTTTTTCGTTATTCATATTTTGAACTTAAGTAACAGGTTATCCGAATAAGAGTGAAATCTTGTCAGAGCATTATAATCAAGAGTTGACAAACTATATACTTTATGTGCCTCAAAAGACTTCTCAATGTATTTTAATATTCTTATTGTCTGAGCCACATGCTCATCGGAATAAGATATTCTCTCAAACTGATTTTTCATTGAAATAACCGCCATCAGCAATGCAGTCCACGAGCATTTCAAAACTGTAACGCCTTCTACTTCCTCAGAGTCATAATTATCATTTCCGCCAAGAGCTATGAAACTAACCTCTTTTTTGTTACCGTACTGCTTCTTGTATGCTACAATTTCTTTAACCCACTGCTCCCGATATTGCCCGCTGGTCTCACTATATTTCGCCTCAATGATTATATCGCGATATTCGCAGTGTATAATCACATCCGGCTCTACAAAATTTGCGTTATAGGTATCATCTGACCAATGAGGCCAAAACTCAAAGCTAAGAATTGAGCCATTATTTGCCGGAAGAGTGTTCGGTGCACAAGCTCGGTTCACAATCTTATAAAAGATTTGATCCGGGAGTAATAACAATCCTCCTATTATGGAAGAAGTCTTGGGATCTTCGTTCGTATCCTTTGAATGAAGCGTGCTGAATATCATCTTTTTATTACCGCTGTTTGTTTATAGTTTAAGCCTCCGTTGACGCATTTCGGCTCTGCGGTCGCATGAAAAAAGGCGCGACACCCTTTTCGCTTATCTGCTTTAGTCGGCTCTAGTAAACCGTGAGTTCAAATAAGTGGAAAGCGGTCGGCGCCCTGAACGGGTGCAACCTGCCTTTCGACCTATTACTCGGAACTCAAAAGTGAAATTTACCTATTTTTTCTTATTTGGGCAAACTCGGTGATTTTCAGAGGGGTTTGGAGAGGCGTG
>ERZ778497.1352-NODE-1352-length-15925-cov-13.539761_pt1 | contig 15925 bp, 8 predicted proteins | sample MGYA00509938_ERZ778497 | MGnify/ENA primary metagenome ERZ778497 (study PRJEB29527, sample SAMN07138969) | mouse gut metagenome | material: feces | host: mouse | place: China:Nanjing | collected 2016-01-25 ... | reverse complement strand
CCCGGGGTGCCGCTACGCTCTGCCCCGGGCTGTGTGCTCGTTGCCCCGGCGGGGCGCATCCATCCAGAGCGCGTTCATCCTATATCCGGGCGATAATGTAGTTTAATTTTGTTGACTGACTTAATATATTTATTTGACTATGATTTCAGACTACTTCACCACGACCTTCCTTCCACCAACCACATATACACCGGCCGGCAGATTGTCGATGTCGTCCGAAACGCGCCGGCCGTCAACCGAATATACCGGACCGGCAGCGGCGCCAGCACCGTTGTCCGTGTCATATATACCCGTCGGCGTGGTTCCGGCAATGCGTATGCGGCTCTTGGCACCGGCTGTCTGGGCCGATACTGGCAGTTCAAGATAACAACGGAAAGGAAGCAACTTGCAGTTGTTGCCTATCTTGACAAACTCTCCTGTCGCGGCATCATAGCCATAGCGCCATACTCGTCCGGTAGAACTGATAGTGGTATTGTCATAGTTGCCGTGCATGGCAATGTCGCCCGCACGTACAATGTTAAGAGTATCAGTAGGATTAAGCCGAACGTTTTCAAAATTCTCAAAAACAATTTTCTCATCAGAATAGGAATGACGAATCAAGTAAGGGGTATTGGCCTCAAACTTTGTCACCTCGGCATACGTTATGGTTCCATTTGCTGCATCATAGTTGTCGAGACGTGCCACTTCAACACCCGATGCCCTAATTTCGGCAAACTGCTCGTCAGACAACGCCACAGGCAGTATCACCGTACTCCACTGACCGGCCGGAAAATAACGATGGAAAAGGAACTCACTGACATCGGCACGACAGCCTCCCATTGCATAAGCATCGTAGGGAAAACCGAACGATGACACACCGTAAATCCAATCTTCGCTACAGAGTACCATAAAATCGCATTTCCAAAAAAGTCCGCCGGTCCCGTCGCTTTCAAGATAGAGCTTGTTTTCATAATTTTTCGAGAAGTCATCCCGAGACACCGTATATATCAGCGCATTGGGATTCTTGGGCTCAAGCATGAAATCCCCGACCGAATACCCGCCGATATTAAGCATGTTGACGGAAACGACGCTGTCGTTGGTCTTCAAGTCATTGTTTATAAACCCGAGGTCGGTATATATGCCGTCAGAAGTGTCGTAGCCGCCGAGAGCGAACAGTGCCACATTGCTGCCCATGGAGTCATAGCAGGTAAGCAGAGGGTCGTTGACAATGCCGTCGGGATATACCGATTTCACCTTGTCGTCCTCTATATAAGCAAGCACCTGATTGGTAAGGTTGACCATGGCGGGGCTTTCACCGTCCACGGTACCGCCAAGTCTGTTCATGGCAAGGAACAACACGGCACCGCTATCACCGCTGAACACGGTGTTGTCAGACGAATATACCACCACGCGCAGCGTGCCGTTGGGACGCATGGCCATCGTTATGCTATGCGTCGGGAGAGTCCCGCCGCCAAGTCCGCCGGGCTTCAGCGCCCTGCCGGTGAAATCATACAGGAAACCGTTGGTCTGATCGTTGACAAACTCAAATGTCCCGGGCTTGGCCACGTCACACTGGAAAGCGTTGACCGGCACACCGTCGTTCTCTATACCTATGTCGATACCCCAATATCCGTATGTCTCGTTGTAATATATCTCAGATACCGTCATTGTCGCTCCGGCCGTGGCACGGCATACGCCCAGCACGGCAAGCAGACAGAATATGAATATCTTCTTTTTCATAATCGTAATCTTTTAGTTCGGGTTTCTTTATTGGTTTGCTATGCGCCTCGCCAGTTCAACGATGTCGGCAACGGTAATACGGCCGTCGCCGGTAAGGTCGGCTTTGCTTATCTGGATATGTGTACTGTCTCCGTCGGATATATACTTGGACAGTGCCACAATGTCGGTAATGTTCAGACGACCGTCTTCATTTACATCTCCAAGAATATGTCTGTCGACAAACTGTATCCACGATGCGCTTGCACCGGCATTTCCCGCAAATCCGTCGGTGGCTGTAATGCCGGCGGTCTGCACCGTCAGTACATAATATCCGTCGTCCGATGTCACCTTGTCGAGCCCGAGAACAAACTCGGTGTCATTCACCTTGGTTATCACCATCCGGGATATGTCGACAGTCTCGCCCTGGCACCTCAGTTCCACATCGTCAACCGTGAATGTAGTCTCATCGACTGCCTTGCTGAATTTCACGCCTACCGACTTCAACTGCGAAGTAAGAACCTTACCGTCATCGGGGACACCGTCAAACGCTTCCACTACGAGTTCTGTCTCCGGCTTTGGCTCAAACGTAAGGATATAAGTCTCACGGCCTGCCAGCTCTGCAACAGCATGCAGACGACACTCGCTGACGGGGTCCTTGCCGTCACGCAATATATAATCTGTAAGCCAGAAATTATCAACAGGCATTTCAATGCCGTCACTCTGGCGGACAACCGACACCAGCTTTTGTTTGCCGGCTGTCAGATCCGTTGACGAGCCATAGTTCCATCCGTCAGCTGACGGTATTACCGTAACGGCATACTCCGTTTCGCTCCGTCGCGTCATCTCTACACAAGAAGCGGTAACGACATTTTCCTCCTTGCGCCCGTCGGTGAAATATACCATATCGGGCATATCCTCCGAATCGACAATATCGTTGACAAGGAATCCGCGGATTGCAGGCGAGGTCGTGCCGTTTGCAGTAAAGCCATGTACCAGCTCATGGACAGACACATTGTCAAGCAACGACAGGTCTTCATTGCCATAGCTTGTCACATGCGTAGCCTTCACATCATAGTCTGTGAAGTGGCCGAGCAGCGAACTCTGAAGCCACCACTGGGCATAAACGGTAGAATGGGCTGCGATTGTTCCGAAATCGGTAGTCACACTTTCCCCTAAGGCAAGTGTCTTGTCGTCTCCGTTAAGTTGTGAACTCAGCAACTTGAAATCAATCAGCAGTCCTTTTTCGTTGTCCACAATCTTGGGTTGTTCCGTCATCATACGCACGTTGGTGGCGTCACCATTGCCCTTGTTGCTTATGAGCAACGCAAATTCCGCCGGCCGGCACGGTTCCACTACATCAAGGGTCAGCGGGTTGTCACCGTAAACATCACGCTGCATGAAGTATGTAAGGTCAAGATTGGGTGACGGCTTTACGGTCAGTGTCACGGGGTAAAGGTCGCGGGTGACCTCCAGACCGGTGAACGGGTCAATGTATACGAGCGAACCTCCAAACGAATAATCCCTGTCCGTCTCAAGGGCGGCATACTTGGTGGGTATGAACACTATCGTTGCCGTACCCGTTTCGTTGGCAGCGAGCGACCATCCGCCCGTCAGGTCCAAATCGCCGCTGAAACCTTTCAGGCTCTCCATGTTTATCTGGAACTCATGGGATGTGGCCAACGTACCCTCATCGTCACGGACTTCAATATTCAGACGGACTTTCTCCATGGCCTTTTCCTCGTTACCGTTGAACACGGTGAGCGTACCGCGGAATGCCTGGCGTGTCATGGTCATCGTCTGGGAAAGCTGGAGGGATATGCTGGCGCAGACAGATTTCTGCCCTCCTTCCAATACCTCCTTCATCCCCTCGACGTGCTCTTCCGTATAATCGGACGGCATGGAATATCCCATATCACTGAAATGGCTGCGTGTATCTTTCATTATCCGAATATCATTTGCCAATCTGGACGCGATATCGTCAGGAAGTCCGTCGGTCAAATACCGTTTGCGGCGTTCAAAGAATTGCCTGTACAGTTCCATTGACAAAGCCTCGGGCTTATACTTGACCACATCATCGAACTCCGCGGACTTGTAATCTACGGAATCTATGAGCACACGCATTTCATAGAAAGATACGTCATCCCATTCCTTCTCGCTTCCCCATATCACACCATTGATATTGGCAAATGCCTCAAGCCGGGTGTGAACTACGCCCAGTTCCTTCATCACAGATTTCAGATAGTCCTTACTACCGGACTGTCCGCTGCGTCTTGGCATGAATTCAATCTCCGAGCCGTTCGTGAGATGGTCACAGGCGTGGGCGAAATCGTTCGCACATGAAGAAATATTATTTGCCAGACCTATCAATTTCAACGAGCCCTTAGCGCTTTTCATAGCTTTGGTATATTCCGAATCGGTAAGCTGATTACCATTACCGGCCGATTGAGCAATAGCAATGTCAAGAACCTCCTCAACGGCATTGGTTGCCGATACGTAGGACTCATATACATCTCCAAAAGTCCTTTTAGAATCACAACTTTCGTCAAATCCGGATGCTTGTATCTCTACAAGATCATGGAAACTGTTAATATTAGCCTGTGCACCGGAGACATTTTTTGCAGCCTTTTTAGTGGGATCATAAGGTGCCAGTATCTTATCTAACGGAAGACCGAAGAAATAGCCGAAACATTTCAATCCGGCAATGGCCAGTCCCTGTTGGCACGGTTCACAGCCTGTGTTTACACGCTCTATAAAATTGTCATCATCGTCTCCATGATAATATTCCGGACCATCCTTTTCATCTTTATCATTGGGATCTTTCTTCGGGCGTGATTTTGGGGGAACCGGATCTCTCTCATCAAGGCTTCCAGGTGGATTTGCAGGTCCTGGGCCACCATGATCATAAACATCACCTATGCAAGTCCTCAATTTAACCGGCCGGCCATAACAATGCCATTTCCTGTCAAATCCGCAGTCCCAAAAATACTTTACATCCATCGTGAAATAACAACGGGAGCCTTTCTTCTCTCCTGCTTTTCTCATGGCTTTTTCCACCGAGCCGGTATTCTTCGTCACCTTGACAGGAATCAATACACTCTGTTGCGGTGCGAGTTCAAACAGTTCGTCATTATAATCCAAAGCCTCGAAAGTCAGTGTCTCGACACCTTCCGGCAATATCAGTTCCACGTCCTGTGCCGTTATCAGCCCCTTGTTTGTCAAGACGGCATTGAACATCAACGACTCACCCGGCTGCAATTCATCGGCCTCAATTCTGTCGGGAACGGACAGTTGCACTACAGGTACAGGCACATTCGTCTCATATTCCACCTCTGTCACGATGTCGTACTCATCCTCAACATCAGTCTCTTCGACCTTCCAGTCCACCGTTATGGCTCTGAAGCTGAGGTTTACCACCTCCTTGGTTACAGTCCCCGGATCGACAAGGATATTGTTACGATACGAATCATGCTTGTCTGCCGTGACGCTTACGCTATAGTATCCTTCCGGCAGTTCAACAGAATAAAGTCCGTTGCCGTCGGTAAGTCCCTGCGCTATTACAGCACCGGTCGTGGGATGCTTGACAATGACCTGCGCCCCCGATACATGAGGAGCCTGAGGTGTATAATATGTGTATTCGTCACATACATCGACAACCAGCGTTCCTGTCGACTCGGACACAGGCTCTATGCTGTAGTCCAAAGCCAGTCCTTTGCCGTTTTCACAGTTTATTCCGATTATTCCCGTTACAGGTACATTAAGCTGCATCTCGTCTGTCGGAGTAAATCTCAATACAGCGGTGACCGACTCCCCGTAAGCCAACGAGGCCATCTCCGAAGGTGTCGCCGTGGTCATCCAACCGGGAAGCGCCAGAGTTATCTTGCCGGTTTCTCCCTTGCCGATATTCGTAATGGTGACAGGATAATCTCTCGAAGTGCCTTTGACCATCGTAGTACTGATGCGCGATACGTCAGCCTGCAACTGGCCTTTGGCATTTCTGCAATAATAGAACAGCGTTGTCTCTACAGACGGGCCTTCCGCCGTTTCCACCACAATCTTTATCTCTTCCCAATCATCGCCGGGAGAGGGCGTTTCCGACAATATCGAACATTGCACGTCAATACCTTTTCCGCCGTCTATCCTGTCCGGGCAAACCACATCGACGGTGCAATGTTCCGGTTTTGACAGTACGGTCGCCCTTACCCCCGTAAGCGGCAACGTTCCGGAATTGACAAACGGGACGTTTCTTTCATAACGCTCGCCTGCAACAGCCTCACAGGTGATGACCGAACTTGAAGAACGCCTGAAACCGTAGATATAGGCAGCGGCCATCTCGCTTTTCAGATTCTCACCGGGATAACAGGCTCCTATGGAGAAATGTCCCGTCTGAGACCGATAAGGCTTATATACCGCGGTAAAGTTCCCTTCGGCATCCGTTGTCGCCGTAAGGGTCTGCCGCAGACCTCCGTTGACGATGTATACCTCAACTGCCGACTCTGCCGTCACGTCACCGGCAATACGGCCTGTTATCCGCATTTCCTCGCCCGGTTGGTAAACGGACTTGTCCGTAGATACCGTCGCGCTGAAAGGTGCCACCGTCTTTACCCTTATCCGCTCCGACGTATTGTTGGCATACAGCAGCTCCTTTACCGACTTGTCTTCATTGACAACGGCATAGACTTCGTAAAGCCCTATTGCCGCAGGCATGGATATCGTTTTGGTCAGTTCCGTACGGGCACCGGCAGGAAGCGGTTGTTGAAGATACGACACCGCCACCGGATCCGGGCTGTTGCCGACATACAGTTTCACTTTAACCGCATCCGGCAGTTCCGCCGCACCGACATTTTCCAAAGTCAGGGTTACATCCACGTCTTCTCCCACCCGGATTTCCGGATTTGACACACTTATACCCGTTATCCTGGCATCGGGCAATGTCCGGTCGGTCAGCATCACCCAACAGGTGCCTTTCGAATAGCCGTTGCTCTCTATGGTGAACACGACAGTCTTGCTGTCACCGGAAAGAGCGTTAGGCAACGCCCTCACCACTATATCCGCGGATTTCGCTCCTGCCGGAATGGTGACATTGCGGTCGTACGACAATCCTTCGTCGTTATCGGCGCTCACCGTAACCTCCAATGCCGTGTCCGTACCGGTATTGCGCGTAACCGTAAGAACCACCTCACCACCTTCAAGCAAGGTTGACCTTGACGACATGACGCCCAGGGACGGACCGTCGTCGTCTATTATCTCTATCGCCTTGGTAACAACCCCTACGCTGCTTCCCTGTGCCGAGCAGCTGCACGAAGAGACATAGACCGCTGCCGTAATGTTCACAGCCCTGTCACCGTCAACATTTGCATTGTCGACAACGCCCAAGGTGAACTGCACTTCATCCACACCTTTGTCAAAGACAATGCTCTTACGTGAATAATAAATATCGCCGGCAGAATCGTCACTGAGCAGTACGGTCACTTTCTTGTCCTTGTTAGTAAGGCGTCGCAATGTTGCCAGAACGGCAGCAGGACCGGCCGACTCGCTTACTGTAGCCGGAGACAATTCAAGATCGATTGCAGGCAGGTCGTTATCATCCAAAAGCACGATACACTCTCCGCCGACATATTTGTCGGCAGAGACTTTGAAAGCCACGCTTTCCTGCAACTCCACATTGTCATTGTCAACAGCCTTTACTTCGACCGTCGCCGTTGTTTCTCCCGCCGGTATCGTCAGCGACGACGGGAAACTGAAACGCTTTGGAAAGTCCGTACTTACCGTAACGTCCGTCGGAGACACGGAAACACGCTGCAAACTTATAGTCAGACTGAACGTCTCGCCCTCTGTAATATCCGCTTTTGAGGGAGTCACCGTCAGTTGCGGATACTCATCGTCCTCCACTTCCATCACTCCCGAGACCGCATCATAGCCATCGCCGGAAGCCTGTATACAGAACGTTCCGGCATCGTCCAGCACGTCATTGTCAGCTACACTGACATAGAAATACGCACCAGACTGACCAGTCGGTACCGTTACCGTCGCAGGAATCACAAGACGCTCGTCCCCACCCGTCTTTTCAAGAACGAAAGTCTGGCTCTCCGCCCAGTTGCCGCTTCTTGACAACCGGCAGCGCACCGCAGTGGCATTGTCTTCCTCCAAAGCTCCATCCGGCAATGTCAGATACAGTTTCTTACCCACGCCAAGGGTATATCCGGACGTCTCCGATGTATTGTTATTTTGAAACTCCGGTGCTTCTCCCGAATCGGAATACGGAACGACAGTGACGCTTATCTTCGCATTGCCGTCTATTCCAAGCAATGAAGACAAGGCTATATCGGCTTCACGCGATACGCTGCCGCCTACGGCAAGTCCGTCCGTTTCGTGATAGAATGTCCCGAGCGATACCGTCTTTCCCGTTTCAGACACCAGCGACACTCTCTCGCTCCATCCCCCGGTAGCGGCCATGTTTCCTTTGTTGCTTATCCTCCATGCCACCTGCAGCGTGTCTCCCGGCATCACGTCTTTTGCCGCCGGGCGAATATCGGTCACTATGAAATCGGGACTGCGCGATACTTTCACCGAAAGGGACCCTGCCACCGGCTCCGCCATCGGAATGACGGTGACGGCATCGGCCGCAAACCGCGTATCGCCACCGGCCGTGACCGGATAAGTGCCGGCAGGACAATCGTCCGCCACCGTGAGCGATACGCTGCACAGTTCGCCCGACGTACCTTTGATCGGTGCCGGAGGAGAGGCATAGAACAGTATCGTAAGGGTGCCATCGGCCTTATGCCTGTACTGCAACGTATGGCCGGCAGAGCGGGATTCGCCCATCGTTACGCCGCCGACAGACACACCCTCCGGCAACCGAAGTTCTATCTGGCCGCCGGCAACCGCCGACTCATTGTCCAGAAAAACCGGCAGAGAGACTGTTCCTCCCTGCATGGCTTCCACTTTACCCACCGTCAGACGGTTGGTCTGTGCTCCGAGCCGCTGCGGCATAAGACAGCACATCAGGCTGAAAAGCAGCAGCGGCCGGCACAACATATTATATATCAGTTTCATACTCATCATCATTTCCGGATAAATTTAGTGCGGACAGTCCTGCCGTCCTTGTTTATCTCTGCTACATACGTGCCCTGTACAAGCACCGGTATGGATACAAGCTCATTGTCACCGCCTATGGTGGATGCGGCTACAAAGCGGCCACCGGCATCGTAGACCGACAGCGAGCCGCCGCCGGCGTTCAGCACACGCAGGCCGTCACTCTCGACGACAATTGCCGGACGGCCGTCGGCAAGGCCGCGGACGGCGGTGGGCGATCCTACCGTGAGGCGGCCCGGAGCTATGCTATGGTCTATGGCACGCATGTCGCCGGCCACCATAACCACGTTCTCGGGAACCACAGGATAACTGCCCTCATCCATATTGACGGGCAGCACGGCCCTCACACTGAGCTGACCGCCGACGGGCCGCAAGTCGGAAGAGTATGCCAGCAGAGTATAGGTATTGGCGGCGGTTCCGGCTTTGCGGCCCACAACGAGCCCTTCGGTGGCTGTCTCCAGCTCCACACCCTCGGGCATGGTGACGTCAAACTGCACTCCACACGGACGGCCCGCACCGCGCAATGCGAAATTGAGATACACCTCCGTAGCATTTCCCGCGTCGGCATCCATGGCCGTCAGAGTGACGTCATCGGCAGCGCCTGCGGCCGCCTGTCTGGCTGCACGCCCTGTGGCATCGTCGCCAAGGATGATGCCGGCTATGCCTATAATGTCGGTCACGTCGATACGACCGTCGGAATCGATGTCGGCTGTCAGCCTGTTCCACGTCGGGAAGACGCGCCCGAAGATATGGTCAACCGTACACAGGATGTCCATTATGTCCACACGCTCGTCCTTGTTGACGTCGCCAAGCAACAGCGAGCCCGCACCAGGCTCGCGCAGAGCGAACGTCTGCACGGCCTCGCTCACACAGCCATGCGCGTTGGCATAGCGATAGCTCATTGTATAACTTCCGGAAGCGTTCTCTTTGGGAGCAAACACCGAAGCCTCACTGCCATTGATATAATATATGCCTCCCTCGGGCATACCGCCGGAAAGTATGAAGTTGTCCTCAGTGGTGTACACGGGGAACAGCGGTGCCAGCGAAACCTCCGGAGAGGGGTTCACCGTGACGGTTATGGCCGGTGACGTGACCGTATTCACCGGACTGCACGGGTTGGACGACAGCACCGTCACCTGCACCCGGTCACGGTCGGAAAGCGTGCCGGTCAGCAGCGTGTCGCCGGTGGCGCCACGCACCACCTCGCCGTTCACCGTCCACTCATACTCCGGATAGCCACCGGCATTGAAGGTCTTGGCCGTGAACATAACGGTATCGCCCGAACAGCTTGCGGACACCGAGGCATTGAGCCTCACCGACGGATCAGCGGTATCGAGCACCACCACCGGTTTGGTACACGTGGTCTCGCAGTCGCCCACGGTCTTCACCGACAGCGACACCATATACTCACCGGCCTTGGCATACGTGTATACGAAATCGTCGGCACCGGTGGCATCGGCCTTGCCGTCGCCGTCCATATCCCACGAGTATACGGTTTCTTCCGTGGCGCCACGGGTCGTGTTGGTCACGGTGAATTTCTCACCGCGGCACACCGTGTCGGCGGGCAGGCTGAAATCGGGTTCGGCATTGATACAGAACGTACGTATGAGCGGACTGCCCCACACTCCGCCGGACCGCGCACGTACCACGAGCGTATGGCTGCCATACCCGGCGTACGATTCGATATCGGTGTCTACTACGGCCACGTCGGTACCGGTGAAAGGCAGCGGTGTGGCAAGGCCGAAGCCGGGATCTTCGTCCCAAAAATACTCCACGCGGTCGATTACACCATCTGAGGGAGAAACAGCAACCATATAGCGGTACGTGGGAGACCAGCCGGCAGTGTTGCCGACACGAACGCCAAGCATGTGCAGGCCACGACCCAAACCCTCGGTAAGTACGTCCATTGACAACACGGCCTCACTGCCGATAACATCGGGAACGGCATAACGGGTGGCAAGGCCGAAGCCGGGATCTTCGTCCCAAAAATACTCCACGCGGTCGATTACACCATCTGAGGGAGAAACAGCAACCATATAGCGGTACGTGGGAGACCAGCCGGCAGTGTTGCCGACACGAACGCCAAGCATGTGCAGGCCACGACCCAAACCCTCGGTAAGTACGTCCATTGACAACACGGCCTCACTGCCGATAACATCGGGAACGGCATAACGGGTGGCAAGGCCGAAGCCGGGGTCATCGTCCCAAAAATACTCCACACGATCAATTACACCATCTGAGGGAGAAACAGCAACCATATAGCGGTACGTGGGAGACCAGCCGGCAGTGTTGCCGACACGAACGCCAAGCATGTGCAGGCCACGACCCAAACCCTCGGTAAGTACGTCCATTGACAACACGGCCTCACTGCCGATAACATCGGGAACGGCATAACGGGTGGCAAGGCCAAAGCCAGGGTCATCGTCCCAAAAATACTCCACACGATCAATTACACCATCTGAGGGAGAAACAGCAACCATATAGCGGTACGTGGGAGACCAGCCGGCAGTGTTGCCGACACGAACGCCAAGCATGTGCAGGCCACGACCCAAACCCTCGGTAAGTACGTCCATTGACAACACGGCCTCACTGCCGATAACATCGGGAACGGCATAACGGGTGGCAAGGCCAAAGCCAGGGTCATCGTCCCAAAAGTACTCCACGCGGTCGATTACACCATCTGAGGGAGCTATATTCTGAGCATGCAGCGAAATTACAAGCAGACACCCCAAACCACACATAGCCAACCACCGGACGCATTGTCTCTGTAGGCGGTGTGCATTATTCATTTTGAACCTTTATTTTCAGTTTAACGTTGATTTTGCCGTCAATGGGCCTATCGGAAACAACAGCATTCTCTACATAAGGCAGGAAATGAGGATGTCCGGAAACCACATACGGAAACATTCCGTCATAAGCACCGCAGTCACAACCATTATAACCGTAACCTTTAGCAGGGCTGTCCGCCTTCAGTCTGTAACGCTCTTCTTCCGTTCCTTGCATAGTAAACACATCCTCGGGCTTGGCGCCAATGAACTTGTTGTCGGGATGGTCGGCAAAAGCATGGGAAGCATCGGTACTCAACACGTTGTTGGTTATCGTATTATTGTCGGAAACAGAGACGTTGGCTATAGTATAGTTGCTGTAACTATCCGTCTGCTGGTCTCCGTCAGTAGCGTATTCTGTAGATGTGTTCAGTATTATGTTATTGGAGATTTTACTGTTTTGTATGTTAGTTAGTAAAGCACCTTTCTTTGAACACAAAATTGTATTGTTCGTAAAAGTTGAATATGAAAAATTATCAATTCTACCTTTTATTATACAATTAGAAATATCCACATCTAAAACGGTTCCTCTTTCATGAATCAATTCACCAGAAATATAGCAAGAATTTATTTTAATATTATTAATAGTGGTGTATGAGTCGCCAAGGTTAATGCTCCCCACCACCTTACATCGCTCTATTACGATATTGCTTATTCCTTTACCACCATATATATATAATGAATTTAAATAACATCCCTCTATCTTAACATTACTACTTGTTATATGAAGATTTATCAACGTTTCTTCGGTTACATTTTTCAGATTATATCCCGTACCTATTATAGTTACGGACTTTCTAACTTGCTGTGATGAAGTTAAAAGACATCCCGGATCAAGATAAAGAGTATCACCATTCAGTACGTCACTACTTGACGTAGCTTTCTCTATACTCAGAAAATTGGCCTTGGCTTCAGGCTTCGAGTTGATTCGCCATGAGCGGGCATCAACATTATTACTAAACAATGACAGCCCTATGGCTGCCATTGCTGAAAAAAGGATTCTTTTCATTATATATTATTTTTTCTTTATTATGAACTAAATTTACATCTTTCCTGACCGCCATCACCAGCGGCTCCTGTCTATATCGAGTTTCACGGTTGTAGTGCCTGAGCCACCGCAATTGCGGCATATGCCGGGATTCTGCGCACACTTACGGCATACGGACGGGTTAAGGAAACCGTCGCCGTCACAGTATTCGCACACACCCGTGCCGTCACACTTCACGCATGTGTGCTCCGCAGTGTCGGTGCCGCCACCGAACATAGCTCCCATGAGGCCGCCAAGATCCATACCGCCCATACTGCCACCACCGAACATATCGCTCAACACCTGTCCCTGAACAGCATTGCCGTCCACTTGTATCGAAGCGGGGTCCATACATATGACACTCGACCCTATCATCGGCTCCTCCTTACCGGACCCGAAGTCATACATAGACACCATAAAGTTAAATGATGTGGGCTTGTTCTGCAAATCGATCCATCCGTATGGAATCCTAACCTCCACCTCGCATGAATAACTGTTTGACGGCACCTGTACGGGAATGAGGTATCCTGTAGCGCCGTTGCCGTCGGCCTGTCCTTCTCCATTTTCGTCAAGCACATCAAACGACATTATAAGACGCTTTCCGGCCTGACCCTTAACAGTCATAGCCACTGTGCCTATCAGGCTCATGCCAGTATTACTGAGAAATATGCCCGCATCGCGCATCCTCACCACCGGCTTGCCCATACCGACATTGTTTATCACCATTCCTGTAACGCTGACAACATTCTCTCCTTCAAGCGCCGTTATTTTCGTGGGGCGTACCGGAACGTCCACCGTCTTCCCCTCCGCATTGGTTGCGGTTTTCCTGCGGCTTTGTGTCTGCGTCGACGAGCTGCCGACGTTCGACCGGGGTGTTTTCTGACCCGTAGATTGCCCCTGGCCTGCCATCTTCAGCAGGTCGAGTAATCCTTGCGCTTCCAACGGCTGTATACCCCCAAAAAGCATTGCCATCAAAGCGATGACAAAGCATGTCTTGTTTGCCTTTGTTTTCATTTCACTTTATGTTATTTTATGAGTTTCACAAAACGGGTGCCGTCCTTACGTGTCACAGCGACAATGACGGGAGACAGCCCATGCTGTACATCTACTGATATTTCCTGTGATCCCGCGGGCCATACGGCAGCGGCACGCTTCACACCGTCGACAGTGACAATGTCGACACAGGCCTCACCGATGTTGTCGGTACGGGTTAGGACAATGCGGCCGGCCATACGGCGGATGCCTACATCCATAATGCTCTTCACCTCCGCAACTCCCGCATTCACAGTTACGGAGAAAGGCGTTACAGTGAAAGGCAGCCAATTGCCTGCCGCGGTCCTGATTCTCACCGTAAGCGAATGGTTGCCTACTGCCATACCGGCCGTGGGCACGATAAACGCAGTCTCGGTTTTGCCGCTGATGTCGATGGCATTGGCTTTGCCCTCACCGGGGTCTGCATCGACAAACCATTCGGCTCCCGCCGCATCCAACGGCTCGGCCACATAGAGCGGCGATGTCAACGTGGGCGACCACTGGCCGGAAAGGCTGCGGCTGCGCACACAGATGAGGTGCATGCCCGACGACATTCCTTTGGTAGAGATTACCAAGACGTTGCTCCCCGCCGAAGCCGGCATGCTTGTGCCCTTGCCATAGCCCGGATCGGTGTCTACAAACCATTCGGCAGCGGCCACATCGGTCTTCGGAGCAAACACATATATGGGTGAAGTCAGCGTGGGCGACCAACGGCCCTCACCGTCCGCGCTGCGTATGCCAAGCAGATGCATACCTGCATCAAGCTGCGACGTGCGCAATGTCAAGGCGTTGTCTCCCGCCTTGGTTGTTTCCTGCGTTGCCTTGCCATGACCGGGGTCTGTATCGAAGAAATACTCAGTAGTGAGCTGTCCGTACATATCCACCGCTGCCGTCAGCAACACGCAGGTAATAAAATGTATGCGTTTCATCTTGATGTTCCTATCTTAACCGTTACCTTCATTTCATTGCCCTGCGCAACAGATACGGGAACTGTTATATCCTCGATATACGGACCGGGAGCTATGCCCGAAATCACATACGGGTCATCACCGGCAAAGGCACCGTGTTCGGTGGAGATTTCTGCGTCTTTTGTCATATATACGGTATCCAGATTGCCTGAATACATTGACTTTTCGATATTGTTAACGTAAGTGTTTCGTTTGTCATTATTATTAGAAGCTCCTATATTATATTCAAATACACAACCATCAGTATTCCATGGATCCAAGTAGTACTTGAAAGTATTGTATTTCACCACAGAATTAACCATAGAAATAATGTTCTTCATCTCATATGTAACAATATTGTTGGTTATTTGTAGATTAGAAGGACGTGGGTCTGTATGGCCACCTATTCCTCCAATAAAATTCTGATGAATAATAGCTCCTTTTATGCCAGAACCTATGTCCACTCCTGTATTACATCTTGTAACCACACATCCGTCCGCATTACATTTTATAGTACGGGCAGCAATAGAAGATACTTTCGCTCCGGAGGCGGTCATATTAATAGTACCAAAACTGGCTGTCTGCATTCCTTCCTGAATAATCCCGTTGTCAATAAGCCAATATCCCGGACCCTGAAGCGTCACGGTCTTGTTTATCTCCACATCACCGTAACTGTCTGGCGAAGCATCCACCATTATCACGTCACCGTCCTCGGCTGCCTCGAGTGCATCCTTTATTGTAGAATATGGTGCTGTGCTTCCGTTCACGTTGCTCACTCTGAGAATCTTCGCATTGGCACACACTACTGATGCTACAACACACAAAATAACTGCCAGTCTTTTCATTGTTTCAAAAGTTATAAGTTTATACTGAGATTATTGTTTAATGTACGGTATGACTTTTCACTATCATTTTTCGGAGGATAAAATCCGGTTTCTTGTTGTAAATTTAGCACTTTTTACAATCTTATACAAATGGTATTGCAGGCTATTTTCACCGGAAGATAAAAAATTAGGGAAAACCCAAGGCTTTTTATTAGGGTTTTCCCTAAGTAAAAAAAAGCGATACCCGATGGATAACGTTTTTTATGTAAGTCCGTCAACAGAGTTAAACCACATTATCGTCCGGACATAGGATGTGTGCGCCCTGGATGCGTCGCAATCTTCTGCAAACTTAAAGAAAAGGCAGCAAGTACACAGCCACCACGTTAATGTGCATTCAGCTATCCTAAAATGTCGATAAGTTCGTAGATGGATGCGCCTTGAAAAGGCAGCAAGCACATAGCCCGGGGCAGAGCGAAGCGG
>ERZ778497.1326-NODE-1326-length-16236-cov-4.595142_pt1 | contig 16236 bp, 14 predicted proteins | sample MGYA00509938_ERZ778497 | MGnify/ENA primary metagenome ERZ778497 (study PRJEB29527, sample SAMN07138969) | mouse gut metagenome | material: feces | host: mouse | place: China:Nanjing | collected 2016-01-25 ... | reverse complement strand
GATGGGGAAGCGTTTGAACTGGACGGGAAGAAGGCCGTTGTCATGGGTGGGGCATACAGCATTGACAAGATGGTGCGGCTCATATATGGATATGGGTAGTGGCTGGATGGAATGGAGGACAGGCTGGAATATGGGAGGTGGTATTGCGGGGATTATCATATGGAGAAAAAGATTGACAAATTGGAGATTATGTTTGAAAATTTAGATGTGTTCTGCGGGAGGAAAGCAGAGGAATGAATGTTCTTTTGAAAATATTTCACTTCAGGGAAAGGAAAAACAAAATGAGAATTTTAATGATACGACATGGAGATCCGGATTATGAACACGATTCTCTTACGGAGACAGGAAAGAAAGAAGCAGCTCTGCTTGCAGAGATCGCGGAGGATCTGCACATGGGAGACTGCTTTGTATCGCCGCTTGGCCGTGCGAGGGAGACGGCAGCATATACACTGGACAGACTGCATTGTTCAGCAAAGACGCTGAACTGGCTTCAGGAATTTCCTGCAAAACTTGATATTAACGGTTCCGAAGAGCTGCTGCGCGCTTTTCCGAATACCAGAATATCAGACGGGCGCTATAAGCCGCGGATTGTATGGGATATGGTCCCTTCTTATTATCTGAAGCACCCGGAATATATGAACCGGGAGGGCTGGAGGGATTCAGAGGTTGCCAGGAAGAGCGATATCATTCAGGTGTACGATGATGTGACAGGGAGTCTGGACCGGCTGCTGGCAGAATACGGTTATGTGCGGGAGGGAATGTTTTACCGCGTGGAAAGGGCAAATACAGATACGGTTACTTTTTTCTGCCACTTTGGGCTGACCTGCGTCCTTTTGTCCCATCTGCTGAATGTGTCTCCGTTTTCGCTCTGGCATGGACTGGCTCTGGCGCCGACTTCTGTCACAGAGGTGGTCACAGAAGAGCGGGAGCAGGGGATTGCCATGTTCCGCGGACTGCGTCTGGGAGACGTCCATCATCTTCTGGCAAAGGGAAGGACGCCCTCTTTCTCGGCGAGATTTTGTGAAATTTATGACAATATGGAGCAAAGGCACTGACAGAACGGGGCTGCTGCAGTCTGTGATCCTGTCTTCGGACTCAGCGTTTTGGGTCCACAGACAGAGATGCATACTGCAGCAGCCCTGTTGTCAATCCGCTGTTATCTGTCCCATTTGTCACACAGCGAGTTGATCTGATTGGTAAACTTCGTAAGGTCCTTGTTGGCACCGCCTTCGTTGCGGTAGATGACATGCATAAGCCGCTTGCCTGCTTCGAGCAGTCTGGTAAAGACATCGGACTTGCGCTTTGCCGCCGGTTTTTCCGGTGCAGCCAGAACCGGAGTGCCTTCCCTGATCCATACGCCGGACGCCAGGTCGTAGATGGCTCCGCTGAACGGCGCAAAGGCAGGAATCTGATATTCCTCATTCAGGCACCTGGTAAATTCTTCACAGGTATCACCCTCTCCGTGGACGACAAATACCATCTGCGGAGCCGGAGTAAATGCCCGTACCCATTTGAGCAGACCTTCCTTGTCTGCATGGCCGCTGATGCCTTCCAGCTTTCGGATCTCCGCTTTGATTTCGATGGTCTCGCCAAAGAGTTTTACATACTCCGCGCCCTCCAGGATCGAACGTCCCAAAGTCCCGGCGGCCTGGAAGCCTACGAACAGAATGGTACATTCCGGACGCCACAGGTTGTGCTTCAGATGGTGCTTGATACGGCCGGCTTCACACATGCCGGAAGCGGAGATGATGACTTTTGGCTGCGCGTCAAAGTTGATGGCTTTTGACTCATCGCTGGATACTGCCAGATGCAGGTTCTTAAAACGGATCGGATTGATGCCTGCATTGATCAGCGCCATGGCTTCATCGTCAAAACATGCCCGGAAATTCTTGTTGAAGATGGAAGTGGCTTCAATGGCAAGCGGACTGTCCACATAGACCGGAAAGTCCATATCGACCAGATTCCGTTCCCGGATCTCGCGGATGAAATACAGCAGTTCCTGCGTACGGCCCACGGCAAAGGAGGGAATGACCAGATTGCCTCCCCGGCCCAGGGTATGTTTGATCACATCTGCCAGCTCGCTTACATGGTCGGGCGGCGCATTGTGCAGGCGGTTTCCGTAGGTGGATTCCATGACCACATAGTCTGCCGTATCCGTATACTGCGGGTCCTTGATCAGCGGCCGGTTGGGATTGCCGACATCTCCGGAAAATACGATCTTTTTGCTGACGCCCTCTTCCTCTATCCAGATCTCAATGGAAGCAGATCCCAGCAGATGCCCCACATCACGGAAACGTACCTGAATGCCGGGACAGAGTTCGATCTTCTGCTCGTAACCGCATGGGTGGAACAGGCTGATGGCGCCCAGCGCATCCTCCATGGTATAGAGCGGGACATATTCTTCAGCGCCGGAACGCTTTGCCTTCCGGTTGCGCCATTCTGCCTCGAACTTCTGAATGTGTGCACTGTCGCGCAGCATGATGTTGCACAGGTCGTTGGTAGAGAAGGTGGAGACGATCTCGCCTTTGAAGCCGTTTTTAAACAGGAGCGGCAGCCGTCCGGAATGGTCGATGTGTGCATGGGTCAAAAGGACAAAATCGATCTGATTGTCCGGAACCGGAATATCCTGGTTCACATAGACATCCTTTCCCTGTTCCATGCCGCAGTCAATGAGGATATGTTTTCCGCATGCTTCCAGATAGTGGCAGCTTCCGGTGACCTCATGGTCTGCTCCTACAAATCCAATTCTCATATAATAGCCCCCTTTTTCCCGGTCATGTTATGACCGTTTGATCTTAATTTATATCATACCAAGTTATGCGTGAATATTCAATAAATAACTTTGCGATTTTCCGAAGTTTCAGGAAGATATGGCGGAATATTCTGAAAAAACAAAGGCGTCTGTCTTATCGAGCGACATTGACAAAGAAATATGAATTCCATATAATGAACATATAGTTTTACAGCGGTCTTTGCTGTTTCTGGAAGTTTTTTTACAGGAGGAATGACAATGGAAGAACAGTTTATGATAAAGGGAATGCCCACAGGAATCCGTTTTCCGGAAGATGCAGAGGAAAAAAAGGAGTATGGGATCGATCCCAGGCTTCTGGTCTGGATTAAGAATAATGTGGAGGGATGCCCTCAGACGCTGGAGGAATTTGCAGGGATCACCAGGCTGGACCGCTGGAAAGTAAACCGTTCCAGAAGTACGAGAGGCTATGAGACACCTTCCTGGCTTGTGGAGAAGCGGGGAGATTTTTCCATAATCGGAGAGATGAAAGAGCTGCAATATCTTCTTTTGCAGGAGATCGAGATTGACGACTTTTCCTTTTTAAGCCGCTGTAAGAAACTGCAGGTGCTGGATCTGCAGCATACGAATTTTTCAGACTGCAGTCTGCTGGCAGAACTGCCGGAACTGAAAAAGGTATATCTGCCTCCCCGCAGCCAGATGATCCACACGGAGGTGCTGGATGCAATTCGGATCAAGGCAGAAGCGCCGGATATTCAGGTGCCGGAAACTTTTTACAAAGACGAAGATTTCAAAAATATGAAGATCGTGGATGGCGGTTCCGTGCATCTTGCTTATGAAGGAAATGCACAGGTCCGGTGTGTCGGGGTGGATTTTGCCGGAAAGTGTCCCTCTGCATGGAAGGACTTTGCGCAGCAGGAGGAAGACTGCTGGGCAGATCTGAGTGAAGAGGCCAGGGAAAAGATGACAGACCAGCTGACTGCTGCAATCAAAAACGGCAGGGTTCACAGTTTTCTTCTGTCTCAGGAACCATGGGGAGAAGGACATTATCTGAGCGGAGAATTCAGCGGAGGCTGGGCGGCGGTATTCTATGACACGGGCGATGGGGATGCCAGTTATTCTGTCTATAATGCAGATTATGATACCGTGGAGATTCTGTCGCCGGTGGAGATCGGAGGACAGTCTCCGGTTCCGAAAATGATGGCACTGGAGGATATGGAACTGGTAGCGAAGATCGTGAGGCATTTTCTGAAGACCGGCCAGCTCTGCCCGGGGACCATGTGGCTGAAGGAAGGAGAAGAGGACGGGGAGGCTCTGGAAAGTGTGGCACAGACGGAGGCTTTGCTGCCGATGGATGCATCGAACAGCTTCATTGCTTACTGCGGTATTGAGATCATTCCGGAGGAACAGGGGTGCTGTGCAAGGGTGAAAGTGGAGCCCAAACATCACAATCCATACGGGATCGTTCATGGCGGCCTGCTCTATACCATGGCGGATACGGCGGCAGGCTATACAGCCAGGACTCTGACTCCCTCTCCGGTTACGCTGAACAGCGAGTTTCATTATATGGGAAATGCCCCGTCCGGAATTCTGACCGCCAGAACAGAGATTCTGAAGGCAGGGCAGCATATTCTGCTTCTGCGGGTTCGGGTTATGGCGGATGAAAAGCTTCTGCTGGCAGAAGGGACATTTACTTATTACAGCGACGGGAAAGACCATGATGTGAAAACAGGAGCCTGAGGGCCGGCGGATGCTGTTTGTTTTTATTTCGCATGAAAAAAGAGAATCAGGCAGATGATTGCAGAAAATATCCGGATAAAATATAATGAAAGACAAAAACGACAGAAAACCGCAGTCTGTGTATGGGCAGAGGCTGCGGTTTTTTGTAACTTTTTTTGCTGTGTTATCTTATATACAGGACGTCCGGTTCAGCACTCTGATGCAGGCGGCGGGTATGCCGGCATCTGCCCGGTGTCTGCAGAAATCATACAGAAGGGAAAGGATGTATGGAGCAGTTTCAAAAGAACTACGAGAAATATGATCGAAAAATATACCGGTTTCTTTTGAAAATGTCCGGGGATCCGGGATTACATTGCTTCTTTGAGCCGGCGGACGCTCAGTGATAAAATCTATGGAACAACAGGAGAATCGGACAGGGAAGGGAGGATGTATGAGATTTTGTATCAAACACCTTCCATCAATGAAACAGTTATGAAGATTCTGTATAATAATACAGATTATGACTGGAGGTTTTTGTTTGAATACGAAGCGCCGGTGAGATGACGGCGGCATTATAAAATTTTAATCAGTATGCGGGAGTCATTGTAAAATGCGGTTCTGTTATATGTTCGGAAAATGCTGTGCGAATTAAAGCAGGGTGAACATGCAGACGGAGCAGCACGGATCAATGGCTCTGTTTATTTTGATGTTATAAGGAAAAAATTATGCAGAAATCCAAAGAATGTCCCCCTTGCTCTCGAGAATGTTAGTTGATAATGCATGAAAAATAACATAAAATTCATTGTAAAGATGACAGAATAACTAAAAACATGTAGGAGGGACGTGCGTGGAAACAAATCATGTAATATTGGAGGCGAAGGGAATCTCCAAGAGCTTTCCCGGCGTACAGGCACTGCAGAATGTGAACTTCCGTCTGGTTTCGGGAAAGGTTCATGTGCTCATGGGAGAGAATGGAGCTGGAAAATCTACATTGATGAAAATAATTGCAGGCATATACGAAGCGGATGAAGGTGATATTTTTCTGCATGGGAAGAAAGTGGCATTTACCAGACCAAAGCAGGCACTGGTGAACGGGATTGCCATGATTCATCAGGAATTAAGCCCGATTCTGGACATGTCAATTACAGAAAATCTGTTTCTGGGAAAAGAGATCGTAAAAAATGGTGTACTGGATTATCGGCAGATGAATGAAAAGTCAGCTGAACTGCTGGAACGGGTTGGTTTGAATCTGCCGCCGACAACCCTGATGAAACGTCTTTCTACTGCCCAGCAGCAGATGGTTGAGATTGCGAAAGCACTGTCATTTGATTCGGAAATTATTATCATGGATGAGCCAACGGCTTCGATTACCAGCCGGGAAGTGGAGAAGCTGTTTGCAATTACCCGAAAACTGAAGAAAGAGGGCAGGTGTATTGTCTACATCAGCCACAAGATGGAAGAAATTTTCCAGATTGCAGATGAAATCACCGTGTTCCGGGACGGCTGTTATGTAGGAACCTATCATGTAAATGAGATTGATGAGGCTGGTCTGGTAAAGCTGATGGTGGACAGGGATTTGAGTCAGATTTATCCGGAGAGGCATAATATCCCTGGGGAAGTCATTCTGGAGGTAGAAGACCTGACGCAGGAAGGTGTTATTGACCATGTGTCGTTTCAGGTGCGAAAAGGGGAGATTCTGGGATTTGCCGGGTTGATGGGAGCCGGAAGGACGGAGACGATGAATGCCATGTTCGGTCTGACCGGATCTCTAAAAGGAAAAATCCGTGTCGAGAACCGGGAGATTGACAGGCCGACACCAAAGAAGATGATTGAGGCAGGGATTGGTTATGTGACGGAGGACCGAAAGGGCAGCGGCCTGGTTCTGGATATGAGTGTGAGGGATAATATTATCATGGCATCTCTGGCGAAACTCAGTCATCTGGGAAAAGTAAATTTTAAAAAGGCCAATGAAAAGAGCGAAGAGTTTAAGAAGCGTCTGAAGATCAAGACGCCATCTATGGAACAGCTTGCAAAGAATCTGAGCGGGGGAAACCAGCAGAAGATCGTCCTTGCCAAATGGCTGATGCAGAACCCGGATGTAATTATCTTTGATGAACCTACCAGAGGAATCGATGTGGGAGCAAAATCGGAGATTTACCGCCTGATTGCAGCTCTGGCGGAGGAGGGGAAGGCGATTATTTTCATTTCTTCTGAAATGCCGGAGGTGCTGGGAATGTGTGACCGGATTGTTATCATGAGCGAAGGGGTAAAAAAGGGCGAGCTTAGCAGGGAAGAAGCGACCCAGGAAAGAATATTAAGCATGGCTGCAAATGTAGTGAATGAGCAGGAGGGAACGGCATGAATAATTCAAAGTCAACAAAGGCAGCAGGAATAAAGAAGAATCTGATGGAGACTTATTCTCTTGTACTGGTTCTGCTGGTTCTTGGTGTGATTCTATCAGTAACAACAAACAGTTTTCTGACACCGACAAACCTGTTGAATGTGCTGCGCCAGGTGTCAATTAATGGGGTTCTTGCCATTGGTATGACTATGGTAGTTCTGACCGGTGGAATTGACCTGTCAGTTGGTTCTGTTGTAGCGTTTTCCGGTATTGTGGCGGCTGAACTCTTAAGAGACAGCAACCTTCCGATTTTTGTAATCGTTCTTATTGCTGTTGCTGTTGGTGCTGCCATGGGAGTGTTTAACGGATATTTTGTCGCCTACTGGAATGCGGCTCCTTTTGTCGTCACACTGGCCTGCATGACGATCGGGCGCGGGCTTACGTATGTATTCTGTGACGGCCGTCCGATCTCAAATCTGCCGAAGGATTACCTGACCATCGGAAAAGGCAGTGTTCTGGGACTTCCGATTCCAACGATTATTCTGGCACTTGTATTTGTGATTGGTTATGTGCTACTGAAGCATTTTAAAGTGGGACGTTATATTTATGCAGTCGGTGGCAATGACAATGCAGCACTGGTATCTGGTATCAACGTCAAGCGGATTCTGCTGCTGGTGTATGTGCTGAGCGGAATCTGCTGCGGAATAGCGGCGGTTATATTGACCGCACGTGTCAGTGCCGGACTTCCAGGAGCTGGCGACGGCTATGAACTTGATGCAATTGCAGCAACTGTTATCGGGGGAACCAGCCTCTCCGGAGGACGCGGAAAGCTTGGGGGCACAATCCTGGGAGCGCTGCTGCTTGCAATGGTGAGTAATGGGCTGGATTTGCTGAATGTAAATTCATTTTATCAACAGATCGTAAAAGGGTTGATCATTTTAGGTGCTATACTGATTGACTCTAAGCGTAATAAATAATTTATCTTAAGGAGGAAAGAAACATGAAAAGAAAGTTATTGGCAGGATTTCTGGCAATGACCATGACAGCTGCGATGCTGGTCGGGTGCGGTTCTGGGAGCGGAGGAAATACTTCAGCCGACAGTACAAAAGAGGCAGGGAGCAGCGAAGAAGCTGAAACTGCAGATGCCAAGGAGTCAGAATCTGCTGCGGAAGCATCGACTGGAGACGGAAAGTATACAATTGGTGTTTCCATCTACTATTATTCGGAATTTATTACTTTAATGTGTGAAGGCATTGAGGAAAAAGCAGATGAGCTGGGGGTAGATGTGGTGATTCTGGATGCAAATAATGACAGTGCAAACCAGATTACGCAGCTTGAGAATCTGATTGCGCAGAAGGTAGATGCACTGCTGGTGGCAGCAGTCGACTCTGATGCGATTGTTCCGGCACTGGATATGGCTGAAGAAGCGGGAATTCCGCTGGTAGGCGTAAATATGACAATCAATACGGACGAAGAGTACTGGTATGTGGGGCCGGATGATGTGCTGGCAGGGGAACTGGAGGCACAGGCAGCAATTGACAAGATCGGCGGTGCAGGTAATGTCGTAATCCTGGAGGGACCAATTGGACAGTCTGCACAGCTGGATCGTATGGAAGGGAACCAGAATGTGCTTGCCGAGAATCCGGATATTACACTGCTGGCAAACCAGACGGCAAACTGGAGCCGTGACGAAGCAGTTTCCATCATGGAAAACTGGCTGCAGGCTTATCCGGATATTGACGCGGTGATTGCTCATAATGACGAGATGGCTCTTGGAGCTATTCAGGCGATCGAAGCAGCAGGAAAGATGGATCAGATTACGGTTACCGGTGTGGACGCAATCAAGGATGGCTGCAATGCGGTGAAAGAAGGTACACTGCTGGGCACGGTATATCAGGATGCCAAACTGGAGGGAGGAAATGGTCTTCAGCTCTGTTATGATATTTTGACCGGAAATGAGCCGGATCAGAAGTTCAACCTGATCGATATGACTTTGATTACACAGGACAATGTGGATACGTTGCTGACAACATTATATGCGGACTGATTCTTAAAAGGGTAAGAGAAGAGGTGGAAAAATGGATGGAAAAATGAAAGTTGCGGTGATGACGGGAATCCGCAAAATGGAGATGGAAGAGCGCGATATACCAAAGGTTAAGCCAAATGAAGTGCTGGTAAAGGTTGAATATGTTGGGGTCTGCGGATCTGATATACATTTCTTCGAAGCGGGACGTGTAGGAAACTGGATTGTGGATAAACCTCTGGTGTTGGGGCACGAAGGCGGCGGAACCGTTGTAGAAGTCGGCGCTGATGTCAGGGATCTGAAGGTTGGTGACCGGGTTGCCATGGAACCTGGCGAAGGTTGCGGCAATTGTAAAATGTGCAGGTCCGGTAAATATAATCTGTGTCCGGAAATGGATTTTATGGCGGTACCGGGACAGAGAAACGGGATCTTTCTGGAATATTGTGCTCATCCTGCAAGCTTATGCTTTAAGCTTCCTGATAATGTGGATACCATGGAAGGCGGTCTTGTGGAGCCACTGGCAGTGGGACTTCATGCAGTGAATGTTTCGGAAGCAAAAATGGGACAGAGCGCGGTTGTGCTGGGCTGCGGCTGTATCGGTCTTGTGACGATTATGTCTTTGAAAGCTGCAGGCGTTGATGAGATCTATGCAGTTGATGTGCTGGACAAGCGGTTGGAGAAGGCAAAAGAACTGGGCGCCATGAGGACTGTTAATGGCAAAAAGGAGGATGTGGTTGCACTGCTTCAGGCAATGGGCGGTGTGGATCAGGTATATGAGACTGCCGGTTCGGAATTTACCACGCTTCAGGCGGGGAAACTGGTTGCAGCTGGCGGAACAGTTACTCTGGTTGGAATGTGTGCTGATTCTGAGATTAAGTTGGATATTGGAAGTATCAGTGCCATGGAGGCGAAGATTAATACCATTTTCCGCTACCGTAATCTGTATCCGACGGCAATCAAACTTATTTCCCAGGGTAAGATTCCGGTTAAGAAAGTGGTGTCGCATGTATTTGATTTCAAGGATATTGCAGAGGGCGTAAATTACAATATTGACAATAAAGCAGATGTGATTAAAGCAGTCATTAAAATATCTTAAAGTGGTTGCTGTCTTATTAAGAGGGGATGGCTGTTTCAGCGGCCGTCCTCCTTATCATGAAGGGGAAAGGAAGAGGTTTGATTTTATGTCCAAAAAAATCATTAATGACGCAGAAAATGTCGTATCCGAAATGATGGAAGGATATGTGAAGGCGCATGAGAAATATTATGAAAAGCATCCGGAAGTAAACGGCATTCTTTTGAAGGAGCGCAGGAAAGGAAAAGTAACCCTTGTAGTAGGCGGTGGTTCCGGACATGAACCTCTGTTCAGCGGGTTTGTCGGAAAAGGGCTTGCAGATGCAGCAGCCTGCGGAAATATTTTTGCTTCGCCGGATCCAAACACGATCTATGAGACGGCAAAGGCGGTAGAAGATGGACAGGGCGTTCTGTTTGTATACGGAAATTATGCAGGAGATAATCTGAACTTTGACATGGGCGAGGAAATGCTGAATGATGACGGGATCAGGACTGCACATGTAAGAGTGTGGGATGATTGCGCATCGGCTCCCAAAGAGCGGACATCTGACAGAAGAGGAATTGCCGGGGATGTATTTGTGATGAAAATCGCCGGTGCGGCATGCGACAGCGGAGCCGATCTGGAGGAGGTCCGAAGGATCACGGAGAAAGCCCGCGACAGTTTGAGGACGATTGGGGTAGCTACCGCCCCAGGGATGATTCCAGGGCTGGAAAAACCAACTTTTGAACTTGGAGAAAAAGAAATAGAGTATGGAATGGGACTGCATGGCGAACCGGGGATTCAGAGAACGACGATGAGACCTGCGGATGAGCTGACCGGAACTTTGCTTTTCAATCTTCTGAAGGACATGCCGGTGAAGGCAGGAGAAGAGGTCTGTGTACTGGTGAACGGTCTTGGTTCTACTACGATTCTGGAGCTGTCCATCGTTTACAGGAAGCTTCGTGAGCTTCTGGATGAAAAAGGAATCCAGGTATATGATTCAGATCTGAACAGCTTCTGCACCTGTCAGGAAATGGGCGGATTTTCAATTACAATCATGAAGCTGGATCAGGAACTGAAAAAATATTATGACATGCCCTGCCATTGTCCTTATTATTTTAAGCATATCACATTCTGACACGGAAAATGGCAAATAAGTATGTGCACAGGTAAAAAGGAGGAAAGACAGGTAATGGAAAAACTTTCGATTGAACAGGTTAAGGAAATGCTCATCTACGTGGCAGATCGGATTATTGAGAACAAACCATATCTGACAGAGATTGACAGTGCGATTGGAGACGGAGACCATGGGATCGGCATGGCAGGCGGTATGCAAAAGGCAAAGGCAAAGCTGGAAGCGCAGGAATCCTTTGACAGTGTATATGATATATTTGCGATGGCGGGAAAAGCAATGCTTATGTCCATGGGCGGAGCATCCGGTGTAATATTTGGCAGTCTGTATCTGGCGGGTGCAAAGGGCATGGAGCCAGGGACAGAACTGACGGCAGAGGATCTGGCGGCAATGGAGAGAAAGAGTCTGGAGGCTGTTAAAGAAAGAGGAAAGGCATCCGTAGGGGACAAGACCATGGTGGATGCCTTGGAGCCGGCTGTGGAAGCCATGGAGGCAGCCTGCCATAAAGGGCTGCTGGAGATGCTCAAAGAGGCGGAAAAGGCAGCTTATCAGGGGGTAGAAAATACGAAAGGGCAGCTTGCAAAATACGGAAGGGCAAAATCGCTTTTGGAACGTGCCATTGGGCATCAGGACGCAGGAGCCACATCAGTAGCGATCATTTTCCGTTCCATGAGAGAGTTTGTGGAAAAGGGGGGGAAGTAGATGCGTTCCATAGTCATCGGCTGTGATAATGCAGCAGTAAACCTGAAAAATGTCATTATTGATTTCTTAAAGGGCAAAAATGTGGAAGTGGAAAATGTGGGCTGTGACAGTTCGGAGGATCCTACATATTATCCCTACATAGCAGAGAAGGTATGCGATAAAATCGCCCAGAGCGGTTATGAGAAGCGGGGGATCCTGATCTGCGGGACCGGGATTGGAATGGCAATGACGGCCAATAAATATCCGGGGATCCGTGCGGCTGTCTGCCATGACAATTTTGCAGCGGAGCGCTCGATACTCAGCAATAATGGAAACGTTTTATGTCTTGGGGAACGGATTATCGGTGTAGAACTGGCAAAAAAGATCGTAAATGAATGGATTGGTCTGGAGTTTAAAGATGGAAACTCCACTCCTAAAGTTGCGGCGATCTGTGAGATCGAAAAGAAGTATTTGAAACAGGAATAACGGAATGAATGTCAGCAGGAGACCACTTTTCAAAAGAATTCAGAGAAGTGGCCTTTTGCGTATTTTTGGAAAAAGACAAATATATGGATCTGTGATATAATAGAAAGGGTTTTATTGCCATGAAAAAAATATATTTTGGAACGAATCTGAAGATGTATAAAACGATCCGGATGACGTTGGAATATCTGCACTATCTGGAGGAGCTGACCAGGGATATCGGAAGGGAAGGAATGGAGCTTTTTGTGATTCCATCCTATACATCGCTGGAACGAGCAGTGGAAAATACAGATCGCCGGCTGGTAAGGCTGGGAGCACAAAATATGAACTGGGAGGATGAGGGACAGTTTACCGGGGATATCTCCCCTGTGATGCTGAAGGAATTAGGCCTGGACCTGGTGATGATCGGACATTCAGAGAGAAGGCATGTTTTCAGGGAAACAGATGCGGAAGAAAATCAGAAAGTAAAAGCAGCTCTTCGCCATGGCTTTACGGCGTTACTGTGTATAGGTGAAACGGCAAAGGACAAGGCCTACGGAGTCAGTGCGGAAGTGCTGCGCACACAGATTAAAATCGGATTTTCCGGTGTTGGCAGGGAAGAAATCCACAGGTTGAGAGTGGCATATGAGCCTGTCTGGTCTATTGGTGTACACGGGATTCCGGCGACTGCAGAATACGCAGAAAAAATGCACAGGGAAATTAAAAAGGTTCTGGGGGAACTGTTTGGCAGGGATGGTCTGGAAATACCGGTTTTATATGGAGGGAGTGTAAATTTGGGGAATGCCTGTCAACTGATCGTTCAGGAATCGATAGATGGTCTGTATGTTGGACGTGCAGCATGGGAGGCATCTGCTTTTGACCGGCTGATTCGGGAATCCATGGAGGCTTATGGAAATCAGACAACAGAATAACCTTTATACGTGAGAAGATTTGGGGGGATCGGCATGCTGAAATTACTGATTGCGGATGATGAAATGAGGGTATGTAAACTGATCCGCTATCTGGTGGACTGGAATTCTCTTGGAATTGAAATCATTGGGGAAGCCTATGATGGAAACAGTGCGTTTCAGATTATTATGGAGAAGAGTCCGGACATTGTGATTGTGGATATTCGTATGCCGGAACAGAACGGTCTGAACCTGATACGAAATGTGAAAAAGGAAAAGCCGGAGACTTATTTTATAGTTGTGAGCGGTTACAGCAGGTTCGAATATGCACAGCATGCAATTAAATACGGAGTGGAGGATTATCTGCTGAAGCCCCTGAAGAAAAAAGAACTGACAGAGGCAGTGGAAAAGATTATTGAAAAATACGAACTGACACGAAAAGCGGAAGCAGAGAAAGAGCATCTGGAACAGTTTATGGATTATTATGCCAGCAGGATCAAGGAAGGTTTGCTTACGGAGTATTTTAAGAAGAATCTGGAGCTTCCGGATATGGCTCCACTGGCATCTGTCAATGCCAGGTATTCCTGCAGGTTCATTCCGGGAGACTTTATGGGAATTGCCGTAAAAGTGCTGGTAACGGACTGTGAGGCAGAAAGCAGGGTATTTTCCATGGCCCTTACAAAAGTAGAACAGATTTTGAGTCAGGATTTTGCCGGACAGTTTTCAGAATGTATTATCAGTATGGATCAGGGAATGATTTATGCAGCAGTGAATGCGCCTGAAATTACGGATATACAGCTGAACCGCCTGATGAACCATGTACAGATCAAGGTCATGAGCTGGAGAGAAGTGTTTCAAGGGATTCGGGTTTATTTTGGGCTGGGAGAGAGAATGCAGTCAGTTGTACAGCTTTTTCAGAGCCTGGATCAGGCATCAGAAGCTGCCGCCAATTATATTCTGCCGGAGGCAGAAACAGTTCTCTGGTACCAGGACAGTTACCGTGTCAGATGTACACCGGAAATGTTCTGCCATCTTGATATACGCAAGGATATGCAGAGGGGTATTGAGCTTCTGGACTATGCAAGGATCAAAAGCTGTATTCATGCCTGTCAGGAGGAGCTGCTTCGAATCAATGGCCTGAATGCAGAGATGGTGAAAGCAGCTTATTGGAAAATTGTAGAGGACTTTTTTTACAGCCTGGATATAAAGCGGATCGGACTTCAAAGAGAAGACTTTAAGGTAAGGGCGGAACAGCTGTTTATGCTTGCGCCATCGGTAAAAGGGCTTTTTGAAAAGCTGGGAGAATTCATGGTCTGCTGTCTGAAACAGTGGGTGGAGGACAGGAAGCTGGAAGAGCGCAAACCGATTCTTCTTGCCAAGGAATATATGCAGGAAAATTTTTGGAGGTCTCTGACATTGGAGGAAGTAAGCGCTTATGTGGGATTTAATGCGTCTTATTTTTCCAATCTTTTTAAAAGGGAAACTTCTATGAATTTTCTGGAATATCTGACAACGCTACGGATCGACCATGCCAGAGAACGGCTGATGAAAACAGACGATTCGGTGAATGAGATTGCCGAGGCGGTTGGTTACAGCGATGTAAAGTATTTCTCCAGAATTTTCAAAAGGTCACTTGGGCTGAGTCCAAATAAGTTCAGAAAAATGTATAAATAATCTTGATGGATCAGGGATATGAACAGGAAAATCAGAATGTGGAATACTGACCGGATCGTCCATGCAGTCGGTCTGTTTTATATTGTTCAAAGTGTGATGCTGACCGGGGTGGCAGTATATGCCGGAAGCTGGGGGCTGGCACTGCCGGCGGTAACCGGTCTGCCAGTGGCGTTTGCCCTGTTATATGTAAGAAAAAAGCAGAAGAACAGGGAAAGGCGGATGCTCTCTGCTCTGAAAGGGAAGGAGGCGTCTTTGCTGGAAGCAGAGGAGATCTGGCTTTCGGAGGAACTCTGTCAGATCGTTGAAGGACTTTTAAGGGAGCAGCAGGAGCAGAGCAGGTATTATCAGGGAAAATATGCGGAATATCTGGCGCTGCAGACCCAGATTAATCCGCATTTTCTCTATAATACGCTGGAGGCCATCCGGGGGGATGCGCTGTGTGAAGGTGTGGGGACCATTGCAGAAACTACAGAAGCACTGTCTACTTTTTTCCGATATACCATATCGGAGCCGGAGACGCTGGTGCCACTGGAGCGGGAACTGGATCATGTGGATAATTATTTTATTATTCAGAAATACCGCTTCGGAGATCGGATTGCACTGGAACAGATTCATGAGGACACAGGAGAGGAAGCACAAAAGCTGCTGGTGCCCAAGCTGATTCTTCAGCCAATTGTGGAAAATGCGATTTATCACGGGCTGGAAGGCAGGGGAACTGGCGGGAAGATATTTATCAAGATTGAATTGACAGACAGCCGTCTGCTGATTACGGTATCGGACGACGGGGTGGGTATCGAAAAAGAGAAGGTCCATAGGATTAATGAGAATCTGGCGCATTCGGACAGAAACGTTCTGGCAGAAGGACATCATGGAATTGCGCTCGATAATGTATCCCGGAGGATCAAGCTGTTATTTGGGGAGTACTACGGGATCAAACTGTTCAGTGTCGAAGGATTTGGGACGCAGGTGATTTATACCCTTCCAAAGCTGACATCGTTGACTGAATTGGAGAAAATATGAAAAGAGAACTGTTGCGGATCGAAGGAGGAGCAAAAAAGAAAAGGACGTTTTCTTTGAAAAACATCCATATCCAGTGTTATGTAGGACATTTTTCCGGCATAATTTTTTTAAATGCAAATGAGAAGAAACTGATGTCCGTCATTCTGGAGGGGAAGGATTTTTTCGACGAAGGGAGGATCTTCCTGTTTGACCGCAGGATAAAAGAGAAGGAATGGAAAAAAACGGTTCGTTCTCATATCGCTGTGGTTGGAAGAGAAAAAAAGCTGTACGATTATATGACAGTTGGAGAAAATATTGGACTGTATGTTTCGGAAAGTTTTATATTGAAACGGGATCGGTATTATCTTCATCTGTCCAGATGCCTGGAAGAGAAATTTGGTATTCAACTGAATGTGGCACATAAGGGAGATGAGCTGGGGTTCTGCGGAAGGATTCTTGTAGAAGTTATGCAGGCTTATGTCAGGAAACAGAGATTG
>ERZ778497.1325-NODE-1325-length-16249-cov-4.304557_pt1 | contig 16249 bp, 13 predicted proteins | sample MGYA00509938_ERZ778497 | MGnify/ENA primary metagenome ERZ778497 (study PRJEB29527, sample SAMN07138969) | mouse gut metagenome | material: feces | host: mouse | place: China:Nanjing | collected 2016-01-25 ... | reverse complement strand
GGCGGTAGCAGTAGACGCCCACCCCCATGGCGAACGCGAAGAAGAGCGCGGCGAGCACCACCTCCGCGGGCCGGAACGCGAACATGCGGTCGGGGCGGTAGCGGTACCACACCACGAAAGCCATGGGCAGCAGCACCAGGTTCTTGAAGAAAGTCTGCCACGGCGTGAGCTTCAGCGCCTCGCCGAAGCAGCCGCAGTCCTCCACCGGGAGCACCGTGGCGCTGAGCAGGGTGAGGAGCGTGAAAAAGAGCATCGAGGCGAGCGCGAAGACCGAAATGAGCCGGATGCGCACCTTGAAGAGGAGCATGCAGCCCATCATCAGCTCGGCGCCGCACAGCCAGATCGAAAAGAGCATCGTGCCCCGCTCGAAGCGGTCGAAGCCGTAGATCGAGAGGTATTCGCCGATCTTGATCGCCGTGCCCCACGGGTCGATGGTCTTCGTGAAGCCCGACACGATGAATGTCGCCGCCAGGACGATGCGGCATATGTCCGAGCCGATGCGCAGAGGTTTCGCAGTCATGGGTTGGGTTGGGTCAGGGTCGTACGACAAAGGGTTCCAGAATAGTGCGGATGCGGTCGAAAACGCACTCGGGAGGCGCCATGCCGCCCGCGGCGTCGCTGCAATCCACCAGCCGCACGCCGGCGTCGGAGGCCGCGGCGTCGAGGTAGACGCCGCGCACGGCGCGTTGCAGCGCCAGCGACGACTCGTAGATGTCCTGCGCGCCCCGCAGATAGCTGCGGTCGGCCCCTTCGCGCAGCTCGCCGAGCTTGCGCTCGACGAAGGCGAAAGGCACGTCGAGGAAGAGCGACACGTCGGGGCGCGGGATGGCGTTGCGGCCGTATTCGAGGTCGAGGATCCAGTCGCGCAGCCTCCTCCGCTCGCAGTCGCCGCCCCGGAGGCGGGCGCACTGGTAGGCGACATTCGACCACACGTAGCGGTCGAGCACCACGGCCCGCCCCTCGGCGAGCCACGTGCGGATCGTCTGCGCCGCATCGGCCCGGTCGCCCGCGAAGAGGAGCGCCACGAGGTAGGGATCGACCGAATCGGCGCCGCCGAACTCGCCCCGCAGGAAGCGGGCGATCAGCTCGCCGTATACGGGCGCATCGAAACGCGGGAAATGGAGGTACTCGCTCTCCACGCCCCGCTGTGCCAGCATGCGGCGCAACAGCGCCACCTGTGTCGATTTACCGGCTCCGTCCAGCCCCTCGATTACTACGAACATCGTCTCTTTGGTTTAGATTCGCGTTTCTGATTCGCGCCCCGCAACTCCGGCGCACCGGCACCGCGCGGGGTCCGCCGTTTCGGCCGGCCGCTGCGGTCCGCGGCCCCCTCTCCCGTTCGCCTGCGGCCGCGGGCGGGGTTGCGGCAGGCGTCCGAAGCACCCCGAGGTCCGGCCGCTGCGTCGCGCATGCGGGGCCTTGGCGGTCGCTCCGTCCTCTCCGCGGCGGCACGCCCCTCAGCGGAGCATGCGCACGGCGCGCCGCACGCCCGCCGCCAGCGCGTCGATCTCGGCGCGCGTATTGTAGAGCGCCAGCGAAGCCCGGCACATGCCCTTCACGCCGAAGTGCGTCATGACCGGCTCGGCGCAATGCTGCCCCGTGCGGACGGCGATTCCCAGCTTGTCGAGAATCATCCCCAGGTCGAGCGGGTGCACCCCCGCCACATTGAACGACACGATCGAACACTTGCCGGGCGCCGTGCCGTAGATGCGCAAGCCCTCGATTTCGCTCAGCTGCGCCTCGGCGTAGCGCAGCAGCTCCTGCTCGTAGGCCTCCACTTCGGCCCGGGGCAACTCCTCCACGAAGCGCACGGCCTCGCCCAGCGCGATGGCGCCGACATAGTTGGCCGTGCCGGCCTCGAACTTGAGCGGCACCGGCGCATAGGTCGTGCGCTCGAAGGTCACGCGGTCCACCATGTCGCCGCCGTAGAGAAACGGCGGCATGCGCTCCAGCAGCTCGCGGCGGCCGTAGAGCACGCCGATGCCCGTGGGGCCGAAGAGCTTGTGGCCCGAGAAAGCGTAGAAGTCGCAGCCCAGCGCCCCCACGTCCACACCCCCGTGCACGATGCCCTGGCAGCCATCGACCACCGTCACGGCACCCGCGGCACGGGCCGCGTCGATCACGCGCCGCAGGTCGGGGCGCGTGCCGAGCGTATTCGACGCCTGCGTCACGGCCACCACTTTCGTGCGGCGGTCGATCAGCGTCTCCAGCAGCTCGGTCCGGAGGCATCCCGCGTCGTCGATCGGGATCACGCGCAGCTCGGCGCCCCGCCGTTCGCAGGCCGCCTGCCACGGCACGAGGTTCGAGTGGTGCTCCATCTCGGTGACCACCACGTTGTCGCCCGCCTCCAGGAAAGCCCCGCACCAGGCGTAGGCCACGGTGTTGAGCGCCGCCGTGGCGCCCGACGTGAAGACGACCTCCTCGCGCTCCGACGCCCCGATGAAGCGGGCGATGCGCTCGCGCGCAGCCTCGTAACGCGTCGTGGTCTCCTCCGAAAGCCAGTGGGCGCCGCGATGCACGTTGGCATTCAGTTCGAGGTAGATGCGGCACTCCGCATCGATCACGCACTGCGGCTTCTGGGCCGTGGCGCCGCTGTCGAGATAGACCAGCGGACGGCCGTAGACCTCACGCCCGAGAATGGGAAACTGCTCCCTTATTTTTTCGACATCGAACATAATTTCAAGCATATCCGTCGGAACGCACGCACGTTCCGCACCATCATACGATCCGGACGGCACCCCCGGGCATCGCCCGCGGCAACCGCCGCCCCACACTGCGCCCCGAAAGCCCTGCTCCGCAAGCATTGTCCCGCAAGCACTGTCCCGCAAACACTGCCCCGCAAACACTGCCCCGGGCGCGGCATCCCTACATGCGCTCCAGCTTGCGCGACACGGCCTCGGCGAGCAGCGCGCGCAGCGGCTCGGAGGGGATGCGCGACACCACGTCGCCCACGAAACCCTCGACCTGCAACGCCCGGGCCTGGGCCTCGCTCAGGCCGCGCTGCCGCATGTAGAGCACGGCATCGTCGTCGAGCTGTCCCACCGTGGCGCCGTGCGTGCACTTCACGTCGTCGGCATAGATTTCGAGCTGGGGGCGCGTCGCGATGCGCGCCTCGCGGCCCACCAGGAGGTTGCGGCTCTGCTGGCGTGCGTCGGTGCGCTGCGCGTCCTGCGCCACATAGACCAGACCGCGGAACGCGCCCGTCGCCGTGCCGCCCGCCACGCCCTTCACCAGCGAATGGCTGCGGCAGCCGGCCGCATTGTGCTCCACGCGCACCCCTACCTCGCAGTGCTCCGCATCGCCCGCAACGAACACGCCGTCCAGCGCGCACTCGGCATCGGGAGCGTTCAGCTCGAAGCGGTATTCCGCCGCGCCCTCCGCGAGCAGCACCATGCCCGCCGTGCAGCGGCTGCCCGCAGCCTGCACCGCATGCAGCGAAGCCGAAGCCCCCGTACCGAAGAGCTGCGTGAGGGCCAGCGAGGCCCCTGCTCCGAGCTCGACGCGCACCTGCGACCGCTCGGCGGCCGCATGCAGCAGCGACAGCCGCGCGGCGACACCCGCGGCGACCCGCACCGTCAGTTCCTGCGGCGCCACGACCGCGCGTTCCGCCGCCGCGGAGGCATCGAAGCGGAGCTCCTCCCCCCGGAAAACGTCGAACGCGCACTCGCGGATGATCCGTTCCATCTCCATCGCGCCTACTCCTTATAATCGTTGATGAGCCAGTCGTAGCCCTCCTTTTCGAGACGCAGCGCCAGCGACTTGTCGCCCGAATGGATGATGCGGCCCTTGTAGAGCACGTGCACGAAGTCGGGCACGATGTAGTCCAGCAGACGCTGGTAGTGCGTGATGACCACCGTGGCGTTCTCGGGCGTATGAAGTTTCGTCACGCCCGTGGCCACGATGCGCAGGGCGTCGATGTCGAGGCCCGAATCGGTCTCGTCCAGAATGGCCAGCGCCGGATCGAGCATCGCCATCTGGAAAATCTCGTTCTTCTTCTTCTCGCCGCCCGAGAAACCCTCGTTCACCGAGCGCGCCGTGAGCTTCGCGTCCAGCTCCACCACGGCGCTCTTCTCGCGCATGAGCTTCAGGAACTGCGCCGCCGTCAGCGGCTCCTCACCGCGAAACTTGCGCTGCTCCTGCACGGCCAGCTTCATGAAGTTGGCCATCGACACGCCCGGAATCTCCACCGGATACTGGAATCCGAGGAACAGACCCGAGCGGGCACGGTCCTCGATCGACATCGAGAGCAGGTCGCGGCCCCGGAATTCGACCGAACCCTCGGTCACGGTATATTTGCCGTTGCCGGCCAGCACCGACGCGAAAGTCGATTTGCCCGACCCGTTCGGTCCCATGATGGCATGCACCTCGCCCGCACGGACCTCGAAGTCGATGCCGCGAAGGATCTCCTTGCCCTCGACCGTGGCATGCAGATTTTTTACGCTTAACATATCGTATCTTTATTTCTCTCAACAGTTAATTCTTCACCCGGCGCGCGCTCCTGCCCGGCCGGCGCGCACCGATGCCGCGCCGCAGGCGCAGGCGGTCTTCGGACCGCAGGTCAGCCCACCGAGCCCTCAAGGCTGATGGCCAGCAGCTTCTGCGCCTCCACGGCGAACTCCATGGGCAGCTTGGCCAGCACCTCCTTCGCATAGCCGTTCACGATCAGCCCCACCGCATCTTCGGTCGAGAGGCCCCGCTGGTTGCAATAGAAGAGCTGCTCCTCGGAGATCTTCGACGTCGTGGCCTCGTGTTCGACCACGGCCGTCGGATTGCGGCTATCGATCTCGGGGAAGGTATGCGCGCCGCAGCGGTCGCCGATCAGCAGCGAGTCGCACTGCGAGTAGTTGCGGGCGTTCTCGGCGCCGCGCCCCACGCGGACCAGACCGCGGTAGGCGTTCTGGCTGCGGCCAGCCGAAATGCCCTTCGACACGATGCGGCTGCGCGTGTTGCGGCCGATATGGATCATCTTGGTGCCGGTGTCGGCCTGCTGGAAGTTGTTGGTCATGGCCACCGAGTAGAACTCGCCCACCGAATTGTCGCCCGCCAGCACGCAGCTGGGGTACTTCCACGTGATGGACGACCCGGTCTCGACCTGCGTCCACGACAGGCGGGCGTTCTCGCGGCACAGGCCGCGCTTGGTGACGAAGTTGTAGATGCCGCCGCGCCCCTCGCGGTCGCCCGGATACCAGTTCTGCACCGTGGAGTATTTCACCTCGGCGTCGCGCTCGACCACGATTTCGACCACGGCGGCGTGCAGCTGGTTCTCGTCGCGGCGGGGCGCCGTGCACCCCTCCAGGTAGCTCACGTAGGAGCCCTCGTCGGCCACGATGAGCGTGCGCTCGAACTGTCCCGTACCCGCCGCATTGATGCGGAAGTAGGTCGAGAGCTCCATCGGGCAGCGCACCCCCTTGGGGATGTAGCAGAACGAACCGTCGGAGAAAACGGCGGCGTTGAGCGCCGCGTAGAAGTTGTCGGTGTGGGGCACCACGCTGCCCAGATACTTGCGCACCAGCTCGGGATGCTCCTTCAGGGCCTCCGAGATCGAGCAGAAGACGATGCCCTTCTCGGCCAGCGTCTCGCGGAACGTGGTCTTCACCGACACGGAGTCCATCACCGCATCGACCGCCACGCCCGAGAGCGCCATCTGCTCCTCCAGCGGAATGCCCAGCTTGTCGAACGTGCGCCGCAGCTCGGGATCGACCTCGTCCATCGAGCCCGGACGTTTGGTCTGCTTGGGCGCGGCGTAGTAGATCACGTCCTGGAAATCTATTTCGGGAATGTCGAGATGGGCCCACGCGGGGGGCGTCAGCGTCAGCCAGTGGCGGTAAGCCTTCAGACGGGCCTCGGTCATCCACTCCGGCTCGCCCTTCTTCGCGGAAATGAGCCGCACGACCTCCTCGCTCAGCCCCTTGCCGATGGTTTCGGTCTCGATCGCCGAGGTGAAGCCGTAGCGGTACTCGCCGTCGCCGAGCTGCTCCAGTATCTCTTTCTCTTTTTCTGCCATACGCGCGAATTAGTCGGACAAAGGTACGAAATCCTTTGCAATTCGCAATCCGGAATCGCAATTTTAGTTCCAATCGTCCCGCGCCGCAGGCTCCCGGCCGCCGGATCGTAACCCACTGCCCCGGGTGCGGCACAGGGTCCGCAGCCGGAAGCGCCCGCACCCCGGGTGCGGGGCGACGGTCAGCCGCGTACCGCGGCGTCGCTGCGATTCGGCCCGAGGTTCGGCAGGAACCAGGCCACCAGTCCGAGCAGCGGCGTGTAGGCGCACGCACGGTAGACCGCCTCGATGCCGTACGCATCGGCGAAGTCGCCCAGCACGGCCGAGGCGATGCCCGCGACGCCGAACGTGAGTCCGAAGAAGAGGCCCGACACGAGGCCCAGCTTGCTGGGCAGCAGCTCCTGGGAGTAGAGCAGGATCGCCGGGAAAGCCGAGGAGAGCATGAAGCCGGCGCAGAATGCCGCCACGGCCGTGAGTGCAAGGCCGCAATGGGGCATGGCGAGGCTGAAGGGCGCCGTGCCGAGAATCGAAATCCAGATCACGGGTTTGCGGCCCCAGCGGTCGCCGACCGGACCGCCGACCAGCGTGCCGACGGCCGTGGCGAAGAGGAAGACGAAGAGGAAGAGCTGCGAGGCCCGGATCGTCACGCCGAAGCGCTCGATGAGATAGAACGTGAAATAGTTGCTCAGGCAGGCCATGTAGATGTATTTCGAGAAGATCAGCACCATCAGCAGCACGATGGCCCACACCGTCTTGCGGAGCGGCAGCGGCCGTGCGGGCGCAGGCTCCGCGCCGCCCTCCCGCGTGTCGCGGCGGCGCACGAGGTAGTCGGCATACCACCGGCAGATGGGGCGCATGGCCCGGAAGGCGAGCAGCGCCACGACGACGAAGCAGACGATCCACGTGCGGTCGCGGGGCGCCACGACGAGCGCCACGAGCAGCGGACCGATCGAAGTGCCGAAGTTCCCGCCCACCTGGAATACGGACTGGGCGAAACCCCGCCGGCCGCGGCCGGCGAGCGACGTGATGCGCGAGGCCTCGGGGTGGAGCGTGGAGGAACCCACGCCCACGAGGAACACGGCGACGAGGACCGCAGGAAGCGACGAAGCGAAAGCGAAAAGCACGATGCCGAGCGTCGTGCTGCACATCCCCGCAGGCAGGCTCCGGACGAAGGGACGCCTGTCGAACGCCAGCCCCACGACGGGCTGGAAGACCGACGAAGCGATCTGGTAGACCAGCGTGATGAGACCGATCTGCGAGAAGCTGAGCGCGAGGTCGGCTTTCAGCATGGGATAGGCCGCCGTGACCACGGCCTGCAACAGGTCGTTGCAGCAATGGGCCGCGCACAGCGCCACCAGCACCGGGAACGAGGCGTCGGCGACGACGGGATGCAGGCGGGACGAGGCTCTGGATAAAACGGTAATCATGATTCGGTTATTCTCAGGCGCGCAAAAGTACGAAAAAAAAGCCGGAAATACGTCGCGCAGCGCACGCACGGATCCGCACCCGCAACGCCGGCGCTCCTCCGTGCGTCGGAAACGGAAATGCCGGACGGGCTCGGGATGTAACGGAAGGCAGCTGCGGATTCAATGGGCCGCACCGATACACCACGGGGCACGGCGGGTCGAACGGGCCGCATCGACGGACCACAGAACACTGAGGAGCACGACGAGTCGCCATTAGTCGCAACGACGCTCCACGGAGCACGGCGAGTCGCAACAAGCCGCAACGACGCTCCACGGGGCACGGCGGGTCGAACGGGTCGCATCGACGGCCCACAGAACACTGAGGAGCACGACGAGTCGCAACAAGTCGCATCGACGCTCCACGGAGCACGGCGGGTCGCCATTAGTCGCAACGACGCACTGCGGGATACTGCGGGTCGTAACAACGTATTCCTCAGGCACAGCATATTACTCAGGATTAGCGTATTGCTTCGGGGTACGGAGGATTGCAAAGGATTCCGCCGTACGTCTTCGGACCGAGGCGACACGGCACAACGAAAAAAATCCCGCAAGAACTGTCATCTTGCGGGATTCGCTTCGAAAAATCCCGGTCATCGGGATTCAGCGGAGAGGACGAGATTCGAACTCGTGGTACGGGTTACCCCGTACGTCGGTTTAGCAAACCGGTGGTTTCAGCCACTCACCCACCTCTCCGGAAGCAACGGTGAATTTCCGATTGCGGGACAAAAGTAAGGCAAAAATACGGAACTACCAAATAAATTTCGCTGCTTCCCTGCAAATTCCTTCCCCGAACCGCAAAATAACCGACCGAAACCGTCCCTCGAACAGCCCGCCGCCTCGTTCCCTCCGCAACAACCGCCATACCGTTCCCTATCGCCCTGTCCCGTTCTGTCCCGTTCTGTCCCGTTCTCTCTCGTCCCGTTCTCTCTCGTCCCGTTCTATCCTATCCCGTCCCGTCCTATCCCGTCCTCTCTTGTCCCGTCCTCTCTTGTCCCGTTCTATCCTATCCCGTCCCGTCCTCTCCTGCCGGCCGCTTCGCCCCGTCCCGGACCAAACAGTTTTCGCGTCCGAAGCGACCACGACACACACCCCGATTCGTCCCGCGCTTGTCCTACCTTCATCACCCCGCGGCCCTTTCCCCGAAGTCGAACCACGTGCCGGCATCGGCCCCTGTCGGAACCGCATCCTCGCGGCCCGCTTCGCACCCGCACGAAACCCGATCCGCCACGACATGCTCCACGACAGGTCCACCGACCGCATACAACAAAATACCCCCGCCGGAAATTCCGGCAGGGGTATCCTCTCTATCCCAAAATCGTCACGTGGCAGAGAATCCACATAAAAAATGTCACCGCTCCAGTATTGCCGAGAGGCGTCCGGCCTGGCGCGGTGACGAACATGTTAAGAACGACAAAAATGAGGCATCACTTCCATCATTGAAACATTTCAAACTTCAAACTCTCCGTAAGCACCTCCTTCGGCATTGCGCACATGGAGCACATAATGCCCCGGAGTCTCCGGAATCGGCAGCCACACTTCATACTGTACTGCCGTGTCGCACGTTGCCGACGCGAACACACGTCCCGTGCAATCGACGATCGCTACGTTTACCGTCCCCAGATCGTCCTCGAACCCGACCGTGATCCGACCGAAATCCGCATCGAACCAAGCCTCCACCGGCTCGTAGGCACCTCCGGACTTGCTTCCCCCCGGACGTTTATCCGGAAACCACGGCCCCATTCCGATATTCCCGATGCCCGGCAAATTGCCGCCGCCGTCGCCGCCGCTATTGATCTGAGCAGCCGACTGCTCGGGAATCAAACAAAAAAACAATAACAGAGGCGTCAGAACAAGCAATAATTTTTTCATCCGAACATTTTTAAAGGTTGTCCGTCGTTCGTTTTCCAACGTTTCCGACAATGCAAATGTACGACTGTTTCCCGAAAAAACAAAACCGAGGACCGATTCCCCATCTCATACCTTTATACAAATTCACACTGTAAATCAATACGTTGAAATAATTAATCTAATACATACAAAACCGCATTCATTCCTCGGCTAATAATGCGTTGAAATCCAATTTTTTTTGTAATGCGCTCTCGCACGACAAAAAAATTTCGCATGCCGTCGAAATTGCGCTCAGGCGACCTCCATGTCCGCATCGGACGACGCAGACCCCGCGTCTTTCGTCAGCGAAGCGCACAATCCGGTAAGAAAATCCTCCAGCTTCAGCCCTTCAAGTCCCAGTTTCTGACGCACGCGACTGCGCTTGTTGTAGAGCGACCCCATGTCCTCGTAGCCGTAGATGAAACATATTCCGGCCGACGAGAAGCCGAAGCAGAGCAGGCAACAAAGATCCAGGTCGCGCGCATTCAGCTCCGGATAGTGCGCACGCAGGTAATCGACCACTCCGCCGTACTTCTTATTGACCACATATTGCAGATCGGACCACACCTCCTTGCGGCTGTTGGGGCTGACCGACACGAACGAGGTGAAGGCCTTGAAAAAGGACGAAGGTTTATTTTTGTACAGATAAGCGTTGTCCACCAGTTGTTTCAGCCCGAAGAAGCGCTTTTCGAGCGCTTCGGCGAAATGCGCTTCGCGACCCTGAGTCGCCTCGGCACGCAACTTGGCGCACTGTATCTCCAGCTCTCCGCAGGCACTCTCCAGACTCCGGATCGTATCGTCGCGGCGCAGCAACTCGGCATGCTGCGCCGCCTGCATGCGATGCCGCCAACGACGCACCCAGCGCACAGCATGCCAAAATGCCGTGATAATCAGCGCTAAGGACAACACGACGATCAGCCTCTGGTCGCGCTGCCGGGCCTGCAACACCTCGTAACGATGCTGGTAATCCTCCGACTCACGACGGTACGTCAGCGCCTCGCTGCGGTCGAACTGCTGCAACGCATTCACCGAATCGCGCAGGCGAATGGCCGTGGTGTAGTAGTACAGCGATTCGTAATAGCGCTTGCGGGTAAGCTCCACCCGAGCCAGATTCTCGTATGCCTTCCATTCCCATTCATCGCGCGAATCGGCCACAAGACAGGCCCTCCATTCGTAAAACGCGGCGGAATCGTACATTTCCATTTCGCAATAGAGCTTGGCCAAACAGTCGTACTCTGAAGATTGCGCCATACTGCGGGCAGTATCGTACTTCAACACCGCATGCAACGTATTGATTTTTTCACGATCGGATGGATAATCGCGAACAAAATAAGCATAAACACGCTCCAGCCGCTCCGTATTTTTCACCTGAAGCGCTCCTTCGCTCCCCGCCCGACGGAAATTCGCCACACTCTCCGCAAAACAGGAAAACATGCGGGTCGTATCCTTATGACCGTACACATATGCCAAAGACCGATGCACACACCCCAGATTATAATGGTTCTGCGTAGCTTCGAAACATTCGATGGATTTGAGGTAATAACGTTCCGCATCCTCGTCGCCACCATCCATTCCTCTGTATCGCGTTCCAATCTCGGAATATATCAGCCCCTTGAGGTCGTTATGCTCCGCCCCCAGCTCGCGGGCGAAGAGCTCGGCCCGCACCACGGCACAGGCCGCCTCGCGCGGATGGCCCGCATCGGAATGCACCTGACTCAGATAGAAATACGATGCCGCACGCTGCTCCACGGTGCCGTGCAGCAGGAAATAATCAACTGCCGGGCGGATCAGCGAGTCATCGTGCACCTCGATGCCGTTGCGGTCGAGCGCCTGCGAATAGCGCAGCGCATAACGCGCGTCGAGCGCCTTGCCGCGTATCCGCGAACGATCGAGGGACCGCATGATTCGGAGTGCGCTGTCGGGCTGCGAGAACATCAGGCTTTCGGCACGGGAGATCTCCCTGCGCACATGCAATCCGTCGCCGCACGAACAGCAAAAAAGCGCGATCAACGCCGCACAGCAGGCTGGAAACTTCATCTTCATTCGAATTTAATCTTACAAAGATAACGAAACCGACGCATGCGCGCACCGGGCCGCATCAGAAAAAGCACGAGAATGCACATGAAAAGTCCGAAAATCCCCCGTTTTTTCTGGATGCACCCCGTCTTCGAGCACGCCCGGGGCCCCCGGCCGGCATTGCCCTGCGACAGGCGACGCCGCAGGCCGGACGGCAGCCGGTCACGATCCGAACGCCAAACGAACGGCGTCCCATCCGCTGTCCGGCAATGCAGAACAGCCCCGGCATCAGAGCCTCCCGGCAATGCAGACCAGCCCCGACATCAGAAAACAGCCCCCGCGCCACAGGACAGCGCCCCGATCAATATTTCCCGCGCCACCATGCGGCGATGCGCTCGGCAATGCGGGCCTCGGTGGAATTCGAGGTGTTCGGCTCGTAGAACTTCGTGCCGGCGAGCGTGTCGGGCAGGAACTCCTGCTCGGCGAAGTTGCCCGGAAAGTCGTGGGCGTATTTATAACCGGCGCCGTACCCTTCGCGCTTCATCAGCTTGGTCGGCGCATTGCGCAGGTGCAGCGGCACGGGACGGTTCGAGGTGTCGCGCTCCACGAGCGCCAGCGCCTTGTTGATGGCCATGTAGGCGGAGTTGCTCTTGGGGCTGGTTGCCAGATAGATGGTCGTCTCGGCCAGCGTGATCCGCGCCTCGGGCATGCCGATCTTGTGCACCGTGTCGAAGCAGGCGTTGGCGAGGAGCAGGGCATTCGGATTGGCCAGTCCCACGTCCTCCGAGGCCAGGATGACCAGACGCCGCGCGATGAACCGCGGCTCCTCGCCCCCGGCCAGCATGCGCGCCAGGTAGTAGATCGCGGCGTTGGGGTCGCTGCCCCGCACCGACTTGATGAAAGCCGAAATGACGTCGTAGTGCTGCTCGCCGTTCTTGTCGTAGAGCGCGATGTTCTCCTGAAGGCAGTCGGTGACGTAGCGGTCGTCGAGCACCACGCGGCCGTGCGTGGCCCCCGTCACGATGTCGAGGATGTTGAGCAGACGCCGCGCATCGCCCCCCGCGAAGCGGAACAGGGCCCCCGTCTCGACCACCTCGATTTCGCGCTCCCGAAGCTCCGTGTCGGTGGCGAGCGCCCGGTCGAGCAGCACGCGCAGGTCCTCGTCCTCCAGAGGCTTCAACACATAGACCTGGCAGCGGCTCAACAGCGGCGGAATCACCTCGAACGAGGGATTCTCGGTCGTGGCGCCGATCAGCGTGAAGATTCCCTGCTCCACGGCGCCGAGCAGCGAATCCTGCTGCGACTTGTTGAAGCGGTGGATCTCGTCGATGAAGAGAAACGGCGGGCGGGCATCGAAGAAACGCTGCTTGCGGGCCGACTCGATCACCTCGCGCACCTCCTTCACGCCCGACGTGACGGCCGAGAGCGTGAAGAACGGACGTTCGAGCTGCGTGGCCACGATCCGCGCCAGCGTGGTCTTGCCCACGCCCGGAGGTCCCCACAGGATGAACGAGGGCACGTTGCCCGTCTCGAAAAACCGGCGGAACACACCGTCGGGACCGACCAGATGACGCTGACCGATGTATTCGTCGAGGGTGCGGGGCCGCAATCGTTCGGCCAGGGGGATGTTCGGCATGGTTGGTTCGTTTTTCAACAGTCGTTTTCGGGGTGTAAAGATACGCACAAGCCGAGGGCAAAAGCAAATTTATTTGCGGTTTTGCCGAGGCGGAGTATCCGAGGCGCAGCCAAAGTACGCATAAGCCGACCGCAAAAGCAAATTTATTTGCATTTTGCCACAAAAGCCATACCTATATGATATAGGGCCGAAATATTTCGCGATTGCACGCAATCATGGCGGCCCGCATGTTCCTGCCCGCACAATGACTCGTCGCCGGAGGCTCGCCGGGCAGAAGCGGCGGACGTGCATCATGCTTTAGGAGTAGTATCGACGTCGGCAGTTCGCCGCCGCCCCATGGGACGGACTGCTGCTCGCCTGCGGCTCGTGCCGTTCTGCCGCCGCCAGCGAACCGCAGGATGCAACCGTCACGCACACGGACCATCAGGAATAAATTTACGCCGGCATGTCTGAAAACGGCATTCGAATCTCATTATCAAGAGAATAATTTGTATTTCTCAATAATATTCCATATATTTATAAAAAATCAGCTATTCCTAATACAAAACCTTACGATTAAGAAAAAACACTGGGAACGCTCTGTTTTATTTGCCTGACGGTCGCATCATGCGATCAGAACGACACACAAACGACAAAGCCTGAACGAGACAACACTTTAGCCGGTTCGATCTCTTTTGCAGGCTACAAAATGGAAGCGGAATGCTCGTACGACAACGGAGAGACGGCGGAAAGTTTCCACTACGACAACGGCAACATGAGTATAACCAAGGTGTCCGACCAGGAAGTCGCACTGTTTTGTTTCGCTCAGTCCGATGAGGCTGCCGTAAAAATTTCGATACCACGCGTCGCCGTAGCGGGTCTTCCGCATGTCGCGACATTCGACAGCACCGTAAACGACGCTGCCGTTGCATTGGAAGAACAGGAATTCATGTCAGTCCGCTCGACCGTAAAAGGCTGGATCAAAGAAGTCGAAACCCGTCGATCATCCGACAGGGGAAACGATCCCGATCCGGCGACCCCTGCTTACGAGTGCGACATAAGCATACGATGCGAAATGGAAGGCGGTGTTTTGAATTTCAAGGTATTGTCCGTCGAACCCTGATCGGGTACGGCAATATGGAATAAGGGTTACTCCCACATATATAAATCTTTACGATGATTCGACAGATAGGTGCAACCCCATCGTCCTGAAAACAACAGGGGGGCGCCGGATTTTTCGGCGCCCCCTTGCGATTCCGCTCTCCCCCTACTCCTCGGGCTTGCGGAGCGTGAGCAGCAGCTCGTCCAGCTGCGACCGGTCGATATATCCCGGAGCGTCGAGCATCACGTCGCGGCCGGCGTTGTTCTTCGGGAACGCGATGTAGTCGCGGATCGACTCCGAGCCGCCGAAGAGCGAGCACAGACGGTCGAAACCGAAGGCCAGGCCGCCGTGGGGCGGCGCACCGAACTTGAAGGCGTTCATGAGGAAACCGAACTGCTCCTGCGCACGTTCGGGCGTGAAGCCCAGGGCCTTGAAGATGCGGGCCTGAAGCGCGGCATCGTGGATGCGGATCGAGCCGCCGCCGATCTCGGTGCCGTTGCACACGAAGTCGTAGGCATTGGCGCGCACGCGGCCCGGGTCGCTTTCGAGGTACTGCGCGTCCTCGGGCTTGGGCGAGGTGAACGGATGGTGCATGGCGTAGAAACGCTGCGTCTCGTCATCCCACTCGAACATCGGGAAGTCCACGACCCACAGCGGCGCGAACTTCTGCGGGTCGCGCAGCCCGAGCTGGCGGGCCACCTCCAGACGCAGGGCGCAGAGCTGGGTCAGCGCGCGGAACTTCTTGCCGCAGAGGATGAAGACCATGTCACCGGCCTTGGCGCCGCAGCGCTCGGCCAGGGCGCGCACCTCGTCGGGCGTGAAGAACTTATCGACGGACGACTTCACGGCATCGGCCTCCAGGCGGATCCAGATCAGCCCCTTGGCGCCCACCTGCGGACGCTTGACGAACTCGGTCAGCGCGTCGATCTGCTTGCGCGTGTAGGCGGCGCAGCCCGGAGCGGCGAATCCCGTGACGTACTCGGCATCGTCGAAGACCGCGAAGCCGTGGCCGTGCGCCAGGTCGGTGACGTCGGCGAACTCCATGCCGAAGCGCAGGTCGGGTTTGTCCGATCCGTACTTCTCCATCGCCTCGATCCACGGCATGCGGCGGAAGGGCTCCGTGAACTCGATGCCCATCACGTGGCGGAACATGTGCTTGGCCCAGCGCTCGAACACCTCCAGGATGTCCTCCTGCTCGACGAACGACATCTCGCAGTCGATCTGCGTGAACTCGGGCTGGCGGTCGGCGCGCAGGTCCTCGTCGCGGAAGCAGCGCACGATCTGGAAATAGCGGTCGTAGCCCGCGACCATCAGCAGCTGCTTGAGGGTCTGGGGCGACTGGGGCAGCGCATAGAACTGGTTGGGGTTCATGCGGCTGGGAACCACGAAGTCGCGCGCACCCTCGGGCGTGGAACCCACGAGGTAGGGCGTCTCGATCTCAAGGAAGCCCTCGCTGTCGAGGAAGCGGCGGATCTCCTGCGCCATCTTGTGGCGCAGGATCATGTTGCGCTGCAACGGCGCACGGCGCAGGTCGAGGTAGCGGTACTTCATGCGCAGGTCGTCGCCGCCGTCCGACACCTCCTCGATGGTGAAGGGCGGGGTCTGCGCCTCGTTGAGGATCGTGAGCTTCCCGGCCGTGACCTCCACGTCGCCCGTGGCCATCCGGGGGTTTTTCGACGAACGTTCGAGCACGCGGCCCGTGACCTGCACCACGAATTCGCGGCCCAGGCGTGCCGCGGCCTCGCGCACGTCGGCCGGCGAGTGCTCCTCGACCACGATCTGCGTGATGCCGTAGCGGTCGCGCAGGTCGATGAAGGTCATGGCGCCCAGGTTGCGCACCTTCTGCACCCAACCGGCGAGGGTCACGGTCTGGTTCACATTCTCGGCTCTCAAACAGCCGCAGGTATGGGTTCTGTACATAATCGTTTGCTTTTTGTAATGTCCTTGCAACCGACAAATTTACACAAAATATTCCAGCCGCGGCACATCCCCGCCACATTTCGGACGAAAAACCCCGCCGGGGGCGCCCTGCGCCGAAAAAAAGCGCGCCGCAACGCGGATTACGGCTACTTTTCATTACTTTTACGGCAAAAACCGAAACTTTATGGATGTAAAGATGGCCGCGGACTGGAAAGAACTCCTGGCCCCCGAATTCGAGAAAC
>ERZ778497.1320-NODE-1320-length-16331-cov-5.745269_pt1 | contig 16331 bp, 14 predicted proteins | sample MGYA00509938_ERZ778497 | MGnify/ENA primary metagenome ERZ778497 (study PRJEB29527, sample SAMN07138969) | mouse gut metagenome | material: feces | host: mouse | place: China:Nanjing | collected 2016-01-25 ... | reverse complement strand
ACATTTTTTTTTATTTGGACTATTTCAAGAGACTTGACGAAATTTTTCTAAAAACAGGTTGTTAAATATGTGAAAAGCCTTCTGTTCAAAGAAATTGACCGGGAGGCAAATGATTAAAAGCCATAATAGCCATAAAGAGTAGGCAAACAAGGCGTTGGTCGAATTTCGACCAACGCCTTGTTTACTTTATATTCGTTATCAAGGATTATCTGATATAGTGTGGCATATCTTCCGGCACGACCATTGAGATTTCAACCATCCCGTCGATTTTGCCGTCGCGGCGCCAGGGTGTCTGGTAAATCACTTTCCGCTGGCCGTTCTTCGAGATTGTGTAGGCATTGCTTTCGCCGGTGGCGAGCATGTGGCGGATTTTCGCCTGCGACTGTTCGGAGTGGCAAGGGAACAGGTTTTTGCCTATAAGGTCGCCGTGTGAGGCGAAAGTCTCCCGGGCGCGTTTGTTCATGTAGAGTATCACCCCCTCGGCGTCGCACACCGTTATCGCGCAGTTGACCTCCTCACTCCATGGGCACATTGATGTAAAATCTGAAATATCCATATTCGGTTGATTTGTAGTTTTATTTTTAGATGAGTATAGAATGTTATGTAGAAGTCATCTTGACTTTTTGTTAATATGCTTTTTCTGCGGGCTTTTTGATTGTTTTTGTCCTTTTTGTCTTCATATTCGGTCACGATTCCTGCATCGCTCCCTCATCAACTTGCGAAAACTTCTCCAAAAATACTTTCAATCTATATTTGAGTTAAATCCAAACACACTCTAAATTGGTTAGATTATTGTTAGGTAAAGATGAAGAGTTCAACAATAGGATAAGAACTGATATGGGGGAATGTGAGGGTTAGCCGGATTACAGATGTTGTGGCATCAAAGATACGGAAAAGTTTTTTGGGGGGAAAGTCCTTTTTTGTATCTTTGCCGATGGAGCATAGTGTGTGCTCCACAAGAATATTTCTAACATCTAAAACCATACCATGGAACTACCTTTTGCCGAATCGTGGCGTATAAAGATGGTTGAGCCTATCCGTAAGAGCACCCGAGAGGAGCGTGAGCAGTGGATTAAGGCGGCCCATTACAATGTTTTCCAGCTCCCTGCCGAGCAAGTTTATATCGACCTGCTGACCGATTCGGGCACGGGTGCCATGAGCGACCGCCAGTGGGCGGCTATGATGACCGGCGATGAAAGCTATGCCGGTGCGCGATCGTTTTTCAATATGAAGAATGCGGTTGAAAGAATCACAGGTTTCCCCATAGTGATTCCTACCCACCAGGGGCGTGCTGCCGAAAATGTGCTTTTCAGCGCTTTGGTGAAGGAGGGGGATATTGTTCCGGGCAATTCCCATTTCGACACTACCAAGGGGCATATAGAGAGCCGCAAGGCCTTTGCCGTTGACTGCACCATCGACGAAGCAAAAGACACCCAGCTCGAGCATCCGTTCAAAGGGAATGTCGATATCGACAAACTTGAGAAGGCTGTGAGCGAAAATCCCGGCCGTGTGCCGTTCATCATAGTGACAATCACCAATAACACTGCCGGTGGCCAGCCCGTTTCGATGGCCAATCTGAAGGCTGTGCGTGAGCTTGCCGACCGCCATAACCTGCGTGTGATTTTCGATTCAGCCCGTTTTGCTGAGAATGCCTATTTCATAAAGATGCGCGAGGAGGGCTATGCCGACAAGAGTATCAAGGAGATTGTGCGCGAGATGTTCGCGTTGGCCGACGGCATGACCATGTCGGCTAAGAAAGACGCCATTGTCAATATGGGCGGCTTTTTCGCCACGCGCCATGAGGACTGGGCCGACGGCGCACGCCGTTTCGCCATCCCATTCGAGGGCTATCTGACCTATGGCGGCATGAACGGCCGCGACATGGAGGCGCTTGCGGTTGGTCTTGACGAAAACACGGAATTCGACAACCTGCACACCCGCATTCACCAGGTTGAATACCTGGCCAAACGTCTCGACGAGTTCGGCATCCCTTATCAGCGCCCTGCCGGCGGACATGCCATTTTCGTTGACGCGTCGAAGATCCTGACCAATGTGCCCAAAGAGGAGTTCCCGGCGCAGACGCTGACTGTGGAGCTTTATCGCGAGGCCGGTATCCGTGGTTGTGAAATCGGCTATATACTTGCTGACCGCGACCCGGTTACGCGCGAAAACCGTTTCGGAGGCCTCGACCTGCTGCGCCTGGCGATTCCGCGCCGCACCTATACCGACAACCATATGGATGTTGTAGCCGTGGCTCTGAAGAATGTCTACGACCGCCGCAACGAAATCACCCGTGGTGTGAAAATCACCTGGGAGGCGCCGCTTATGCGCCACTTCACCGTTCAGCTTGCCCCCGCTGCAGAATAAGATAAGCAGAATATCAACCTGCCAACATACTGACAGCGTTGTGCCGCATTCCGGCACAACGCTGTCAGTATGTTGGTATGAGGCCGGACGAATCGGTCAGAGGGTCTGCACTCCGCCGCCGTTGACCATCAAGGTCTGGCCGCTGACCCAGGAGGACATGGGGGAGGCGAAAAACAGCACGGCTTGGGCAATGTCGGCCACTTCGCCGAGGCGTTTCAGCGGGGTGTGGGCGAGCATCTGCCGTTCAATTTCGGGTGTGAGCACCGATGAGAGGGCACGGGTGCGGGTGGCGCCCGGCCCGACGTTGTTGACGCGGATGCCCATCGGGCCGTAGTCGAAAGCGAGATTCGACATCATGTGGTTGAGGGCGGCTTTCGACGAGCCGTATATGGCCATGTTTGGGTCGTTGTTGATGCTGCTCATCGAGGTGATGTTTACGATGCTGCCGTAGCCTGAACGCTGCATATGCGGGGCTGCCAGGCGGCACAGCTTCCACGGGGCTATGACGTTGATGGCGAATATCCGCTCAACATACGCCCGGTCGATATTGAACGGGTTTTCACGCCCCCCTCCCCCCAGGCCGGCATTGTTGACCAGGATGTTGACAGTGCCGAAAGTGTCGACAGCCGTGTCTATCAGCCTGTCGAGGTGGCTGTCATTGGCCACGTCGCATTCCACGGCCACGGCTTTGCCGCCACTGCCGGTTATTTCTTTCACCACATCTTTCGACAATGTGCGGTTGCTGACCACCACTGAAGCCCCTGCTGCTGCAAGCACCAAAGCGCATCCGCGCCCTATGCCGTCGCCACCTCCGGTGACCACCGCCACCTTCCCCCTCAAGCCAGTCAGTTCCCGTATATCCATGTTAAATCTCAATTTAAACTTATGTATTGATGATAACGTTATAACATGCCCGATTGTTAGTTGTCATAATAAAATGCACGGCGGCATGTCGGGTTGCGACATGCCGCCGTGGGTCAGGTGGGATTATGTTATGGAAGGATTACTTCACTGTGATTTTACGGCCGTTGTGGATGTAGATGCCTGCCGGGAGGGCTGACACCTGCCGTGGTGTGGCGTTTGAAATCACTTTGATGCCACGGAGGTCATAGACGTCGCCGGACTGTGGAGATGCGTTGTCATAAAGGACATTGCCTAATCCGCTTGTCTCTACGTCAATGATGTTGGAGATGGCAGATTCTCCACGGTCATAAACCACTGTCACTCCATATCGGTGGGGCTCGCCGTCGGATATGATGTCGGAGTAGGACTTGGTGGCAACGGGCGAGTCGTTGAGCTTGACGCCATCGCGGTAGATGTTATATCCTTTCAGTCCGAGGTCGGGGAGTTCGGCATCGGGGATATATGTGATGTCGTCAATCATCAGTGCGCAGCGGTCGGCTGATATGCAGCGTATTGCGAAATAGAGGGCGTCTTCAGGAAGGTCGACTGTGTAGCGTGTCCATCCTTCGGGCACTTCGATGGTATGGCCGACTTTCACAAAATCGTCAACCTCTTTGCCGCCGAGCGAGTAATAGACCTCAACCAGCTCGTAGCCATATTGGGTTGTATAGCTCTTGGCGAAGAACGAAATCTGCTGGGATGCGCCGCAAAGCCGGGGCGATATGAGCCAGTCGTCGTTGTGTTCGGGTTCGTAGACTTTGGCCGACATGCAGGCCAGGTATTTGTGGCCTGTGTTGGCCGTCAGGTATTCATCGGCGAATTCATGGGTGTCATCGAATACGATATAGGCCATTTCGAGACCTTCGTTGGGGAATGTCTTGTTGCTGAGTTTCCATGTGGGGGCGCCGTCGGCATCGATGAACGACCAGCCTTCAACTGAGTTTATGGCAAACGACTCTGCGTTTTCAAAGCTTTCGGTTGCGGGGTCGGGGAGCAGGGTCGACATATCCGGATTGCCCCATGTCAGCGTAACCTTCTTGTCGATGCATTCGCCGCTGAGGTCTTTGATAACGGGAAGTATCGGCACGTCGAGCACCACAGTGGCTTTCGGCGAGATATTGTTGGACGCATTGTCGTCGGCTTCAGACTGCACCTCGGCATAATATTCCGATGATTTGCCCGACATGGCGTTAAGGGTGTCGTTGAACCCGACGGTGGCGCGCATACCGGAGGCTACAGCCACACCGTTGGCAGTGGCAATCTCGTTGCCGTCGCGGAAGAGTTTCACCGTATAATCTTCAGTTCCGGATGCTCCATAGTTGCCGATTGTCACCCGGATAGGGAATTGGGTGCCGGCGGCGGCTTTATCCGGTACAGAGATATGTTCGGCTGCAAGGTCAGTTTCAGAAAGCGAACCTATGTTAACATTGTCGATGAGAGTGTTGGAATAGGTGCGGGTTGTGGCGATGAACCTGAAATGGGGTCCTTTCCCGGCATATTTGTCGAGTTTGAGCGTTACCCTGTTCCATGCTGAAACTACAGGGAGGTCTTTCATCACAATGGTTGCCACCTCTTCCCATCCCGTTCCGGTGTTGGCTTCAACCTTTACGGTGTTTTCGTTATCGGTGCCGGTGTTGATGTTGTAGGCATAGAACCAGATGCCGGGATTCTCCTGCGGTATCGTGACTTTGCCGAGGCCGAGGGCTGCGGCATCACCCGACTGCACGCCTGTCATTCCGGCATAGCCGTAATCTCCATCCTGCGATTTGATGCCATAATTGTCATTGAGGAGGTCCCACATGCCGCGCCCTGCAATATTGTTGGCATAGGCGACAGACGACACATTGCCGCCGCTGAAAGATTCGCGGAAGGGTGTTTCATAGGGGAGTCCGACAGGAACGAACACCGATTTGGCATCAATGCCTGAACCGGCTTCGGTATGGGCTGTCACCTGCCATTGCGCGAGGGTCTGGCGTGAACCGGCTTCAAGTGCACGGTAAGAATGGGTTGTTTCTTTCGTGTTTTCAAGAAGAACCACCGGGTTATCGGGGTCTGATATGTCGCAGAGTGTGTAAGTGATGATTCCGGGCATAATCAGGTTGTCTTCAATATCGACTGAAGGTGGATTCCATGAAACCGTGACCATGCCGTCGCCGTCGGTCTCCACACCGGCCAGGTTCTCGACCTTGCCTGGAATGTTGATTCCGATATAGCGGCTGATATCTTCAGAGGCGATGCCTGCTCCGGCTTCGGTGTAGGGGATGGCCCGCCATGTGTGGACGCCTTTTACCCCGACATTATCGGTGTGTTCGAGAGGTTTTCCGGGGGTGACGTCGGTGAAAGTATGCACGAGTTCCAGATCGCGGTAAAGCTCGACTTTCTTTACGGCCTCCAGCGGGTTGCCGCCGGTGTCGACAGCCGGTGCCGACATTGAGACCACGGCCTTGAGTTCGCCGGCGGGGTCGGGCGCTACATTGAATTGTGTGACAGCCGCAGCGATATCACCTTGGCTCATACCTGCGGAGATTTCAAAGTCTGATACATAGAGGTAGTATGTGTAGACACCGCTTATGCCGTGGAAGCCGATATAGTAGGTTCCGCTTTCAGCCGGGGTAATATATTCCTCGACATGGAGAGGCTCTTTCTTTAAGGCGGTTATTTCAGTTGGTGGCATCAGAGTGTTTGCCATACCCTCCACGGTCGGGGCGTTGCCCCATTTCACTTCAAGTTTCTCAGGGTAGGAGGCTTCCTGGGCATAGGTGTTGAATGCTACCTTGTAGCTTTTGCCCTCTTCCATAGCGATAGGCGGTGTTATTACCCAGTCATCGAGGTCCTCGGAAGAGTTGTATTTCAAACGCAACACGGCTGTGGTTTCGTTCCATTTGAAGATTTCCCATACCTGGCCGTCGTTGTTGGCATCAATCAGGGTGTAGAGCTGCAACGGATTCTCGTCGAGGAATGTGGGGAAATACGGGGGGTGAATTTCACCGAGAGCAATGACATCGGTAGAGGCCGGTTCTGACGCAAGGCCGGCGGCTGAAGCTGTGACAGTGTAGCTGTAGGCGGTGAGATTGTCGGGTTGCGCCACCGGATCCGATACGGAAGTCGCGGCGGTGGCTTCTTCAACGGTTATGTTGTCGGGCATTCTGATAACCTTGTATGTCACGGATGCAGCATCGACATATCCGCCATGCACCCCGGCGTCAACGGGTTTCCATGACAGGTTGAAGCTGCCGCCGACCCGCTCGAATGATATTATTTCAGGAGATAAAGGTGTGTCGTTGCCTACATAAGCCTTGGCTTTCGATTTCGGGCCTTCACCGGCATCGTTGCTCAGAACCACGATGAACTCATATTCACCCGCTTGAGGCAGTTTAACCTGGGCAGAGACTGTTTCTCCGGCCCGGGCTGTGCCGTTGGCTAAAGATTCTTTGTTGACGATTACGGAATATTGTATGTCGCCCTCTATCTGGGAGCCTCCATAGGTCAGTGAAGGAACGGTGAACACCACGTTGCCAAGCAAGGAGGCTCCATTGAAATCGGTGCTGAGGCCGGTGGGTTGTGCCGGTGCATTGTCGGCCGCAGGTGCGGGTGGGAAGAACAGTCCGGTGATATTATCCTGGTTGGGGAAGTCGACAAGGAGTGTGGATGCGCCTGTGGCTTTGTCGATTTCATAGAGTGAACCGTTATAGTAGTTGGCGAATGTGTAGAAAAACCGGCCGGTCTTGGGCTCGATTATACCAGAGGAAGTGTAGAATGGGGTTAGACCTGTAGAACCCACCTCGCGCACTGTTTCACCGGTTTCCTTGTTTATTACCAACAGTTTACCTTCCATATCGATGGCGTAGAGAGTGCCGTCGTTGTCGAAGGCCATCGCACTCCAGAATTTATCTTCCAAAGAGCATATAGGGGTCATTGTCAGTGTTTCAAAGTCAGCCGTGCCGAATGCGTAGGTCTCTTTTCCCGAAATGTTGTCGAGGCTTGCGAAGAAGCAACCGTAGACTTTTCCGCTTACCGGATCGAGAGCCATGTCGGCCGACATCAGCTCGATTGATGTCTCACGGGACTCAATCAGCTCCCAGTTGGTGGCATCGTATGTGTCGATATAATATGTATAATCCAGGTATCCTTCGCTGCGGGCCACATAATAGATTCCGTCGACCATTACCGCGCCACGGTTTGCAACGATGTCAGGCGCAATCATCACGAACTCACCTTCCGGGGTCTGCGGAATAATCTGTATGCCACGGTTGGACTCGGTGTTATATGTTACGCTACCGCACAAATCGGCCGGAGTGGCAATTCCTCCTGTTGCCAGATTCCTAATTTTCAGGGCTTTATTGCTGAACTTGCGTGGTGGCAGAGTTCCAAATATGTGCCGCGTATCCTTGCCACTGGCCGAATTGCCCTGGATAGAAGCCAAAGGCCTGGCTGACTCATGGCGCACACCCGTGTCTTTCCCCCGAGGAGTGGCGGGCGCTGCGTCTGCAATGGCAACCGCCAGTAATGCAGAAATAACAGCTGTGATGATTTTGTTCATAATATAGGAATTTGGTAAGTGATTAATATGCGCGTTCAGGTTTTGCAAAACAACCTTTACCGGCAAAGATACCAATAGTGTTAGTGCAAAAAAATAACCTATGTTAATAAATTGACGGCCGCGTATAATACTTACCGCTTTTTCTCTTCAGGATTTTTATCGGTTTGCTTCCCTTTCTGCTCTGTGCTGATGGCTTTTTTTATGCGGCTTACATGTACTTCCGACATTCCCAGGTAAGATGCGATGGCTTTCATAGGCACATTTTCAAGCAGTTCCGGACGCATGTTTTTCAGGGCTTTATAACGCCACAGGGCGTCACCGCTCATTATTTTTGCTTTCACTTCACTGAAATATCCCCTCCGGGTGAAGACGCCTGCCACCCACATGGCAAATCCGCTCTGTTTCTCAACAAGGGTGTCGAACACCCGTTTTCTGATTCTCAGCACTTTTACGCGTGAACAGGCTTCGATTCTCAATATCGACGGTTCGTTGCGTGAAAAACAGTGCATTGAGGTGATCAGTGTGCCGGTCAGTCCGAAGCATATGTTGTTTTCTGTGCCGTTCTGGAACAGATAGCCTCTGACCACCCCTTCGGCTATTATATAGACGTCAGGCACCATCTTGCCGATGTCGATAATGGCATCGCCACGGTTGAATGATAATAATTCGGAATGGTCTATTATAGAATTGAAAAGCTCATCGGTCAGCATATAATCCGACTCTTCGCTCAGTGCTTCTCTGAAACTGCTCCAATCCATGATGCGAAACTGAAATGAAATCCGACAATTTGTTTATCAACAAATCTACGAAAAACGCCCGAAATTTCAGAGATTAAATTCGTTTTTTATTATCTGAAACATATAAGTAAATCGTCAGAACTATTTTAATAGTGATTTGAGGTAGAGGGGTGCTTCGGGGCCGAGGTTAAAGATGAGGTCGAGGACTGAGAGGTCGGCCATGAAGCCGTGGATAGAACCGCGTACCTGCCAATAGGGCGGCATTTGGCTTGCTTCTGTCAGACCGGGTGTATGGGCAGGTGTGTTGCATTGATAGTCTGCTACAACTTCTGTGTCGATCATCAGAATTGAGCGGATTTCGGCATCAATGGCCATGTCGAGGTCGGCAACTGACTGATAACGGTCTACGACGCCGCGGTTGAGAAACTGGAGGAACCGGTCGATATAGAACTCGAAGAAGGGTGTGCGTCCATAGGCTGATTCAAGGGTGACACGGTGAACATGCCACCACGCGCCGTGGTCGCTGACACGCACATCAGACCACCTTGCGCGGTCTATCCCGTGGGGCTTTGCCACCGGTACGGTGAGCTGGATGCGCCCGTGGGTATCGGCGATTTCGCAACGGTGCACCGATTTGCGGCGCTTGTCGAAAAGCTCGCCTGCGCAAATCACGGTTTTCCCGAAGGCGGCCATGGTGGCGTAGTGTGAGATGCTTCCGTAGTAGCGCAACGGAAGAATGGCCGCTTGGTCCGGATAGAGCATCAGAGGCGACTGCATGGCAGTGTCAGCGTTTATTTATCGGGGTTGGCGTCTTTAAGGATGCGATTCCAGCGGATGCCACCTTTCAGGAGCGATTTGTCTTTGTCAAACGACACAAGCACGCGCCAGGGGGTTCCGACAATGTGGTCTTCAGGCACGAAACCCCAGTAACGTGAATCGAGTGAGTTGTCGCGGTTGTCGCCCATCATAAAGTAATAATCCATCTTGAAGGTGTAGTAGCCGACAGGCTTGCCGCCAATCCACATCTTTCCGTCGCGCCACTCAGCGTCGGGATTGTTTTCATAAACCTTAATCGTACGCCCGTAGATATCCCATGCTCGGCGGTTCATTTTCAGAGCCGTCCCTTTCTTGGGAATCCATATGCCGTCGGTGCCGCCATAGTCGGCGCGGGTCCATCCGTCGGATATGGCTTGCGGGAATAGTTTCACCATCGATTCAGGTGATGGAATCTGCTTCATCACCTTGGCTATGCGGTTGCTACCCTCCATTTTCGCTACCATGGCCTGTGTCATAGGCGACACATAAATCGGCGGCACGCTCCCGTCGGGACTGATTCTGAAACCGAGTTCAATCAGCGACGGAATATCTGTCGCTGAGACATCCACGCTGAAACGGTCGTCGACCGGTATGCCGAACTCTTCAAACTCCTCTTCGGATAGAGGGGCTCCGGCTGCCTGGTAGAAATGGTTGAACTGCACATTTTCAGGGGTCAGGAATTTTTCTCCATCGATATATATGTCACCGTCTGATATGCGGAGCCGCTGTCCCGGCAGCCCCACGCATCGTTTGACATAGTTCTCGCGGCGGTCGACGGGGCGGTATATCAGTTCTCCGAAGGTGGCTTTGTCGGCCAGCACGCGGTCGCGGCCATGGATTGCCACCAGCGAGTAGTAGTCGGGGTTGGGCACTTTGCTCATCACAGAGTCTCCGGCGGGGAAATTGAATACCACAATATCTCCGGCCTCGATCTGTCGTTGCCCTTTGAGGCGTTTGTAGGTGACTGATGGTTTGTCGAGATAGCTTTTGCCCAGGCCGAAAGGGAGTTCGTTGTGAACGAGCGGGAAATAAACGGGTGTCATGGGCACACGCGGACCGTAGACGGTTTTATTGACAAACAGGTAGTCGCCGGTGTAGAGGGTCTTTTCAAGAGATGACGACGGTATCTGATAGTTCTGCCCGATGAAGGCAAACAGGAAGTAGACAAGAATCAGGGCATACACTATGGCGTCTATCCACGACATGACGCCTCTCACAGCTCCGTTTTTCGTGCGTTTCCACCATGTGAAGGGGATGTAGCCGGTGATGTAGATGTCAAACAGGAGTAATCCTCCGAGCAGCAGCCACCAGTTGCCCATCCAGGCAACCCACAGCACAAAAAGAATCATCACCAGTAGGAAACGCACCCAGCGTGTAGGCCGGTTTTCTCTTATGCGGCGGCTGAAGTCTTCTCCGAAAGATTCTTTCCGCCTGGAGGTGATATCCTGGTGGTATGTGTTGCTTGAACGGCTCATATGGTTTGTTTGTTCTTTGTTTGCTTTTGATGATATTTATTTAAAACGGCAATCTGGCAGCGGGTCAGGATGCCCCCATCTCTTTTAGCATGTCGCCCATCGACAGGACTCCTTTCCTTTCGGGATGGGCAACCACCCATTCGGCGGCGACCACGGCACCCAAGGCGAAACCGTCGCGCGAAAACGCACGGTGTTCGATGGTGATGGCATCGACTGGCGACTGCCAGCTGACAATATGTGTGCCCGGCACTTCCCCTTGGCGTTGGTGTTCGATTACCATAGTGGTCTCGTCGCCGCCGGTTTCTGTCCAACCCTTTATGTGGCTGTTATTGGCGATAATGCCTTCTGCGAGTGTTATGGCTGTTCCCGACGGATGGTCGAGTTTATGGATATGGTGTATTTCCTTCATCGACACGCCGTATTGGGGGAATCCTTCCATTATCCCGGCGAGGAATGCGTTGACCCGCATGAACAGGTTCACCCCGATGCTGAAATTCGAGCTCCAGAAAAGGGTGGCGTCCATATCGGCAACCATTTTTTCCACCTGCGGCATTTCTGCTGTCCATCCGGTGGTGCCCGACACTACAGGGATGCCTTTTTCCAGCGCACAGGCGAAATTGCCGACTGCAGCAGAGGGCATTGTGAACTCTATGGCAACATCGGCAGATGCAAATTCCGGTGAATCAAAAGCACCGGAGTCACCGGCATCTATGCGGCACACGATTTCATGGCCGCGTTGAAGGGCAAAACGCTCAATGGCATGACCCATTTTGCCGTAACCGATCAATGCGATTTTCATCAGCGGGAAGTTGAATTGTTTTTAAGTTCTTTTTTGACAACACGGGGGATGGCTATGGTAGTGAACACCAGCAACACGCCTCCGGCAAGGGTGAAAGCCCAGCTGTCGCGTGTGTATTCCCCGTTGTAGAAGAGGAAAAAGGCTGCGACGCAGAAGAAAATCCCGCTCCATGATTCGATTCGGTATAGGCGGCGGATGCGGGGGTGTTTGCCGGTGTAGGGGCACATCAGCTTCCCTGCAAGGAAGAGAACCGCACCTGCGGCATAGACATATTTCCACCATTGGCCAACGGCCTGCGGCTCCAGCTGCACGTTAAGAATCGGCAGCAACGTGCCGGCCGCTATTGCCAGTAGCCCTATGAGGGCCATCACTACTGCCCATGCCGGTTGTTGGCGGCCGGCGAGTTCATCGAGCGTATAATTCTTTTTTTCCATTGTTTTGCTGAAAATCAGTCGGTAATCACATACACATCTTCGTTAACCCGTTGCATGTGGTATTTCTCCCTCACCAGGCGCTCCAGGGTCGACGGGTCGGTGTTCAAGCTCATATAGAGTGCGCGGTAATGGTGCATTGTGTCGTTGTTGGCTTTGATTTCCGCTTCGAGCTGGTCTATCTCCTCTTGCAGGGCGGCACTTCGCGAATAAGAGTTCTCGTTGAAAAACAGCACGAAAACAATGAAAGCAACCGCCACAACCAACGGGAACGTTATGTAGCGTCTGCACCAGCGCAGTGATTCGGCAAGGTTCTGTTTCATTGTATGCAAAATGTCTCTAACGGCAACATTGAGAGAGAGTTCTTGCAAAGTTAGCTATTTTTCAGCACCCCGCACCATTAAAAAATGTTTTTTTGGCAGATACAGTGGAATCACCTAACTTTGCGGTGGAGCAGAATACCTGAGGTTTTTTTGCGTCCGGATGGGAGGGGTTGGCAAAAACCTATCGACAGCCATGACAAAGGAATATGATTTTCTTGTAATAGGTTCCGGAATAGCCGGAATGAGTTTCGCGCTGAAAGTGGCAGAAAAAGGCCGTGTGGCGCTGATTTGCAAAACAACCCTTGATGAAGCGAATACGGCATTGGCGCAGGGCGGGGTGGCATCTGTCACAAACCTTGAAGTCGATGACTTCGACAAACATATCCACGACACCATGGTGGCGGGTGACTACCTCTCCGACCCGGAAGCTGTCAGGAAGGTGGTGACAGAGGCTCCGGGGCAGATTCGTCAGCTGATTGAGTGGGGGGTGGATTTCGACAAAAAGGATGATGGCACATTCGACCTTCACCGTGAAGGGGGGCATTCTGAATTCCGCATTCTCCACCATGCCGACAACACCGGCTATGAAATCCAGCAAAGCCTTATAGAAGCTGTCAGAAGCAATCCGGGCATTGATATCTACGAAAACCATTTCGCCATAGAGATTATAACCCAGCATCATCTGGGCAAGGTGGTGACGCGTCGCACCCCCGACATAACATGTTACGGGGCGTATGTGCTCAACCCTCAGGGGGTGGTCGACACATTCCTGTCGAAAGTGACCCTCATGGCCACCGGCGGTGCGGGCGCTGTCTACCTCACAACAACCAACCCGTTGGTGGCCACCGGCGACGGCATCGCTATGGTCTACCGCGCCAAAGGCACGGTGAAGGATATGGAGTTTATCCAGTTCCACCCAACGGCGCTGTTCCATCCCGGCGACAGGCCTTCGTTCCTTATCACAGAAGCGATGCGCGGCTACGGCGGGATATTGCGCAACCTGAAAGGGGATCGGTTCATGGAGCGCTATGACGAGCGGCTGGAGCTTGCGCCGCGTGATGTGGTGGCGCGCGCCATCGATTCCGAGATGAAGCTCAACGGCGATGACCATGTTTTTCTCGACGTAACCCATAAAGACCCTGAGGAGACCAAACGCCATTTCCCCAACATCTATCAGAAATGTCTTTCGCTGGGCATCGATATTACAAAGGATTATATCCCTGTGGCTCCGGCTGCCCACTATCTCTGCGGCGGCATAAAGGTCGACACCAACGGCGAGTCTTCAATCAAACGGCTGTATGCTGTTGGGGAATGCTCCTGCACCGGACTGCATGGCGGCAACCGTCTGGCGTCGAATTCACTGATTGAGGCCATTGTCTACGCTGATGCGGCCGCGCGCCATGCTTCGGAGCAAATCGGCCACTACGCTCTCCGCACCGATGTGCCGCAATGGAACGACGAAGGCACCCGCCACCCTGAAGAGATGGTGCTCATCACTCAGAGCATCCGCGAAGTGAACCAGATAATGGGCACTTATGTGGGGATCGTGCGGTCGGATTTGCGCCTTGACCGGGCGTGGAACCGCCTCGACATACTTTATGAGGAGACCGAGAAACTCTTCAAATGTTCGAAAGCGTCGCGTGAGATTTGCGAACTACGCAATATCATCAATGTGGGCTATCTTATCATGCGCCAGGCTAAAGAGCGCAAGGAATCGCGCGGGCTTCACTACACAATCGATTATCCGCCCAGGAAGTGATCCGTTTCAGGCGCGGGCTTGGCCTTTGGGCTGAGGCATGGGTATAGGGCAATTTTAACGCCTACAAAACGTTATATCTAAAACCCTCGTATTCCCATAGCAGCCATTATGTCAATCCGATATCTCATAACAGTATTTGTGGCGCTGTTGGCGGTCTTTGCCGCCGGCGGCAGGGAGCTGACGCTCGAACAGGCTGAAAAGGAGGCCTACTATGGCGCCGAGATGGTGAGTGCCGGGGGAGAAGGGGCGCACACGGTCGACAATCCCGGCAGCGGTCGCCGGCCGGTGTTCCGGGGGAAATACCACAAAGTGACTGAGGAGGGCGATACTGTGCTGGTGCTCGTGTTCAACGACATAACCGTCTACCCCCCGATGAAGTTCAAAAACAAGAAGCAGAAAGAGTTTTTCTGGCGCACTGTGCGCGATGTGAAGAAAGCCCTCCCTTATGCCAAACTCATCTGCGAGACCCTTATCGAAACCTATGAATACATCGAGACTTTTCCCACACAGCAGGAGCGGGAACAGTATCTCAAGGAGATGGAGTCATCGGTTTTCAACCAATACAAGCCGGTGTTGAAAAAATTCTCGCGCAACCAGGCCCGTATGTTAGTCAAGCTTATACAGCGTGAGACCGACCAGAGCGGCTACGAGATCTTGAAAGCCTTTCTCGGTTCATTCCGCGCCACTTTCTGGCAGGGTTTCGGCCGGCTGTTCGGGGTGAGCCTAAAGGGTTCCTACAGTCCCTCGAAAGATGAGAAAGATGCTATCATAGAGCGGGTCTGCATCGCTGTGGAGCAAGGGGAGCTGTAAAGAATGTGGGTCATAATGGCTCATCCGGGGCGTCGCCTGAGGGCTTCTGTCATCTGGACTATTCTTTGCCAGGCAAAGCGCTTCGCGATTACTGACGACACCCTCTCCATCCGGATGTAAATAGGTGCTGAACTTCGATTACAGTTTTATGTAGATGCGGCGGGTGTAGAGCGGATAGGCGATGACGCCCATCAGCAGCATTAAGCTGACGGCATAGGCAGCCGAAGCCGTATATGGGTCGGGGAAGATTGTCAGGAATCCGGCATATATGGCCGGTTTGCAGCTGAGAACACTGATGATGATTGCGAGAATCTCGCTGCCCACATATAGAAACAGTGGGTTCACACCGAATGATTCAAAGAAGCGGCTCCACCTCCGGTGGTTCTGCATGTCAATGAAATAGAGCAGGGTTGCCAGGAGCATTGATGCCAGTCCGGTTGTGACGAGCACGAATGTGGGCGACCATATGCGTTTGTTCAGCGGCATCCATTCCGACAGCATGAATCCCGCGGCCATCAGAGTGAATCCGATGACGAAGAGGCGCACAGTGCGGTCGGCCAGCGTTTTGCGGCTTCTGACCACCGCGCCGCAGCAGAAACCGATGATTGTGTGTGCCAGTGCCGATATGGTGGCGGCCACCCCTTCGGGGTCGACGGGGGATTTGTGATACAGGTGGTTCTCTCCGAGCAGGAAACGGTCTATAATGGCGTTGAAGTTCGACGCGTCGTTGGCATATCCGTTGAAGAGGCACACCGCCAGGGTATAGATGGCTAAAAGAGCGGCTGCGCTCCAGATTATTGCCTTGCGGCTGAGGGTGAGAGCCATCATGGATACTATGCCGAAACAGAGACCTATCCGCGGAAGCACTCCGGTGAGGCGCAGGTGCGGGAAATCGAGCGGACGCCCTTTCAGAGCGAGTTCCACCCAATGCAAAGCCCATCCGATGAGGATTATGAGCGATGCGCGCCAAAGGATTTTCCTGACCACAGGCCATGATATTTCAAACCCGCGTTTGCTGAGCGACAGATATGTGGTGACCCCCATAATGAAAAGGAAAAACGGAAAGACGAGGTCGCAGGGAGTCAGGCCGTTCCATGTGGAATGGCGCAGGTAGTCGTAGGAGAGCGGCCCTCCGGCATTGTTGACCACAATCATCCCCACAATCGTCATTCCCCTCATCACATCGAGCGCCAGCAGCCTCTTTGCAGCCTTGTCTGCAACCGGGTTTGTATCGGCTGTATATGCAGCAGTTTTTTCCATATATCTGGCTGGGTTATCTGGCGCTTTGGAATGTGCGGGCGAAGGCGGAGCGGGCGGCGGCTACGGAATCGCCTTCGGGGGTGGAGGGGTAGGGGGTGCGGTCGAGGGTCC
>ERZ778497.1311-NODE-1311-length-16454-cov-3.521678_pt1 | contig 16454 bp, 7 predicted proteins | sample MGYA00509938_ERZ778497 | MGnify/ENA primary metagenome ERZ778497 (study PRJEB29527, sample SAMN07138969) | mouse gut metagenome | material: feces | host: mouse | place: China:Nanjing | collected 2016-01-25 ... | reverse complement strand
CTCTCCGGTCGGCTCTATGGTGCGCTGTCCACTGTATGTATAGTTGCCGTACTGCCGGCCCTGATAGCTCAGGGAAATCATAGTATATTCCTTCCCCGGGGAAATCTCATCCGCATCAGCATCCACAATCCGCAGAGGTATGACATATTCACCGGTCAATGCTTTCGGGTCATTGACAAATTTTGCCGAATCTACAGTCAGGGACATATATGCCTTGAACTGTCCCTTCGGTATCGTTATTTCGGACGGATTGCCGAGACGATAATAATCTTCAGGCAGAGGAGTACGCCTGTCACCTGTCACAAGAGAAGGATCTACAGCATACCGGACAATCCTGTCCCTGTCGTTTGCTGGCAACCCTGCAAATACGAATCCTATACCGATACCTAGCCCCTCACCGACCACAACCTGGCGGTTATACTGCTGGTATGTGAACAGTACCCTTTTGGAAGGATACTCGATGCCGGCATCCTTGAATCCGCAGCCGGACACAGAAGCCAGCAGCGGAAATGTCCATAGTAAAAATTTGAATTTCATATCTTTTCTAAAATTATTTCATTGATGTTCTACCAGCCTTTATTCTGGACAAGACCGGCATTATAGACCTCAGAATAAGGAATCGGCTGATAAGGAGAGACGAACTTCCTGTCTTCAATCTTATATGGGTCATATCCGGTACCGTCCGCAGACACTTTAATACCATATATTTCCGTATTGAGCCTGGTCTCCCAGTCCTGGGAAGAGGCATACCAGCGTCTGAGGTCATAGAAATAATGTCCTTCAAAAGCCAGTTCTATCCTTCTCTGAAGACGGACATATTCATCAAACATATCCTGGTCATTTCCTATAATCTGGTTCAGATACTTGGCTCCTGTCTTGTTGTCCCTTGTCAGAATCCTGTTCAGAGCCTGTTTTGCTGTAAAGCCATATCCCTGAGGATCGCCAGTCACACCCCAGGCCTTATTGGCGGCCTCAGCATAATTCAGCAATACCTCCGGAAGGCCGAACAGTATATTAGCACGAGGAGTGGCCGTCTGCGCACCCGGTTTGAGCACAACGCTCATCCTGAGATTCTTTTTAAGATAATATCCTGAACGCGAAGTGTTCTTAAGCAGATCGTACGCGTCATTGCCGCCTTCGGCGATATCCAGCTGATAGCTTCCGACCTTGCCTCCGTGATACCCGACGAAAAGTGCCAGACGCGCATCTCTTCCTGCATACGGAGAAGTATGGTCATAAATGCTGCTTTCCGATATAGGATAGCCTTCGCTGTCAGGAAAGATATCCACAAAATTCTGTGATACATTTATTGAAGCACTGCCATAAAGCTCAGGAGGATAATTGTCCGTCTCGAATGCCCTGTTTCCTGTCACCACACATCCTCTCATTATCACATCATAATTTTTCCAGGCGGCATCATTCAGTTTGGTGAAATAATATTCATCCCTTGTCGAAAATGCCGCATTTATGCCACCGGCAGCTTTTACGGCCTCGGCGGCAGCTACGGCCGCCTTTTCCCATTTTGTGATGTCTCCCGACAGATTGTTGGCAGGACTTGCCGCATAAAGCAGTACACGTGCCTTTATGGCTTTTGCGGCAGCACCGGAAATATGGTCACGCACCTGAGTCCCGAATACCGGACTGTTTCCTTTGTAGAGATCTGGAAGACCGCATTCCTCTACAGCCCTGTCACAATCTGCAACAATGGCCTCTACGCACTGGTCGTATGTTGCACGAGGAATCTTAAGGTCATCCTTACCTGTTGACAAAATCCTGTCGCCGACCAAAGGGACACCCAGCATTTCACCGTTTGCGGCCATTCCTCCGAAATTCCGGAGAAGTACTGACATCCAGTATGCCCTCATCGCGTACGCCTCGCCTTTGAGCCTCCAGAACATATCAAGATTGTTCTGATAGTCAGCTTCAGAATTTAGCGGGAAGAAACGTACCGGAGTCTTCCAGTCGGTATCTTCATCAAGTACCATCCTGTTGAGGAACACATTCAGGCTTCTTATATTCTTGTAGCACTGCGTCCATACATCAAGCGGATTCGTATGCGGTGACATCGCTCCTGTTCCGCACCTGTAATAACTGCCGGACTGGATGCGGCTCAAGGCATTGTCCGTCATCACGTCCATCGAAAGGTCAAACAGGTTAGGGAGATTAGCGTATACGTCATTGAGAGGACCGCAGAAATACGCCGCCTCCTCAAGGATGCTTTCATCCCTGGTATTGTCAATCTCCGGGTCCAGAAAGCCGCAGGATACGGCTGCGGCACCGGCCAGAGCAAAAAATATTATATTATTCTTCAGATTCATATTTTTATTCCATTTAACACGTTCCACAATCAGAAAGAAAAGGACAGTCCCGCCGTAAGCGTTGTACATAAAGGGAAGTTCCCGACACCTGCGTCCAGGCTTTCAGGATCAAGGTCTTTGATTTTCGAGATTGTAAACAGATTCGTTCCCCGGACGAATACTTTGAGCATATTCAGCCCGAACTTCTTTGTAACCTTATGCGGAAGAGTATAGCCGAACTCCGCATTGCGCAGCTTGAAATAGTCACCTTTCACTACCCACCATCCGGAATTCACGAAGTTGTTTTCCGAACTGTCAGCCCTCAGCACAGGATGAGGATTTCCGTTAGGCAGACCGTCATTCAGGACCTCCGAATATTTGCGTGCGCCGTAGTTCTGATAATATTTCGTGGTAAGCATCCTGTCAAATCCCGCGAGACCGTATCCCAGGACATCAAGGTTGAAGCCTTTATATCTGAATTTCAACGTAATGCCGTATTGCATTGTAGGCTGTACATTTGCAATCACGCTACGGTCCCTTTCATCAATGACTCCATCCGCATACCTGTCTTCATATTTCAAGTCTCCGGGATAGACATTCCCGAAAGTCTGAGCAGGAGAATTGTCTATATCAGCCCGGTCCTTGAATACGCCCGCGACAGTATAGCCTTTGATATCGCCATATCTGCGTATCTTGGCAAGCGCGCCAAGTCCGTCCGGCCAGTCCACATCCACTTCTCTGACAATCTCCGAATAGCCGTAGCTGAAATTACCTCCGATGCACATCCGGAAATCACCGAAACGTTTGTCATAGTACAATTCAGCCTCCGCACCCTGGCTTACATACTGTTTGTAGTTGTCCCAGACAAGTGCTCCTCCTTTGCCGACTATTCCAGGAGTAATGTCCGTCAGATTCGCGATGCCTCCGTCAAGACAGTTGCGGAAATATCCTACGGCCCCTCTGAGCGAACGGTCAAAAAACTCAAAGTCGACACCTGCATTCACCTCGTGGCTTTTCTGAAACCCGATATCAGGATTCCCCGTCTGATTGAATGTGACGATATTGTTGAAAGAAGAGAACTGATACGAACTTCCAGTACCCCATTCGTCACGGTAATAATAGTTCGATACGATTCCTTTGTCGGTATACAGCGTAGAGCCGAGAATGCCGTATGAAGCCCTTAATTTCAGATAGTCGATCCAGGAGACATCTTCCATAAAACCGTTTTCAGAGATAATCCATCCGGCTCCCACTGACGGGAAAAGGCCGAAACGGTTCTTCCTGGAAAAGCTCGCCACTCCTACATAGTTGACGCTTGCATCCACGACATATCTGTTGTCGTACATATAATTGACCATAGCCCCGACATTCATACGCTTCTTGGAATGTATGGTATCGAAATAGTCCTGCTGCTGCATATTGTATGTCAGAAGAGCATAGACCTTGTGACGGTCAAAAGTCCTGTCATATATAGCAGTAGTACTGAATACCCAGTTGCGTCTCGTACCGACTCCTCCGCGCACCTGGCTGGTGGTCGGGTTGTCGTGTCCCCAAGTCCTGTACGACAGGCCGGACTCAGACCGTCCAAGAGGTTCATACACAGAATACCCTCCGTCTTTGCGCGCCGAATATTCATTGTATATGTCGAACGTCACCCCAGGACGTATGCTAAGACCTTTCACCCATTTGTCAAAGTTGAAATCAATGATGAAGTCCGACTGCAGAAAAGAATATTCCCTGTCCACATATCCGTTTCTTGTAAGCATACCCAACGGATTGTCCCTTCTTATACCGGTACCTCCGAGAACGTACTCCTCATCGCTTCCGACAAGGTGTCCCGGAATCCTTACAGGATATTCATTAGGGCGTGTATCAGACAAAGCGTTGAAGAAATTCTGGGTAGACGTGTTAGGCCAGGTCTTTTTCTGTATGGCAGCATTCAGTCCTACCTTGAATGTGATAAAGTCGAATATGGTATTGTCTATGTTACCCCTGACCGTTATCACCTGGTCCCTGTTGGGATATTCGGTATATTTTTCCAGTCCTCCGTTGGTCTGGAAACCAAGGTTCAGGAAATACTGCGTATTGCGGTTTCCTCCGGAAAGCTGTGCATTTGCACGGGTGATGCTCATGAACTTGTTGAGGAACTCGTCATAGAAGTCAACATCAGGGTACATTACAGGGTCGGAACCGTCATATTTTGACGGATCATACACCGGTTTCAGCCCCACATTGACAAGAGCCTCATTATATCTGGAGGCATATTCCGCAGAATTGAGATATTGCGGGAGACGTGTCGGAATCTCCACTCCGGACTGCACGTTGACACGGACATTGTTTTCGTATGCTCGTCCTCTCCTGGTCTTTATCATAAGAATACCGTTGCTCTGGACTCCTCCGTAAAGCGATTTCAGTGTAGCATCTTTGAGAAGCTGTACACTCTCTATCGTCTCAGGTTCAATATAGTCGAGCGAACGTTCCACTCCGTCTATAAGGATAACAGGAGCACCTCCGTTCGGAGCCCTCACGAAGCCGCTGTATGTCGTGAATCCGGGAACAAGCGTGCTGTTCATAAGAAAAAGTCCGTTGAGACGCCCTCCCAGAGCATCCATCAGGAACATTGTAGGATTCTCCTCAAGTTCGCTTCCGTCAACCTTGGAATATGCTCCGGTCACACGGTTTTCAGGCATATAATCACCTGTCAATGTCACAAGCAGATGACCGTTGCCGGAGCGGACATCACATTCATCAAGACTCACCCGTATAAAACCGTCCCTTATGTCAGCTGCAGCCAAAATCTTGTCCTTATAGCCTTCAGCCGATATCTTGAGGATATCTGCAGGAAGCACCTCAAGCCTTACCTGACCAGCCATATCCGCCGTATAAGTATAGCGGTTACGGGATGAGGATACCGATGAATAGCCGAGCACTGCGCCTCTCTCATCTACGACCTCCACTGTAACAGGCTTTCTGACCTGTTTCTGCTTCTTCTTTCCGTACAAGGAAGATGAACTGCAGATCAGGATGCAGAATGCCACACAGGCCGCATAAATATATAGATTCTTCATTTCAATCGTTTTTCAGTATGATTATCATATTACCATCCCGGATTCTGCTTGAACAGAGGACCGATATAAGTATCTTCTTTATAGACAGGATAGAGGTTCATCTTGTCTTCGTATGCCCTTGTCAGAACCGGAATCTGATCGTATTCGTATCTGAAGCCTGTAGGATATTTTTCCTTGTCGTATCCTGGTTTCAGCTTCTCGATATACACCCTGTATATGTCATTGTCATATTCCTTTCCGATAAGCCACCTGCGTATGTCATAGAACCTGTGGTCCTCGAAGCTGAGCTCAACCCTGCGTTCATTGCGGACCCTTTCGACAAACCTGTCCGGAGTCTGATATTCAACGGGAAGATCAGCGATCCCCGCCCTGTTGCGTATCTTGTTCAGAGCGGCAAGAGGCGTATATCTGCTCCCTTCAGCAGTCCCGTCAATGCTCCAGCCCGCTTCAGCAGCCGCTTCAGCAAAGTTCAGATAAAGTTCAGCAATACGGATATAAGGCCAGACCTGGTTGAGTTCCTTGTTCCACTCATTTCCCATCCACTTTTTCACATACGTTCCGGTCTTGGTATAGCCAGCTTCAAGGGCACCTCCGGCAGCGTACGATATGTCTCCGCCTCCCATCTTGTCCGCCCCTTCCTCCTTATTGTACAGATTCATCTTCCTGTTGCCGTAGACAACACACTGGTTGTACAGTATGTCGTGCTCGAACCTCGGGCCTCTTCCGGCATACGGATTCTGGTCATTGTATCCTGAATTCACGTCAGATATGGGATACCCGTTCTCCATATCATAGCAATCTACATATTTCTGGTTTGCCGATACTCCATAAGTCCCCTGAAGCTGGCCAGGAGGCCTGATTGTAATCTTGTATGCCTCAGACCCCCAGGCAATCTTTGCACGCCGTCCGAAAAGCACCTCCTTTGTATATACATCGGTATTCACTCCTTTGAATATATAATAGTAGTCCTCAGTCGCGGCCAGCTGATATCCGTTTGATTCAGCAGCCCTGATCGCTTCATCGGCTGCTTTTGCCGCCTCGTTCCAAAGATTTTCGCGGCTCAATCCTCCCTCCTCAGAAGCCTGCGGGCTCGCTGCATAGAGCAAAGCTCTCGACCTCATCGCCAATGCCGCGACACTTGTGGGATGCTGCCACTTCTCCGGAGCTATTACCGGCTGAAGATATTCAGAAGCAATCCTGAAGTCTTCAGCTATATTCAGGTACGTGGTACGCATATCATCCCGCTCCCTGTCAAGATTTCCGGAAAGATCATCGAAAGGCTCATAGAAATAAGGCATACCTCCCCACCTGCGGGTTATTTCAAAATATGCGAACGCCCTATAGAAATAGCATGTACCCAGTATATTATCACGTCCTGCCTTATCTCCAGGATACATATCGATATACTTGATGCCGTTGTTGGCTATACGGACATATTTCCACATCTTCCGCCATACATCAAGGTTGCACATCACGGAACGCCCGTTGGTAATCATAGTAAGATAGTCACCTGCAGCAGAAAGCAGGCAAGGGACCGTGAACTGCATTGTACACATTGAATTGTCGGACACGTCATCCCAGGTCCCGTGAGGATTGGCCCCGGCCTGCAGATATTTCACCATCGAATTCTGTGTCATCCAGTCCACATACATTTCATAATTGTAGGCATTGCCGAAAACCTCTTCCAGAGTGAGCCCGTCGGTCTCTTCCCTCTTGTCAAGGTAATCGCAGGATACGGCTGACGCCAGCAGAAGCAGCGATGCCGCTACATATTTCAATAATAGTCTTATACTCATCATCTTCATTCTGTTAAAATCCTATCTGAAAGCCGAATGTGACCGTCCTGGTCATAGGATAATATCCATTGGTGACATTGGCTCCTCCGTCGGAAGCCTCCGGGTCCGCAAGAGGATAGTTCGGTGCGAAAGTAAATATGTTGTTGCCCCTCAGATACAGCCTTGCCGATGAAAGGCCTATCCTGGAAACAAGTTTCCTGGAGAAATTATAGGAGATGCTGATATTCTTGAGCCTGAGATAAGACGCATCGTATGCGGCCGTGCTGCGGACATTCCCGTCTCCGATATTGTTATGCACCCTGTTGTTGTCAAAATGGTAGGAAGGATATGCCGCATCTGTATTATCAGGCCTCCACGAATCAAGCTGATAGTCAAACACCTGGTTGGAAAGCCTGTGAAGCGGCCAGGCGAAATTGTCTACCACAGTCCTTGTGATATGGATGACGGCCTGGAACATGACTGAGAAATCAAAATTCCTGTAGCTGAATCCCAATGAAAGGGCATAATTGTAAAGAGGATAGGTCTGTGCATATCCGAGCTTGTATATGTCATTGCTGTCGATGATGCCGTCTCCGTTGAAATCTATGTATTCGGTATCCCCCAATCCCATAAGTCCGCTCCCGTAACGTGCAGCGGACATAGCCGCATCAGCATTGTTTATCCATCCGCTATGATGATATCCGAACAGCTGACCGATACGGTAGCCTTCCTCTTTCTGATATGCAGGAGTGTATTCAGGCTCGTCCTTCGAGATTATACGGTTGTCACTGAAACTTATGGAAGGCTTTGCGAACACATACCAGTCACCGTCAGGAGTGGCATACTGGAATTTGAGCTCTATCTCATATCCCCTGGTACGTGTTTTTCCTATATTCATCTTCTTTGGTTCCGTACCCGCATATACCGGTACTGATTTCCTTGAAAGCAGGATACCGTCCCTGAATTCATCATAGAAATCCATTGTCAGTACAAACATATCATTTTTGAGGAAGCTGAATTCAAATCCAAGGTCTTTCTTAGTAGCAATTTCCCAGGTAGCATTGATGTTGGCGGCCTTCTCTTCCACCAGAGGTTTCCTGTCCGGTCCCACAGCATTGGGAAGTCCCGGAGTATAGACATCTCCGCTTCCTGTGACGAATGAAGATGTATAAAGCCAACGGTCACCGCCGGAAGCATCGCTTCCCACCTGTCCCCAGGAAGCACGTATCTTGGCCCTGTTGACTACCTTTTTCAAAGGTTTGAAGAATTTTTCGTTATGGAGGTTATATCCGACAGCGAAAGAAGGGAATACACCATACTGTTTTCCGGGAGCGAACTGTTCCGAGCCGTTATATCCGATATTGGCCTCAAACAGATAACGATGTGCAAAATCGTATGTGACACGGGCTGCTATTCCCTGCTCATAGCTCGGGAAAGCGGCGTCCCTCATAGTCTTGCGCCTTTGCCCCACGACAAGTCCTGTAACGGTATGCTTTCCGAAAGTCCTGTTGTAATCCACTGAAAACTCATAATAATAGTTCTTTATCGGTATCGGAGAGCCATCCATTCCGTCAGTGTTCACCTTCGGTATCGATTCAGGATCTTCGCGTCCTGTCTCAGTCCTGCCCAGCCGCCTTACCCAGCTTCCGTCCGTTTTGAGCTTGTATGCCGTTGCACTATGCTCAATGGTCTTTGTCCAACGGCTGATATTGTTGTATGACATCTGGATCTTGGCACTGAGTCCTTCCGTTATGAAACCCAGATCCTGCTTAAGGCGGAAACTCAGATTGATGTTGCTGGTCTTGATAGTGCGGCTTCCACTGAAACTGTTGGCTACCATAGGGTTCTCCGCATTGGTGATGTCTGTTGTGCCCAACCTCCATCCGGTCTCATCCGGATGCACTTTATCCGGATAGCTGTCAAGCACCCCGGCAGGATAGAAAGGAACTCCATCCATAGGACCAAGAGTGTATATTGGACGGAAACGCCGCTGTGTATTTGTCTCGAACGGAGCATTCCTGAATCCGATATAACCTCCGGCGTCAACCGAAAGGACAGTAGTCTTTGTCAGGTTCATATCCACATTGAAACGGTAGTTGTACCGGTCATATTTATAGGACGGGTCATAAAATTCATTTTTTATAGTATTTATGACATCACCATCGTGAAGATAAGACAACGATGCGAACACCCGCGCGAAGTCGGTTCCTCCAGAAACATTGAGGTTGTATTTGTGCTGTATTCCGTTCTGAAGCATTATGTCCTGCCAGTTTGTATCGGTATAGACATAAGGCATATCACCTGTACGGTAGTGTTCAACCACTTCGTCCGAAAGAATGGCCCCCCAGTCATTGTCATTCTTCCTCGCCTCATTTATTACCAGAGCTGTAGTATAGCTGTCCATCGGAGCTTTCATATTGATAGGAGATTTCATTCCCACCTCGGAAGAGAACTGCACCTTGACGGCACCGGACTTTCCTCGTTTTGTCGTTATCAGGATCACGCCGTTGGCTCCCCTGACTCCGAACACGGCAGTTGCCGAAGCATCCTTCAGCACTGACATCGTCTCGATTTCAGATGGATCTATGTTGTTGTAGTCCCTTTCGACTCCATCCACAAGGACAAGCGGATCTGAGCTTACCCAAGATGACACTCCACGTATCATTATTCTCGTGTTGTCAGCTCCGGGAGCACCGCTGTTCTGGATGACGGACACTCCAGGCATCTGTCCCTGCAAAGCTCCTGCAATGGAAGTAGTGTTGGTTCCTGAAAGATCTTCCCCGTTCACCTGACCGATAGCGGCCACCGAGCTCTCCTTTTTCTGCACACCATAGCCGACGACAACGACTTCGTCAAGGCTCTGCGCCTCCTCAGCGAGGACAACATTGATTTCTGTGCTTCGGGCAGTCAGAGGAATTTTCTGAGTGTCAAAACCTATAAAAGAGAAGACAAGGGTCTTGACATCCGGTTTGAGTTTAATTGAATATTTTCCGTCGAGATCTGTGATCGTACCTGATGAGGTATTCTCGACAAAGACATAAACGCCTGTCAAAGGCTGGCCTTGCTCATCCGTGACTGTTCCTGTTATAATTATGTCAGGACCGGAACCGTCTGTGTTCTGAGCTGAAACGGGATGGAGAACCGCAATAAGGATGGAGATTAACAATACCCCCCCCAACTGGATTCCGCCATCACATCCCTTAATCGGAATTTCGCCATAAGCAATTAGTTAATAAGTTATTAGTGCTGTGTGATTGGATGGATATCGCGGCATATAGCCGTTTTTATAAAAAACAAAACGGTTGTAAAAGTAGCAATCCGTATTTTCCACAAGGTATCATTTCGTGTATTATTAGTACGGTTTTATGCAAACAAAGACAAATTGTCTCTTTTTGATTTTTTGGAATCAAAAACCATTGTTTTATGCTTTTAATTCATATATTTGTCACGGATTGGATAAGGCGCGTATAGCAAATACCGCATCAGATGAACAGAAAAGTTATGTTACCGGTACTGGTCCCGATTGTGGCCGGTATTGCTGATGTAGCACAAGCCGGAAATTGCGGAGGCGACAAATCCAGACCGAATATCATTTTTATGATAGCGGATGACTGTACCTTCCGGGATATCGGCTGCTACGGGAGTTTGAATCCGTGCACTCCAAACATTGACTCTCTGGCGGCAATGGGTATGAGGTTTACCGACTTCACACAGGCCGTTCCGATGAGTTCTCCTACCAGACACTGTCTTATGACAGGACTCTACCCGGTCAAAAGCGGGGCATATCCCAACCATACATTCGTAAAAGATGGCGTACAGTCCGTTGTGCAGTATATGCGCAATGAAGGATACCGCGTCGCCCTTTGCGGGAAAAGGCACATCGCCCCTAAAAGGACTTTTGATTTCGAATATCTCAATCAGGGAAATGAAGATGTGGACACAAGCCGTATACGTCCTTTCATAAAGGACGCAAAAGCGAAAGGGCAGCCATTCTGCCTGTTTGTCTGTTCACATCAGCCTCATACCCCCTGGAACAAATGAAATCCTGACCTGTTTGACAAGAACAAGGTCTTGCTTCCTTCATATTATGTCGACACCCCTGAGACAAGGGAAGGCTTTGTCAGATATCTTGCCGAAGTCAACTATATGGATGCACAGGCAGGTGAAGTGATGCAGCTTATAGAAGACGAAGGCATCAGGGACGAGACCGCATTCTTTTTCACTTCAGAACAGGGAAACGCGCTTCCTTTCGCAAAATGGACCTGCTATGATATGGGACTCCAGACCGCAATGATTGTAAGATGGCCGGGAGTGACACGCCCCGCAAGCACCTGCAGCGCGCTTGCGGAATATGTCGATGTGCTCCCTACATTTATAGAAATGGCAGGAGGCACCCCGCCTGATATCCTTGACGGGAAAAGTTTTCTTCCTCTCCTGACAGGAGAGTCCCGCACATTCAAGACGGAAGCATATTCCATACAGACTTCAAAAGGTACGATAAACGGTCCGGACCATTACGGCATCCGTTCAGTCAAATCCAAGAGATACCTTTATATAAGGAATCTTACCCCGGAAGTGGAATTCAGCTGCGCAGGGACAAAAGATGATGACCCGATATGGAAATCCTGGAAAGAACGCGCCAGGACCGACAGAAACGCGGCTGCTCTTGTCAGCAGATATCTGCACCGTCCTGCGGAAGAGCTTTATGACAGGATAAAGGACCCTGAACAGAAGCATAATCTCGCCGGCAAAAGGAAATATGCCAAAATCCGGAAGCAGCTTTCCGACAAGCTGGACGCATGGATGGAATCACAGGGCGACAAAGGAACACAGACAGAAATGGAGGCTATCGAGCATCAGGTATATTCTATGAATAAAAGAAAATAATTCAAACAATGAAACGTAATATAAGAATGGCGGCTCTTCCGATGGCCGCACTCACAGCCGTATCCGCGACAGGATGCACAGCAGACAAGGACAATGAACAGCCCAACGTGCTGCTTATATATATTGATGATATGGGATACTCCGACATCAATGCATACGGGGGCAACTACACTCCAACCCCAAATATCGACAGAATCGGAAAGGAAGGTATACAGTTCAACCAATATTATACAGCCTGCCCTATCAGTTCACCGTCCAGGGTCGGAGTCACGACAGGCATGTACCCTACAAAATGGGGAATCACCACATTCCTTAACGACCGCAGGTCCAACTGGCGCAACAATTCCAACGATTTCCTTCTGACTGACGCCCCTACTCTTGCACGCTCTATGAAAGAAGGAGGATATGCCACAGGCCACTTCGGCAAATGGCACATGGGAGGAGGACGCGATGTAGTCGGCGAGCCCCAGATTACGGAATACGGATTCGATGAATACAGTTCCACATACGAAAGCCCGGATCCGGATCCTCTTCTCACCGCAACAGACTGGATATGGAGCGACAGAGACAGCATCAAACGCTGGGACAGGACGGCATATTTCGTAGACAAGACACTGGATTTCTTCAAACGCCACAAGGGACAGCCCTGCTTTGTCAACCTCTGGCCGGATGATATGCATACCCCATACGTACCATCCAAGGAAGCATACGAGAAAGGCGGTAAAAACGGATTCTGGGACAAACAGGTAAATTTCACCCCTGTGCTTGCCGAGCTTGACAGGCAGATAGGACGGCTTCTTGACGGGCTGGAGGAACTTGGAATCGCGGACAACACGATTATAATATTCACAAGCGACAATGGTCCCGACCCGAGCTATAAAAACGGACGTACAGCAGGTATGCGCGGTCAGAAAGCGACTCTTTATGAAGGCGGAATACGTATGCCGATGATGGTACGCTGGCCGGACCGCATAAGACCAGGACAGGTCAACAATGCCACAGTGCTCTGCAGCGTAGACCTCTTCCCTACCATCTGCGCATTGACCGGAGTAGATCCGGTGACCGGAGGATATGAACTTGACGGTATTGATTTCAGCAAGACTTTCCTCGGAAGACAGACTACCAAAAGAAAAACCCCTCTATATTGGGAATTCGGTCATCACTTCGTAGGCAAGACGCTCCCAGACAACGCATATCAGAGGCGCAGTCCGAACATCTGCGTACGTGAAGGGAAATGGAAACTTATGGTCAACTTTGACGGTACAAGAACGGAACTTTACAATATAGATAAAGACATAAATGAAACAACCAATGTTGCCGAACGAAATCCGAAGGTCACAGAAAAGCTGAAGACCCAGGCAATAGAATGGTACAATGATTCTTTCCGCAAATATGCAGGAGCATTGGCGGAACCTGCCACAAAACCAGACAGACGATAATACACCTTTATTGATATGGACAGTAAATATATACTTTTAGGAGCAGCCTGCTGCCTTGCCGCCGCAGACGCTGCAGGAGCTGCCAGCAATACCGGACGCAGACAGAACAAAGACTCTCAGGAAAAGCCGAACATAATCATCATTATGGCAGATGACATGGGATATTCCGACATCGGATGCTTCGGAGGAGAGATTCCAACCCCCAACATTGACGCGCTGGCACAGAGCGGAATAAGATATACCCAATTCTACAATACCGGACGTTCATGTCCTTCAAGGGCATCTCTGCTTACAGGACTTTATGCCCACCAGGCAGGAATAGGAAGGATGTCGGAAGACCCGGGTTCCAGACCGGAAAAGGAAGAATCCTGCCCTGACGGATACAAAGGATTCCTCAACCGCAGCTGCGTGACTATAGCCGAAGTCCTGAAATCAGAGGGATATGACACCTATATGGCGGGGAAATGGCACGTAGGAATGCACGGACAGGAGAAATGGCCCCTGCAGAGAGGATTTGACCGTTTCTACGGAATACTGGCCGGAGCCTGCAACTATCTGAGGCCTCAAGGAGGACGTGGACTGACTCTCGACAACACGAAGCTTGCCCCTCCTTCACAGCCGTATTATACGACAGACGCCTTTACGGACTACGCGCTTGATTTCATCAGCAACAGGGAAAAGGACAATCCTTTCTTCCTGTATCTTGCATTCAATGCGCCCCATTGGCCTCTTCAGGCAAAACAGGAGGATATAGACAGATTTCTCCACAAATATGACGCAGGCTGGCAGAGCATCAGGGCGGCAAGGCTCGAAAGGATGAAAGCTCTCGGGATCATCCCTGAAAACTGCGAAGCCGCAGAATGGGAATCACGTATGTGGGAAGAGCTTACAGACGAAGAGAAGGCAAATTCATCATTGCGTATGGCAGTGTATGCAGCACAGGTCCATTGTCTTGACAGGAATGTAGGCCGTGTCATAGACTACCTTGAGAGCAGCGGACAAAGAGACAACACCCTGATCATATTCCTCTCCGACAACGGAGGATGCGCAGAGCCTTACTCCGAGACGGGATTCGGCACAGTCGAGGAAATCAACAGCCTGACAAGCTGGGTGGCACCGTCATACGGTCTTCCGTGGGCACAGACCAGCAACACGCCTTTCCGAAAATATAAGGTAAGGGCATACGAAGGAGGTATTTCAACCCCTCTGATCCTCTCTTGGCCGGACAGATACAAAAAATACGGCGGACAGCTGCGCAGCAATCCAGGACATATCATAGACCTTATGGCAACATGTATAGACGTATCCGGAGCCGCATATCCGGAAACATTCCACAACGGACAGACAATCTATCCTCTTGATGGCAGGAGCATCCTTCCTGCCATCCGGAATCCCAAAGCCGAAATACACGACTACATCTACGGAGAACACTTCGAAAACAGGTTCGTAAGACACGGCAAATGGAAAGCCATAATGGACGAAAAGACCAAAGTGTGGGAACTGTATGACATAGAGGCGGACAGAAGCGAGACCAGAGACCTTGCCGGCAGATATCCTGAAATTCTACAGGAACTTATAGAAAAGTGGCAGAGCTGGGCTGATTCACACATCGTATATCCAAAGAATTGACGAAATGAAAAACAAAACTATAGTGGCCATAGGTGCTGCGGGGCTTGCACTCGCAGCCTGCGGAGGTCAGCCTGACAATAAGCCTAATATCGTATTCATCCTGGCAGACGATCTCGGTTATGGAGACATAAGCAGCCACGGCAGCGTAATACCAACGCCAAATATCGACAGGATTGCAGATGAGGGCATAGAACTGTGCAGGCACTATGCTGCTCCTGTCAGTTCTCCGACAAGGGCCGGACTTATGACAGGACGGTATCCGAGCCGTTTCGGAATAAGGGAGACAGTACTTCCTCCCTGGAGAGAATACGGACTGCCGGAAAACGAAGAGACAATTGCCGACGTGCTCGGAAGAAACGGATATAAGAACCGCGCCATCATAGGCAAATGGCATCTCGGACACGGACGTATTGCGCATTATCCTCTAAACAGAGGATTCACACATTTCTACGGATGTCTGAACGGAGCTCTCGACTATTTCACACACGAGAGGGAGGGAGAACTTGACTGGCACAACGACTGGGATTCGTGCTATGACCAGGGATACACCACAGATCTCATAGCCGATGAAGCTGTCGAATGTATAAACAGTTACTCAAAACAGAGTCCGTATTTCCTCTACGTATCATTCAATGCCCCACATTCACCATATATGGTCCCTGATGACGAACTGTATTCAATGATTCCTCAGGAAGAATTTGAGAAGCTTGCCCCCAAAGACAGGAACGGATGGACATACAGGGCGATGGTTTCAAGGATGGATAAAGGCATTGGACGGATCATCGACGCACTTGAAAAATCAGGACAGGCGGACAACACTGTCATTATCTTTATGAGCGACAACGGAGGAGTTCCGAATATGGAGCCATACTCGACAAACAAGCCGCTGAGAGGGAGCAAATTCAACGAATTTGAAGGAGGAGTACGCGTCTCCTGCGCTATACGATGGGAAAAAGGTCTTTTGGAATCAGGACGAAAGATAATGGAAGTCACCTCATTTGTAGACATTCTTCCTACCCTCGCAGAGATTGCCGGAATAAAGGAAAAGCCGAAAAATCCATACGACGGCGCGAGCATCCTCCCTCTTCTTACAGGAAGAAGACAGAAGATGGACAGGGACGTCTACCTTGGAATGGGAGCAGCTGTCAACCGCGACTATAAGCTAATATCAGCCGGAAAGAACACAGGTATGGGACTGACAGAAGATTTCTTTGTCGACATGAATGAAAATCCATACGAAAAGAAAAAACAGCAGACATCTGCTCCGGAAGAGGAGGCAAGGCTGAAGGACTTCATAACACAGTACGACACCATAACTCCTTATCAGAAGGAACTTCCGTACGGATATGGCAAAAAAGG
>ERZ778497.1300-NODE-1300-length-16631-cov-12.622527_pt1 | contig 16631 bp, 8 predicted proteins | sample MGYA00509938_ERZ778497 | MGnify/ENA primary metagenome ERZ778497 (study PRJEB29527, sample SAMN07138969) | mouse gut metagenome | material: feces | host: mouse | place: China:Nanjing | collected 2016-01-25 ... | reverse complement strand
AGGTAGTAGAGATACTCGTCACACTGCATCTGTCCCTTGTACCATGATTGCTTGGACAGAGAGCTTGACACCGGAAGCGAGGCTATGCCGGCATAGCTGCCATTTCCGCTCTCGTCGATCCACCATCCGCTGCGCACATCGGTCTTCGAGAGTGTGCGGTAAAGATTCTGGTTGACGCGGCGCCATCCGCCCACCGATGCATATCCGTAGCAGAGCGAGCCCATCATCGACGGGAAGTTGCATATACCTGTGGTGACGCAACGGTCGGACGGCTCGATGTTGACCGACCACATCCATGAGTGCTCGCTTCCCGAATTGAAAGCGGGTGTCGAAAGCTCGTCAAAGCTGTAGGGCGTAGCCTTGGAGTTGGTGATGGCATATTGAGCGTCGGCTGCGGCCTCGTCCCAACGGCCCATGCACATGTAGACACGTGCACGCAGTCCGTGAGCGGTGGAGGCGGTGACAAATTTCTTGTCGTTGCGTGAGGTGGTGCCGAGTCGGCCCGAGTTTTCAAGGAGTTCGATTGCGGTGTCGATGTCGCCCAGAATCTGAGTGTAGACATCCTCAACCGATGCGCGGGGCATTCCGTTGGCGGCAGCCTCGGCTTCGTTCTGCTCGGTGATTATGGGCACACAGGGCTTGGTTTCGTTGCCGAGATAGGTGTGCTGATAGAGCTGTGCGAGTACGTGGTAGTCGAAAGCTCTCACGGCGTAGGCCTGACCGAGATAGTACATGTTGGTCTTGTCGGTCGACTCTTTGTCGAGCGATGAGATGAGGCTGTTGCAGGCATATATCTGCTTGTACATCGTGTACCATATAATGTTGGTAATCGATGAACCTGCGGTAATGTCGCTGTAGGCCACCTGTGCGTAATAACAGTTGTAGCCGGTGTAGGCGCTCACCATGTCGGCGCCTCTCACATCGAGAGCAAGCATTATCGAGGGGTATCCGAAGTCGGTGTGCTCGTCGGAGTAGACCTTTCCGTATTGCTTGAAGTTACTTGCTATGGTGTTGACTCCGGCCTCGGCCATTGCCGGGTTTCCTCCAAGCACCTCCTCGCGCTGGTCGGAGGTGATGGTGCTTCCCATCGGGGCGGTGTCGAGGTCGTTGCATCCGACCACGGCGATTCCCGCAACGGCTATGGAAAATATCTTGTTAAGCAGTTTCATTGTTCAATAAAATTCAATTGGTTGTTAATCATTATCAGAACACGACTTTCACGCCACCCGATATGCAACGCATTGCGGTGTAAGTTGATGTTGTCGATGATGTGTAGCTCTGGCGCGGGTCAAGACCCTTGCGTGCGCTCCAAAGAGCGAGGTTGTCGGCTGCTCCGTATACGCGTATGCTTTCGATGCCTATGCGCTTGGTGACGGAAGAGGGCAGCGTGTAACCCAACGTGATGTTGTTGATGGCAAGGTAGTTGGATGTTATAAGACCGCGGGTTGTCGTGTAGTTGAAGAAGGGGTAGGCTTCCTCGGCGTCAAGACGGGGAACGTCGGTGTAGGGATTCTCGGGTGTCCATGCGTTGAGGATGTCCTTGTGGAATGTCCGTCCGTATTCGCCCGATGTGCCGGTACCCATCATTTCCTGATAGCCCGAATCGAATATCTTGCCTCCGAGCTGGTAGGAGCATGCTATGGCGAGGTCGAAGCCGTAGACTTTCAGCGTAGTTCCGAAACCTCCGTAGACTACGGGAAGAAGGTTGCCGGTGGCGCAGCGGTTGGCCTGGGCTCCCGAAGCGGTGTCGCCGTTGTAGGCTACCGACCAGTCGGTGGTGGGGAACTCGTTGCCTTCAGCGTCCTTGCCCCAGTAGAGTGCGCGTCCTGTTGCGGGATCCACGCCTGCATACTTGACCATGTAGAGCTGATACATCGACTCGCCTTCGCGGTAGATGCTTGAGCCCGAGATGAGTTCTCCTTCAAGTTCGGGAGCGAGTTTCAGGATCTTGTTGTTGACAAATGTAGCATTGTAGTTGATGTCCCATGTGATGTTGCGTGTGGTTACGGGACGGTAGTTTAGCTCTATTTCAAAACCGCTGTTGCGCATCGAGCCGATGTTCATCGGTATCGATGAGTAACCGAGTGACGGAGCCACGGGTTTGTTGTAGAGCATGTCGCTCGTCTGGCGGTTGAAGAATTCAGCGCTACCGCTGAGCATTCCCTTCCACAGGCTGAAGTCGACGCCTACGTTGAATGCGTTGGATGTTTCCCATGTGAGGTCGGGATTTCCCTTGTAGCTCAGAAGTCCGTCGCTCCACTCGGTGGCACCTGAAATGGTGAACTGGTCGAGATAGGCGTAGTTGTTGCCGATTCCGTCGTTACCCTGCTGACCGAATGACGCGCGCAGCTTCAACTGGTCGAGCCACTCGCTTGTCGACATCATGAATGATTCGTGGGCAATGTCCCAGGCTGCCGACACGGAGTAGAAGTTACCCCAGCGGTTCTTGGGATGGAAGCGTGACGAACCGTCGCGACGGTAGCTGAAGCTTGCGAAGTACTTGCTGTCGAAGTCGTAGTTGATGCGGCCGAAGTAACCGCGGGTAGAGTAGGCACCGTAGGAGCCGTAGCCCTTGCGTCGGTCGTCGTTAAGGGTGTTGTTTACCGCCCAGCTGCCGGGGTTGTAGAGGTTGTTGCCGATGGCCTGGGTGTACTCGTTGTTCCACTCGTAGCTTTCGTAACCGAGGAGGAAGTCAAAGGTGTGCTTGTCGAAGAATGTCTTGCGGTAGTTGGCGAGTGCCTGCAGGTTGAGTCCCTTGATGCGCTCGGCCACCTGAAGAGCTTGGCCTTTGTAGGAGGCCGACTGTCCGTAGAGGGGATTGGATATGATGTGGGTGCGGGTGTTGTCGATTGTCAATCCCACGTTGCCGGTAATCGACAGTCCTTCGATGGGGGTAAGCTGTACAAACCACTTTCCGTTGAACAGGTCGGTGAGATACTCCTCGGTGTCGTAGAGAAGCGACGACGCGGGGTTGGCCATCGACATGTAGGCGCGGGTGAAGTTGGTGCTCTGTCCGTCGCCGTAGTCATATACGGGGCGGTTGTAGGTAGTGTTCATCATCAGCGAGCCGTCGGCGTTGCGCACGAAGATGGGGTAGACGGGAGCAATGTAGTTGGCCACCTGGAAGGCGTTGCCCGATGAACCGCTTTCGGTCTGCAGGTCGGGATACTTTGACTTGCTGAACGAGTAGGAGATGTTGGTGCCGATCTTCAGCCACTTCTTGGCCTGATACTCGACGCTTGCACGTGTCGACAGACGGTCGAATGCCGAGTTGTCGATGATACCCTCGTCGTTGAGGTAGGCGGCCGACACGTAATAGTTGAATCGGTCATTGCCTCCCGACACGCTCACGTTGTACTCCTGGCGGAGTCCGTTGCGGAATGTGGCCTTGCTCCAGTCGTCGGGGGTGTAATAGTAGGTGCCGTCGCTGTAGCCTCGTGTGGCGTTGGGGTTGAATGTTCCGTCGGGGTTGATGAGCGACTGTCCGTCGGGGATTGTGTAGAGCAGATAACCTATGGGGCCGTTCTCGGAAGTGTCGAGAAGCTTGCGGTTGGCGTAGACATGTGCGTCGGCAGCGCTGTAGCCGAGGTGGTATATGGCTGCGTTACGCTGAGCTGCATAGGTGAGCTCCATGAATTGCTCGGGGCTTGTGATGACATCGTAGTTTGACACTTGGCGTGAGTTGGAACCCCAGCGGGCGTCAAATGTCACCTTGGCGTTGCCTTCCTTGCCTCGCTTTGTGGTGATGAGGATTACACCGTTGGCACCGCGCGCTCCGTAGAGGGCGGCTGCGGCCGCGTCCTTGAGCACTGTCATCGACTCGATGTCGGCGGGATTGAGTCCTGCGATGTCGCCGTCGTAGGGCATTCCGTCAAGCACGTAGAGGGGAGCCATGGATGCGTTGATTGAGCCCACACCGCGTATGCGCACGGTCGACGATGTACCGGGCTGGCCGTTGCTGTTGAGTGTCTGCACACCGGCCACCGTACCGCTGAGGGCGTTGGTGATGTTGGACACGAGGCGATCCTCGATGTCGGCTGCGCTTACCACTGATGCCGCACCGGTGTAGGCCGATTTCTTGGCTGTGCCGTAAGCTACTACCATGACTTCGTCAAGCTTGTTCTCCGAGTTGGTAAGACGGATGGTCATGTGCCCGTCGGTGATGGGCACCTCCTGCGTGAGCATTCCCACGTAGGATACCAGGAGTTTAGTGACGCTTGACGACACTTTCAATGAAAATTCGCCTTCGATGTCGGTAGCAGTTCCGAGGCCGCCACCTACGGGGAGGATGGTCGCGCCGGGAAGCGGCTCGCCGTCGCCGGCATACACGACTGTTCCCGTCACGGTGCGTGTCTGTGCCGACACGGCCGTCACGGTCAGGAGTGCAAAAAGTAAAAGAATGAACTTCTTCATACTACAATTTTTAATTAGACATATAAAGTTTTTAAATGTTGTATAGAACTGAGCTTAGTTGTTAAGCCTTATTTGCACATTTGGATAGTATCTTTTGCCGAGAGATACTAATCGGTGATTCTGTGCGCGTCTAATCAAACGATTCCCACTGCGTTACTTCCCGCTTTTGCAACATCAATTGTGTTAAAATAGTGCTATTTGAGCCATAAAATGTGAAATTTTCCTGTTAGCTTATTTTATTTAAAATGACAAAATGGATTTTTGAACATGAATAATTTTAGATACGTATAAATATGTGATTATTAGGAGCATATCGGTGGTGAAATGTGCAAATGAGTGCGTTTTCAACGGTGCCAAAATGTTAAAACAAAGAAAAAAAATGCTACAAATTGTTTATATTACAGCTTTTTGTACTAACTTTGTAAGGTGTTTTAGTATCTCTCGGCAAGAGATACTACGTGTAAGTGCAAATAAGGCTTAACATTAAGCTCAGTTCTATACAACATTTAAAAACTTTATATGTCTAATTAAAAATTGTAGTATGAAGAAGTTCATTCTTTTACTTTTTGCACTCCTGACCGTCGTATCGGTTTCGGCGCAAAGCCGCAGCATACGCGGAACAGTCGTGTCGGCGGCTGACGGCGAGCCTCTCGTGGGCGCGACGGTAGTCCCGGTGGGAGGCGGCAGCGGAACGGCTACCGACCTTGACGGAAAATTCCACCTGACAGTATCCAACAAAGTAAGTCAGCTGACGGTTTCCTATATAGGAATGAAGCCGGTGACCGTGCCCGTACAGGACAACATGACCATTCGTCTTGAAACCTCGGACACTCGCCTCGACGAAGTAGTTGTGACCGGTTACGGTTCGGGCAAGAAGCTCGGTTCGATCGTCGGTTCAGTGGCTGTTATCGGTGAGCAGAATTTCGAGAACCTTACCACTCCTACTTTCGTAGACGCCCTTCAGGGTCAGGTGGCCGGTCTTTCGATTTTCTCATCATCGGGTGACCCCTCTTCGGTTGACAACCAGATTCGTCTTCGTGGTTTGAACTCTCTTAACGCAGGCACCACTCCGTTGTTTATCCTCGACGGTGCCCCCGTTACCCAGACAGTGTTCACGACCCTTAACCCTAACGACATCGAGAGCATCACCGTGTTGAAGGATGCCGCATCGGTAGCCATCTACGGTTCACGTGCTGCCAACGGTGTTATCGTTATCACCTCAAAGAAAGGTAAATACGGACAGCAGGCCCGCGTTACCATCCGTGCAAAGTATGGTTGGTCGCAGCTTACTCCCGACAAGGTCGACATGATGAACTCTGACCAGTACATCGAGTATCGCGACAAAATCGGTCAGCCTGTTTCTCAAGGCATCAAGGATCTCGTAAACAAGCATGGCATCTCCACCAACTGGCGTGATGAGATATTCGACGGCAGCGCTCCCACCTATTCACTTGAAGGAGCTGTTACCGGCGGTACCGAGCGTACATCTTATTATATATCGCTCAACCACCTGAATCAGGAAGGTATCATCGCTCAGTCGGGCATGCGTCGTGAAACTATGCGCGTAAGCGTTGACTCAAAGGTTACCGACTGGTTCCGCGTAGGCTTGCAGACCAACCTCGGTTATACCAAGTATGAAACCAACAACGAGTCAGGTGCATCCTACTCGGGCGACGGTCTCTATCCTACCAACCCGATGGTGTTTGCCCGCAAGGCTCTCCCTTACGATTCTCCTTATTATTATACATTCGACGACAATGGTAATATAATGTGGGGCGACCGTGCCGAATATCTACACTATTCCGGTATGCCTACTCCCGACTACATCCGTAGCGGCCGTAGCGTGCTTCGCAATCGTCTTACTATCAACGCCGCTCTCTATGAGGCGTTCACTCCCATAAAGGGTCTTACCCTCCGCGCTCAGCAGGCTGTCGACGCTTACGACACCCGACTGAAGAACCTCGGTTTCCCGAACGAAACCCTCTACACCCCGATGGGCGATGTATATGCCAACGGTGGTACTGCCGGCGAGCTTGTAACCGGTTACAACCAGCAGTCATTCTCACGCTACTACTCGTTTACCTACACCAACACTGCCGAGTATAACTTCAACATCGCCGATGTTCACAATGTAAGAGCTCTCGTCGGTGAAGAGTCGATCATCTCTCAGAGCGAAGGCTTCGGAGTATTCTCGGAAGGTCAGAGCGACCGTCGTCAGATGCTCCTCACTCAGGGTACAAGCGTCGCCATCAGCGACTTGAGCGAAAGCCTCGTTCGCACTGTGATGAACTCTATATTCGCTCAGCTCAGCTACGACTACGACAGCAAGTATTTCTTTGACTTCACTTATCGTCGCGACGGTAGCTCGAAGTTTGCTCCCGGTCACCGTTGGGCCAACTTCTTCTCGGTAGGCGGTATGTGGAACATCAAGTCAGAGAAGTTCCTCCAGCCCTACACATGGCTCGACGACCTTAAGTTCCGCATCAGCTACGGTACTACAGGTAACTCTTCAATCGACAACTATATGTACTACGGCCTCATCGGTGCCGGAAACGTATATAACGGACAAGGCTCACTCGGCATCTCACAGGCCGCCAACAGCGACCTCACCTGGGAAACCGTGAAGTCATTTGACCTCGGCTTGAACTTCGGCCTCTTCAACATCCTTGATGTCGATGTCGACTTCTACAACAAGCAGACTTGCGACATGCTTCTTGAGATTCCTTACAGCTACACTACCGGTTTCGACGGTGGCTGGGGTAACGTAGGCGGTATGCGCAACCGTGGTGTCGATGTTGATGTAAAGGCCAACATCATCAATACCCGTGACTGGACATGGAATGTTCGCGCCAACTTCAACTACAACAAGAATGAGATCACCGACCTCTACGACGGTCTTGATGAACTTCCGTTACTCAACGCCAACGTTATCTATAAGGTCGGTCACGATGCAGGTTCGTTCTATTGCGTGAAGTACGCAGGTGTTGACCCCCGCGACGGTCAGCAGATGTGGTGGGACAAGGACGGCAACCTCACCAAGCAGTTTAACGAAACCCGCGACTCACAGATCCTTGACAAGTCGCAGTATTCACCCTGGTCGGGCGGTTTCGGAACCGACTTGCGCTGGAAGGGTCTTTCACTCCGCATGGACTTCACCTGGGCAGCCAAGAAGTACATGATCAACAACGATCTCTACTTCATCACCAACAATACCTTTGCTACATCCTACAACCAGCGCGTTGAGATGCTTAACGTGTGGACCAAGCCCGGTGACATCACCGACATCCCCGCTCCCGGTCAGGCTCTCCAGTTTGACGACCGCTGGCTTGAGGACGCTTCATTCGTTCGTCTGAAGAACCTCACTCTTCAGTACTCACTTCCTAAGGCATGGGTGAAGAAAGCTTGTCTGTCAGGCGTAAATCTTCACTTCACCGGCCGCAACCTGTTGACCTTCACTTCGTTCACCGGCTACGACCCCGAGCCCGAAAGCAACCTTGTGGCATTCTTCTATCCCAATACCCGTCAGTACGAGTTTGGTATTGAAGTTAGTTTCTAATCTATTATTGAAATCGTAATATGAAAAAATATCTTTTATACGCATTGTTCGCTGTGGGCTTGCTCTCATCATGTAACATGGACGAGGCACCTTACGGAGCACTTGATGACGACAACGCCATCCAAAGCGCAAACGACGCACAACGCTATCGCAACGGATTCTACAGCGGATTCCGTTCGATGACCTCGGGCTCTTATATCACCAAGCCTGAGCTTCAGGCCGATATGTTCAACGGCATCACCATCAACGGTAACCGTAACGGAACAATCGCCAACGGAAACCTGCTTGCCGGCGACGGCGACGTGCTTTCATTGTGGAGCACCTGCTACGGCCGCATCGCATCGGTCAACTACTTCCTGTCAAAGGCCGAGCCCCTTCTGGAGAATACCGAGGATGCCGACGACCGTCTTGACATTGAGCGCTACATCGGTGAGGCTCACTTCACCCGTGCATTCTACTACATCGCACTTTTCGATCGCTTCTGTCAGGTATATTCTTCCGACAAGGGCGAAACTCCTGCTCTCGGTGTGCCCATCACACTTGAGTACAATCCTACTGCCGACCGTAGCAAGTATCCCGGTCGCAGCACAATGAACGAGTCGGTAAAGCTCATCAACGACGAGCTTAAACTCGCTCTCACCGCAATGCAGACCTACGAGGCTTCCGACAAGAAGCACGTTGCTCCCATGTCGCCCTACATCTGCTCTTACACTGTAATGGCACTGCAGGCACGCTTTGCCCTCATGATCGGTGACTACCCAACCGCTATCAGCAAGGCTGAGTCGGTTATCAACTCCAAGGTCTACACTCTTGCCAATACCGATAACTATATCGACATGTGGGTCAATGACGAAAGCTCGGAAATCATCTTCCGTCCCTTCGCTTCAAGCTCTGAGCAGCCCAACTTGAATTCTACCGGTAGCGCCTGGATTTCAATCTATGACGACCGTGCCGATTATATCCCCGGCTTCGAGGCTCTTGCCATGTATGAGGACGGTGATGTTCGCTTCGATGCATTCTTCAACATTCGTGGCCTTACCGTCGACGGTGCCGAATATCCTTGCTACAACTTCAACAAGTTCCCCGGCAACCCCGCGCTTAAGACTTCGACTGCCAACAACCTCATGAACATGCCCAAGCCCTTCCGCTTGAGCGAGCAGTATCTCATCCTTGCCGAGGCCGCTGCCATGAACAATCAGCCCGACAAGGCCAATGCAGCCCTCAACACTCTTCGTGCCAACCGTATAATCGATTGGGAGGATGCCAACTACTCAGGTCAGGTTCTTATTCAGCAGGTTCGCGACGAGCGCACCAAGGAGCTTATCGGCGAAGGATTCCGCATCACCGACCTCCGTCGCTGGAAGCAGGGATTCAAGCGCAGCTACGACTATCCCGCTGCCTGGGGTCTTGATCCTATACTTGTAACTGCCGGACTTTCGGTTCAGTACTCAGCCGACGACCACCGTTACACTTGGCCCATTCCTTCTGATGAAATCCAGGTTAATCCTCAGTTGAAGGGTCAGCAGAATCCCGGTTACTAATCAATGTAATTGTAACATTCTAAAACATTATTATTAGTCATGAAATTAAGCAAAATATTAGCAATCGGGTTAGCTGTCCTGACCATGACTGCCTGCTCCGATGACGACGAATTCAATTTCAACTCCGACGGCAACGTGACCGTTGACATGGCTCAGCCTTCAATCACATTGAAGGAAAACAAGGGCTACTTCAATGTTCCCGTAGTCGTTTCGGGTGAAGCCAACGGATATGTACAGGTTACTGTCGAGGTTCAGGAGGCTACAGGCAATCCCGCCATGGACGATGTTCACTATATCGTAACATCAAAGACTATCAACATTGCCAGCGAAGACAAGGTGGGCAATGTTGAAATCAAGACCGTTGATGACGGTGAAATCAACGAGAACCGCGAGTTTATCGTGACAATCGTTGACGCAAAGGGCGCAAAGATCGGTAACGAGCGCTCTACCACCGTTACAATCCGCGACAACGACTCTGAGTTCTATGAAAAGCTGATGGGCAAGTGGGCTCTCAACTTCGTTTCAAAGGGTGCTCCCGACAAGTGGGATGTTAATGTGGTAGGTTATGAAGAAACTGAGGCCGGTTACAACGAAACCCTATACATAACCGGTATAATGGGTTATAGCTGGGCTCAGCTCGAAGTAAGCTACTTCTTTGACAAGGCCACCAATGTAGGTTATCTCGAAGTGCCCCTCGGAACACTTGTTGCCGACGGTGTAGACTTCGGAAGCTTTACCGGCACAGTGCTTGCAGCTACGGTTGAGGACGGATATGTGGTTACCGACGGAACATTACGCGCCGAGTGGAACGACATGTTCACTGAGATTACATTCCAGGATTCACCCGTGCTCTACCTCGCAGTGTTTGACGAGGCTACCGGTGACTTCATGGGAGGATGGAAATCGCTGAATCTTGTCAACATGACACGATAAATTATCTCATACCCAATTTGAATATTAGGGAAAGGCGTGCGAGTCATTGCACGCCTTTCTTTTTTTGTATGTAATCATCGTGAAATTATGCCGGGGACCCCGTTTGTTTATAAATAAAATGCTATCTTTGTGATACGCACCGACTGTCATGTCATCGCGTTTCAACGTAACTTATGTTTTAATCTCGGATAACAACCAATTTGACAATCACTTAAAAAATCTGATATAGTAAATTTCAATTCATGACAAAGCGAATACTATCAATTCTCTTGTTGACGGCCGCCACCGTTGTGAGCGTGTGGGCCGGTCCGGTCGACCGACAGCGTGCCGAGGCCGCCGCCGTGGCACAAATCAAGGGCGTGACAGGAAAGAGCCGCACGGTTAAGCAGGTGCAGGCGGTGGACGATGCTTTTTATGTCGTCAATCTTGCTCCCCAAGGATGGGTGATGGTGTCGGCCGACGACAAGGTCGACCCTGTAATCGGATATTCGGCCACGGGAGCGTTGTCCATGTCGGCGATTCCCGACAATATGGCCTATATGCTCGATTCCTATAAGAAGCTCGTCAAGCTTGGCACCGACGAGGAGATGTCGCCGCGCACCCGTCAGTGGGAGTCGGTGGGCAAGGAGATGTCACGTGCCTCGGGAGCTGCCGTGGAGCCTCTTATCAAGGTGAAGTGGAACCAGCCCACACCTTTCAACAAATATTGCCCCGGCGAGGGTGACAACAAGGCTCTTGTGGGCTGTGTGGCCGTTGCCATGTCACAGGCCATGAGCGTGCAGGCCTATCCTTCGCGTCCCACAGGCTCGGTGAAGTACACTCCGGTAGGCTACGGACAGCTCAGCATCAACTTTGACGAGGAGCGCGCCTACAACTGGGACGACATCCTCTCGGGCGCCAACACTTATGACGAGGCTGCCCGCCTGATGTGGCATGCCGGCATGAGCGTGAAAATGGGCTACGGCCCCGACGGCTCGGGCATACCCTCCAACGAAGTCAACCGCATATCCAACGCCCTCCGCGACAACTTCGGTTACGGCGATGAGGTGACCTATGTGTGGAAGGACGCTTATCAGGGCGACTGGGAACGCCTCGTGCTCAACGAGCTTAACGCCGGTCGCGCCGTGATATATAATGCGGTCGACACCAAGCTCAGTGCAGGTCACAGCTTCAATGTCGACGGCTACGACGGCAATTCGGGCTATCATGTCAACTGGGGATGGGGCGGCAACGGCGACGGTTACTTCCGTCTTGACAACCTGCGTGACTCTCCCTACTACTTCGACGACTACCACGTGATTGTGATAGGCATCGGCGCTCCCGACCGTCTGCTGCGCAGCATCGGACTGAGCGGTACGGTGATCGAGGAGGGACTTCCCGCCGGATCTACCGTGGCCACCGTCACGGTCAACGGCGAGGCCCCCACATCGGGCATGACATTTGAGCTTCGCGGACTATATAACGCCGGTACCGACAGCTATGCCGAGGCTCCCTTCGTAATCGAGAACGGAATGTTGAAGACCACGCGCACTCTCTCATGCTCGGCCGACGGCGTGATCGCTGTCGACATAACGGTCACCGACAATGCATCGGGCGAATCGCTCACTCAGGGATTCTCTATCGAGGTTCAGCCGTGGCGCAGCATCGCCGAGGCAACATCGATGTCATTTAACCGCACGACAGGCGAATTCCTCCTGAAGACAAAGCACAACGTGAGCTACACGCTCAAGTCACCCACCGGCACCGTAATCGCATCGGGCGCTCTCGACCCGCTGCCGCAGCTGCAGTTCAACCGCTCGCAGCTTGCCGATGGAGTTAATGTGCTCGAGCTTCGCTGCAGCACTGAAGTCAAGACTATTAAAATCACCAAATGAAACACCCGATTATGAAACTATACAATCTTATCAACGGATGCACCGCTCTCCTTGTGGTCGCCCTAATGACAGCTTGTAGCGACAAAGGCGGCGACTCGCCCGACACGGGCAACACCGGCACTCCCGACGACGACCAGACCGTTGCCGTGGGCATCACTACCGAGGTCATCACCCGCGCCAATGTCACCACCGAGTTTACATCGGGTGCCGAGATGAACATATACCCCAAGACCTACGGACGCCTCGATGCGCCCAACATGGTTGAGAACGTGAAGGCCACCATGGGTGGCTCGGGCTGGACGATAGCCCCCGAGATTCGCATCAAGAAGGGTCAGAACGCATTCCTCTACGCCGTGGCTCCGTTCAATGCCGCCTATACCGACCCTGCGGCGATTCCCGTCAACATCACCGAGCAGGTCGACCTGCTCTACTCGGGCGAGTATGTCCCCGCATCGTTCACCACCCACAACGTGAAGCTCAACATGAAGCATGCGCTCGCTCTCGCCGCCTTCAACATTGCGTCGCAGGGCTACACCGGTGCCGGCACGCTGACTTCGCTCGGCATCTCGGGCGAGGAGGTCTACACCTCGGGTAAGATGAATGTAAGCACCGGAAAAATCACGGTCGAAGGCAAGGATCCCCTGAATGTGGGCGTTAGCAAGACTGTTGCGGCCGGCGGATGGAACTCCGATTTGCCCCGCGTGTGGGTGATTCCTTTCTCGACCAAGGGCAAGCCCGCCACTCTCACTGCCGTGATCGACGGCAAGAGCTATGTCATCGACTTCCCCGAAGTGGAGATGCGCACCGGATTCCAGTATGTGTTCCACCTTGTGCTCACCAACACCGGACTCGTGTTCATCCCGTCCATGACCGAAATCGTGTCGCTTAACGTGGCCGATGACGCAATGGAGGCGATGGAGGGTTACGGAATATTGAAATTCGGATTCACCGGCAGCACATTCACGTTCCCATATTTCACGGGCGACAACGTGTTTGGCACTATTCTTCCGGCATCGGGTGCGGGTGCAAGCTACGCAATAGGCGGTTCGCTCGATCTCGCTACTCCCGACACCAAGGATATTGTAGTTGAAACATGGAATTCGACAGGCTTTGAACTGAACAATCTCGAAGGTATCGAGTCAATCGACATCTCGGGTTATTGATGTAATCTGTCACCATTGAAATAAAGGACTCCGCGCCCCTTGTCACACTCGACGGGCGCGGAGTCTTTTTTATGAGCCGGCTCTTATGCCATGTCGGCCGACATTCAATGACGCTCTATTCCCATGGCGCGTCTGTCGAGCTGCGAGTAGCGGCAATTCAGTATCAGACATTCGTTTCCTATTATCGACATGATTATTTTGGCCTTGTCGCTCGATGTCGACAGCTTTATCAGCAGGGCCGCGCTTGTGCCTCCGGCCACACACCGGGCGGTAATCGATATCTCGTCATCTGACCGCGAGCGGTTTATCTCTACGAGCCTTCCGAGAGGCGACAGATTGCCGTTGTCGTCGGGGCTCATCAGAAACAGTGCCCCCGATGCCGTGCGGTGTATTTCGATGAGCGCATAGTAGTTGTCGGGCGGCATGGGGCTGCCCGTGTCGATGCTTACGCTGTTTACCGTAAACCGGCACGCGGTTACTATGCCGGCCGATGGCTTCAGATGCTTGATTAGTGATTTCAACCGATTTTTAATCATCGCGATGCGAGAGGCCTCTCATCCTCGGTTGAGGCCTGCAAGTACACAAAAAAGGTGTGAGGAATTTCATTGTCCTATCGTCACCTCAGGCTCTCGCATGGCCTTGTTCCACCGATAAGACAATAGCCCCACACCGTATGCGTATATCGTTCTCGCCATAGTGATGGCAAGAATAATAGGCACGCGATGCAGGTGCCATTGTCAATCATCTTTGTGGAACAGTCAAATTTGCGAGATTTGAGTTGAAAAAGATAATTTCAATAACACCTTTCAATATATATGTGCAGATAAGGAGGTCAACTCTATGGCCTCCGGACTATCTGTTACAAAGATAAGGAAAAATGTCATTGGTGGGGCACTATTTAGTACACTTTATTGCGTTTTGGGGGATAAATTTAACGACAACTGTTGATTAAATTGCTACTGATGATGATTTTTTGACTACTTTTGCAGGATGTTTCATTCATGGACATCAATTAAGAATCACAATATTGCTTATTTATTATGAAATCATTAAAATTTCTTGCATTTGCCGTAGCTTTCGGTTTCATGCTGAGCGCTTCGGCCGAGGAGCATCTCAAGAGCCTCAATCCGGCCTACTTTGACAAGTCGACACCCGCCGGCGAGGATTTCTACAAGCATGTCAACAAGGGTTGGCAGGAAAGCCATCCGCTTACACCCGAACATGCACGTTACGGTAACTTCAACATCCTCAGCGATTCGAGCGAGGCTCGCGTGAAGGACATCGTGCTCAATCTCGGAGCTACAAATCCCCAGCCCGGATCAGTTGCCTTCAAGGTGTGGACAATCTACAGCCAGGCCATGGACTCGGTTAGACGCAACGCCGAAGGCGCAAAGCCCATCCTTGCCGACCTCAAGAAAATCGAAACCGCTCCCGCCGACAGCATGGAGAACCTCTTCTTGTGGCTGCACGCCAACTATGCAAGCCCCTTCTTCAGCGCCGGCCCCATGGAGGATCTCGCCGACAGCAAGGTGTATGCCATGTATGTAAGCGGTGGCGGCATGGGTCTTGGCGACCGTGACTACTATCTGCTCGACGACGCCCGCAACAAGCAGGTGCGCGAGGCTTACAAGAAACTCATCGTAACGCAGATGCGTAACGCCGGTTACTCCAAGAAGGATGCCAACCGCGTTATGAACAACGTGATGAAGATTGAAACCGCGCTTGCCGATTCGGCCTGGACACGCGAACAGAGCCGTAACATTCCGGCCATGTACAACCCCCGCTCATTCGAGCAGCTCAAGGCCATGTATCCCAATGTCAACTGGGACCGCTTCTTCATCGAAACAATGGGTATCAAGTCGCCCGAGAGCGTCATCGTGACCGAACTCAGTTCGGTGGCTCAGGCCAACAACCTTATGGGCTCGCTCACCGATCGCGAAATCAAGGACTACTACCTGTGGAAATATGTGAGCCAGGCTGCCGGAATGCTCAGCGACGACTTTGCCAATGCCGCATTTAAATTCAACAAGGTGGTGAGCGGAGTGCAGCAGCAGCGTCCGCGCTGGAAGCGTGCCCTCGGTGCTGCTGAAGGTGCAATGGGTGAGGCTGTCGGACAGCTCTATGTCGAGAAGTACTTCCCCGAGTCGTCAAAGCAGTATATGCTCGGCCTTGTCGAGAACCTGCGCACCGCACTCGGCAAGCACATCATCAACCTCCCCTGGATGAGCGACGACACCAAGCTCAACGCTATCAAGAAGCTCAACGCCTTCACCGTGAAGATCGGTTATCCCGACAAGTGGAAGGACTACAGCTCGATGACAATCGACCCCAAGTTGTCCTACTACGAGAATATGCACAACGTGTCGATGTGGCACCAGAAGGAAGAGCTCGCCAAGTGGGGCAAGCCCGTCGACAAGACAGAGTGGGGGATGACTCCTCAAACAGTCAACGCCTACTATAATCCTCTTGCCAATGAAATCGTGTTCCCCGCTGCCATTCTTCAGGCTCCCTTCTTTGACCCGGAGTCGAGCGATGCCGAGAACTACGGCGGTATAGGCGTGGTGATCGGACATGAAATGACTCACGGATTTGACGACCAGGGCCGCAACTTCGATGCCGAGGGCAACATGGTCAACTGGTGGACTCCCGAGGACACCGAGGCATTTGCCAAGCTCACACAGGGTCTTGTTGCCCAGTTTGACGAAGTGGAAGTGCTTCCCGGCCTCCATGCCAACGGTCAGTACACTCTCGGTGAAAACATCGCCGACCAGGGCGGCCTTCGCGTGGCAATGACCGCATTCCTCGACTCACAGAAGAAGAAAGGTGTCGACATCAAGAGCCCCGAGGCCAAGATCGACGGTTACGACCCCATGCAGGTGTTCTATCTCAACTATGCCAACCTTTGGGCACAGAACACCCGTGAGGAGGAGATTCGCTCGCTCACCTCGGGTGATGTTCACTCACTCGGCGAAAACCGCGTTAACGTAACATTGCGCAACCTCACTCCTTTCTTTGAGGCATTCGGCATCAAGAAGGGTGACAAGATGTATCGTCCGGCTGAGGAACTCGTCGTTATCTGGTAAAAAGTTATCTCGTAAAATCGACTCTATAAACGCGGGTCGGGGCTTTAAGCCTCGGCCCGCTATTTTTT
>ERZ778497.1299-NODE-1299-length-16640-cov-6.067109_pt1 | contig 16640 bp, 9 predicted proteins | sample MGYA00509938_ERZ778497 | MGnify/ENA primary metagenome ERZ778497 (study PRJEB29527, sample SAMN07138969) | mouse gut metagenome | material: feces | host: mouse | place: China:Nanjing | collected 2016-01-25 ... | reverse complement strand
CTCTGATATAGAGCGACGCCTTCTTCAAATCCAAGTATCACGTCTTTAGGTAGGCTCTTATCCATTTCCGAGTCTGGGCGCCAAGCAGAGATAGCTTGAGATACAACTTGGGGTAAATTTTCAATGTTGGAAATATACCCGGCTAATTGTTTTATCCTGTATATAATGTCATATTTATCTCCCTCACATATAAAACCTGCATCAATTTCAGAAATTTTATTTCTAAATAGAACGACAAGTGTATTGCTGTTCGGCAAAACAAAATCAGAATACTTTCCAGCCCTTATTATAGTTTTGATATAGTCAATAATTTCCGGGGTTGAGGAAAACGCCACTTTATTCCATATAGTATCCCAAAGCACGGGATACCGCAAGAATCCTTTACTCGAAAGATATTCAAGAGCTTCTTCCCGGACATCCTCTTTTATAGATAATATATCATTAAATAAGTTGGCTTCATCAAGTATCGGGGATTGATTATTGAGTGCTTCTATGGCATCATAACGAGGATATCCGAGATGATATAATTGGGTAAAACTGTCATACAAGCTATCCATTATGTCTCTTGAAACCATGGAAGAATCACATTTAGCAATAATCTCAGCGATTGCATCCATATCATGAAGTTTACTCGGCCCGAATACGGGGGACAGACGTGTATTCTCCCTCTCAAAAGAAGATACAACTTCGAGCATATATTGAGCCAAAACCGGATATAATTCTTTACCTTGTTCTTTAGAAATTAAGGACCTTAGAGCATGAACTGTTGCCACTTCGTCCTCCGGTCGCCCTGAATATCCTATGACGCCATCATCAACCTTTGGCGTTTCCAATTGTTTACGCAGTTTATTTATAGCGTTTTCTAACCGTTCGTGAATAGAGGCGCTGTCATCGACTTGCGATTTTACAAAATTGAACGAATAAGTAGCATTTACCACTTTGGAAAGATTGGCACTTCTCCACTTGACTACCGCTCTATCTAAAGTCGCTTTTTGTGCCTCGTTACAATAATTATAGATATTCGTAGCTCTGACATAAGCACTATTACTCTTTCTGGTATCAGATTCATTTAACCCGGTTACTACTAATAGTACAGCTTTATCAGACAGACTTATGTCTTTAGGATTAGCTCCTTGAGGAAACCAAATATCTCTCTTCGCTTCATCTATTTTAATTGGACATTCTGCTGCTAGCTGAACGATATAGCCATATTCCGATTCTGGTAGGCAATTAAAGACAGTTATAAGATATTCGTTCTTATATTCATGGTTTTGACTTGAATATATTTTCAGAAGGAATGGGATTATGCGCTTGATCCTTGCTACATCAAGAATGACTGACATTCTTGATATGACAATTAGAATGATTATACTTAAGCGATATACAATGGCAGTTGACGCTGACCAGTCAGTCACGGAATCAGCTTTGTCAAGGACTAAATCTGTCCATTTATAGATGATATCTTTATCAAGTTTAACCACTGATTCTTTTCTGATAACAGTACGCAAAGTATCAGTCTGAGCAGCCCTCATCAAAGCGTTTAATGCCATCTGAGGAATATTGCTTTGTAGCAACGCATCACAACTGAGTAGCATAAGCTGTGAGTTAATTGTCATCGCTCCCAAACGGAAAGGGTAACCGAATTGTTCCCATATCATTTGAATTCTGGTGGCATATCTTACTTGTGTACTATTAATAATGCCATCCATAAGGCGTGTTATATTTACGTCTTGTAAGTTAAATCTATGTGAACGAGATTCAATCCGGTCCTGTTTCTTCTGCAATGCATCATAAAGATGCACCTTAAAATATCGGAAATAGGAGTGTGTTTCAAAGGATGGCTCTACCTTGACATTTGTCTCAAATTTGCCTTTATATGGAGAAAATATGTTGATTACGCTTAGGAATGTGCCAAGATATGATTGCTGTATATCTGATTTTTTTAAATTATTCAAACGTTTAATAGCTTGCTCTAATAAGGCATAAGCCTCTTCCTCGCGGTTTATCTCAATCAATATAGCTGATTTCCATAGTACACCCTCATAATTATCGTCATTAAGCGTCCATTGATTGAGGATATCAAATGCTTTATCATAGTCCATTAATGAAATAGCTTGTAATGCCATTTCATATCTGAATCTATTTATAATCTCATTTGAGTCCGATGATAATATGGCGGATATTAATTTTGTCGATAGAGAGTCAAAAGCCTCAACATCAAACGTGATTCGGTAATGTGACAATAAAGCTATGGCAATGCTTTGCAATTTGGCATTGTCATTGAAATCAGTTTCTTCCAGATCATTTATAATCTTCTCACATTTGGAAACGAGCCAAGGTAAGAGCGATATCGGGTAAAAAGCTTTTCTTAACCGCCATTCAAATTCATATACCAAATCAAGAAGCGATTCGTCCGGAATACGATTTATTAGTTGCTCAACCTCAGTTATCTCATAGTCAATCAGATGTTCAAAACCATTTTCAAATTGAGATAATCTAAGAAACGCCCATCCGGGATAGGTTTCGCGGATGTTTCGATAAGTCTCAATTAGGTTAGTAAGTTCTGACTCATTTATATCATTTGAAAAGCCTTTCCCGGAAAACTTGAAGTTACGAACCTTTCGTAGCTGTTCATACGAAACGCTGATCCTCCAATCACTATTCTCACCCGATTTTTTATTGTGCAGATATTGAAAAATAAAACTAAAATACTCTTCAATGTCATTAAAAACGGTAGGCCTTAGGATGGTTTCAATATTGTAACTTTGTTTATACAGAGATTCGTCCTCAGGTAGTGGTCCTGCTATAGTCTCAATCAAATAAATTAGTGGGAGTTCTTCGTCTTTGCATACCTTTTTTAACCACTGGAGTAGTTTCTTGAAATTTGGATCATTCCCAGAGAATCCGATTAAGTATAGTTCTTTTTGAATTAATGTATTACGAATTGCGGTAGTGAGTTTCGGATGATTATCAATATAATTTTCATAATCATCTTCATCTATAACGTAAGGCTTTACATCGGGAAACGAGCCATGTAACTTTATTATTCTGGGAGCGTCTTTATGGAGAATATAATCTTCGCCTTTTACTATTTGATACGCATTAGGCGTAGCTGCCCTTTCCAATAATGTATCATAATTAGTGGTATATATGTCAGCCCAGGATAATCTCACCAGTTCTTTATGCAAATTCCCTGGTGTAATCTTCTCGTCTGGGAGTTCTCTTTCCAGTATCGAGTCGATATAAGGATGCCCATGCTTAAATGTTATGATTGAGGCGAGCCTAACCGGGTCCCTTAATGATGGTTCAGCACTATTGGCTTCATGACCATGGATTTCTTTATAAAATACACGGGCGAGACCTGCCCAGTCTTTGATTTCCACACCATCTTTCTTCTCGGCATTTTTGCTGAATCCGGCACCCACCAAGACAGAAGCACGGCCACTAACTAATTGGTCGTGAAGTCGGTCAAGCTTGGGTTTCAGTTCTTTCTGAAACTCGCTTGAATTAAGAATTTCGTTATAGCGGTCGTTTGTCATGACGATGGATAGTTATTTGAGTTTGGCGAGGACGGGGGCAAAGGTGGCGTAGTTTTTCACTACGCCGTCGTCGAGGTCGATTTCGATCTGGCGGTCGGCAAACTCATGGAGGCGCATCTGATAGTCGCGACATTCTTCGAGGTCGCTGCGCAGCTGTTTGAGCAGCTTATTCTCCTTTGCCGAGAGCGAACTGCGTGTGCTCAGTTCCGCTTCGCGGGAGGCGAGATGGTCGATGTAGGGCAACAGGTAGTTGGTGCGTATATGCTCCGGTGTGAATCGGTTCATGCGGTGCATGTACACGAGGCATTGGAACGCCGTGCGTTTCCCCTTCTGATTGGAGGAGAACATCCAATAGATGGGACGATTCTGATACATCTTCTTGTGGTCGGTATAGAAATCGGAACGGAAATAATCGACCACATCTTTGCCGAGAGCATCACGAACAAAGTTCATGTTCTCGGTAAGAAACTCGTTGCCGAGAGCCACGCGGACAAACTCTGTAAATCGGTTAGCGGCATTGTCGTGGAACGGCGAGTCTTCGCCCATCATTGGCACAATGCCGTCATCGTCAATCCACCATTGCTCACCGGTCTGAGGCACGATGTAAGGAGCATATTCATCGGCACTCGGATTAGGATGCGCTATGGCGAGGTCGGGACGGTCAAGACGATAGCGCCCCATCATACAGCCCACGGCATAGCTGATGAACTGCTTGATGATAACGTCGCGTTGCCATTCGATTTGCAGCTCAATGCCAACAATGAGGGTTTCTCCCGCTTCTGTTGTAAGAACACCGCCGGATTCAAGTTCGAGAGCCGCTTCATCAACGATTTTTATTTCGCCTTGTTGAAGAATGGTAACATCTTCAAGGGCAACATCGGGAGTCAGTTCATCCTGTAGTCCGTAGATGTCGATAAACTTGCGGTTAAGTTCTTCCTCATTGTGGTGGAGACGGTCGAACAGGCACTCCCACTTTTGGCAATATTGGTCGTAACGCCATTGGAGAGAACCCAGTTCCGGAGCTACCGGGTCTATGCAGATTTGCTCTCCTGTTTTGCGACGGTGGCACTCAATCATCCAGTCGATATTGTCGCAGTAGGTCTGACTATCTACCGCAAGGAGCGGCGAAGTTCCAAAATCCCATGATGTTTCGTGAGCATCCCAGTCTTGCTTGGAGATGGAAACACATTCTTTTGAAATTTCTTCAAGCGAATTTGAATCAGTTGGAATAATGTTAGGAGCTTTTGCAACATCCCCACATTGCATATTAACAGTCGGATTTATTATGCGAACATTATTAAAGAATAATATTGAGTTGAGCGAGCCTAACAAAGCATACTTATTTACATCCGCTTCGGTTATACTCATTCCTGCAACATCATATATAAATCCTTGAGGATAATATCTGAATGCAGAAGTATGTGAGGCGATAAGCCCCCATGAAATAGACTCAGCAAAGTATGTGGAGGGGTTTCTTATAACGGCTCCTTTGAAATGCTTTATTTCGTAGCCATCATTCTGCCAGTTTACAACAAATTCTTGATTCCCATACCAACGCCTATAACCTCCACCTTTGTTGTATGGGAAAAATTTTCGACCGCTCGCTACGCTCGCGGCGGCTGACGCGCAACTAAAGCCTATTGAGGTCTTAGCGACCTCAAACCATGAGCGGACGAATCTGCCGTTGTCGGCTGTCTGCAAGCCCACACAGGGGCTTGCTACAGCCGACAACGGCAGATTGTTTGTGAAGGTTTCACGTATTTTTTCGCTAACCCAATAAGCAATAGGCGCTCCGGGAATCTGCTCAAACTGCTTTTGGTTGGATACAACATAGCGATTGTCTCCATCAAGGAACATCTCTCGTTTAGCGTTACAGTTTGATCCGTCAATAAGTCGGTAATATCCGCCCGGATATGATGGGTTCTCTTTGGAGATAACGAAGGCGGCGTTCTGAACTACTTCGCCGGAAAGTTCATCGAATGTGCGAGGACCGAGATGAAGCAGGGAGTCTATCTGCTGATGCTCGATGATATTCTTTCGGAGCGACTCAAAAGAACTGAGGAACATCCACGACTGCATGTTAATCATGCCGTATTTGCCATGCTCTCGCAGGCGGTCAATGGCTACATCCATAAACACAGCAAATAGGTCGGACTTAGAATCGGGGTACTCCTTCGCAGCGTATGATTTCAGTTTCGCCTCCTTATTTGTCGGCATATACGGCGGATTCATGCAGAGCGCTGCATACTTGTCAGTAAGGGCAAGGATAACGCGGAAGGCATCAACTATCGGAGCAAAGGAGTCGAAATATTGAACATAGTGGCTTTCGTCAGGGATAAGATATGTCTGAACAGGGCCAACTCCCGGAATATCTGATTGATTTTCATCGAGAAGCTGAATTGTTCTCGGCGATTCAGTATATGCAGATACGATAGAGTCAAGATACTGTCTGGTTTCATTGCTGATGTCAAACTTCATGATAGAGCCAAGTACATTGGCATCCTCCATGAGTTCGAGAGCCTTTTCAACTTGATTGAAACTATCCTGAGAGGGAGCCACTATTGAATAGGCCTTGACAATCTCGCCGTGAATGTGAGGCCAGTTGCTTGCCTTGACTTCCGGCATCGAATAAATGCGCGGCATACAGTGGCCGTCGGCGAAAGCGGTGTCGGTCTGACACACTTTCAATAGCAGTGCGAACTGAGCAAGCTGCCGGGCGCGGTCGTCGAGGTCTATGCCGACCATATTCTTTGTGAGTATGGCTTCTATGGCCTCGCGTGGTGAATAGAAGTCTTCGGCATAGAGCTGATAGAGCAGGTCGAACATCTCATTGAGGATATGACCGGAGCCGCAAGAGAGGTCGCCACATTTCAGGTCTTCGAGCGAATCATAGCGCAGAATGGCATCGTCGGGAGTCGGCTCCGCCGGCTCCACAAGGTATTTCCAGTTCTCGGAAACAGCGGAGTCCGGATTATTGTCGAGATATATTCGACCGATAGTGTTTTCGACCATATATTTCACAATCCAGTTGGGTGTGAATATCTGGGTTGCGGCAGGGATTTCGTCGCTGTCATATCCTCCTTTCTTGGCGAAAACCTCGTCTTTCTTCTCTGAAATATAGAACTGGTAGAGCCAGCCAATCAGTTCGGGCTTGCGGTAATCGTCAGCTTCGATAAACTCACCGGCTTTGTTGAGCAGGTCGATGAAGCCATCCTCGGCAAGAATATCAGCCGGGAGAAGAAGCGCAGTGTAATCGGTAATGCCTCCGAAGCATTTGCGGATGATGGGATTATTCTCGCAGTATGCGCGAATAAGGAGCGAGAACTGCTCGAAAGAGAGACGCCCGTCGCTGATGACGGCTTCAAGCGAAGCGCGGTCTTCATCGGAGAGAACTGGAGTCTTGCCCGCACGAGCATCGGTAACGATGCGCGGAATGCGGATTTCGGGATTCTCGTAGTCGAGCAATGCCGGAGCGAGGCTATTATATTCAAGAATACGAATAGCCATTAAGCGATTGAACCAAGTATAGGCAGCTTCTTCAATCACCTCTTTAACACCGTGCGAAGCTATGCGGTCGCGCAGGGCATTCCAACGAGCCACGAAGCGAGAGTCGTTAATGACCTGCCCGTCGAAAATGGCAGAATTGCCTTTTGCCTCGGGTGCGATACGCGCCGAGCCATCGTCATTAAAACCTAAGGATCTGAGACGATTGCGCACACCCTGCATGAGCATGGTGCGGGCAACAGTGGCAAAACGCTTCAATGAGTTAGTATTCATGTCAGAGCACCTGTATTTCATCGCCACTGTTCAGGTTGGCGAGTTTGTTGATAAGTTGTTTGCGCAGACGATTGAGGTATGCCTCTATATCGTCGGCATTCTTGATATTGGAAAGAGAAGGAGTTTGAAGCCTGAAAGTAACGACCCTTGATGTCGGTTTCGGCTCACCTCCGTCCCCGGTGTTAGGCTTCGGTTTCGGTTGATTGCGGCGAGCCACTTCTGCATTGATATGCGAGATTTCAGCCGTGAACCAGTCGTTAGACAGTTCGTTGGCTTGCAGAACCGCGATGTTAGACGAGACGGTGGCGCGAGTAATCGCGGCCCGGACATTCGACGCATATTCGACGTCGTTAGCCGCGGCATGAGCGGCGACCTCGGCGTCTTGGGCGGTCAACTTATCCTCGATACGTTTGCGGAGAGCCTGACGCATATCCTCGAGTGCTTTGCCGAGGCTTTGCTTCATCTGTTTGTAGTGGCGCATCTTGTCGATGGGCCACTTCTCGGTGATGATAGCTCTGAGCCCTTCCACATCGGCCATGCACGATGACGGAAGATATTCCCAGTTGTCGCGGTTGTCGCCCACAAACTTGACAAATTCCTCGTATGCTTTGAGCATAGAGGGATTGTCAGCGAACTGACGAACCTGCTTGGTCTCGTCCATCAGCTTCTTGGCCTTTGCCCGGTCGGCAGTTATGCGACGGAAGAATGGCTCATCGTCTCGGACTTGCAGCCATTCCCTGATAAGTTCAATCGACTCCGTAAGCCAACCGGCAACGGGCGATGAACTGCCGCCGAGCTTATTGATGGCTTCCTGATCAATACCGATTTTGGTATTGAGAATGTCCTTAGCCCAATTATGTATGTCGGCAGGATGTCCCGACGAAGGTGAACTTGCATCGCCGAAAATGTCGTGCCAGGCATCAAGGAAATCATTTATGACGCTTTGCGGTATTTCCTTGGTAGCCTTGACCATGAACTTCGCCATATCTCGCAACACATTGTTAGCAATGATGTTGCGGTCGGGATTCTCGGCATTGTTGTATGTAAATTCACGGACGTTGCGACGGACAAGCTCATTGACGAAGAAGATGGTTGCCTCCTGGCTCCAGCCGTAGGGAACGGCACCAAATCCCTTGACAATATCTTTGAGGTTGGCTTCGCCTCCACGTCGTTTCAGATAGTTCTCTATCTCTGTCTCGGGAGTCGAGAGTGTCTGATTGACACCGGTATATTCATCTTTCTGAGCCGGGCGCAGAATCTTCGATTTGAGGTCGGCTTCACTTCGGGGAACGGATGTGCCTACGGCGAGTTTTGCGTAGGGATATACGTTCTGCAAGTGGCGAGCCACCGCTTCGTTGTAGCGGTCTTTGTCCTTGGTCGAAGAAGCGACGGCGAGTTGCTGATTTGACGATATTACTTGTGCCGAATTAAAGAGCGCTTTCAACGCTTTCTGGATCTCCTTGTACTCGTCGCTCGCCATCTGACGGAACTTGTCGAGAGCAGCCTTTCGAGTGTCTGACGTGCTCTGACCTTCAGGCGACTGGAGGAATTTGCGCACCTTGCAAATCCAAGTGAGGCGGTTTCGCAGTTGCGGATCCGCCGAAAATCCGTCGGCCATAAAGAAGGCAAGGCGGTTCTCGATGTTGCGGAACGCATACTCGTGAACGGTACCGTCGTATTCGAGCACGAAGTCCACAGAAATATCGGCATTGGAAGTGAGGAAAGTCTTTCCGTTGACAATGCCGCCGACTGAGAATTTCGACGAACAGTAGGACTCGCGGTTCTGCGGTGCCAGATACTCCTTAAAGAAATCAATCAGCAGGTTAGCCATGAAGTCGTTGTCGACGTACTGATTACCGATTGAAGCGGCGACACGACGTTCTTCCTCAGTGAAAAAGGTGTAGAACTCAGTGTGCCCGTCAGCGAGAGTATCGCGGCGGAGAATATTATTGTCGCACAGGTAGTCGATGACTCCCTGAACATCATTTTTGAGTTTCAGCTTATTCTCGTCGACATCACGCATCAGAAGAGAAGTGACGTAATCGGCGGTAGCCGGGAATACACGACGCTGCTGCTCGTCCATGTTGCAAATCATAAAGAGCACATTCAGCACTCGCTCGCCGAGTTCACGATTTACGTTGTACGAGTCAATGACTTTGTTGGCTGTTGCAATGGACTTCTGCCCCTTGGTGGTGAGAGAGCCACGGAACATAGCGTTATAGAACTGGTCGAAGGAAATAATATCGCCGACCGCCTGGTCTTTGGTGTCCTTGGCTACCGAATGGGTAATCTTGATGATGCTTCGCTCATTGCCTTTGACCTCCTTGTCTACAAAGTTCTGAGCGACAAAAGCATCGAAAATGTTCATCATCAGAGTGAACTGATAAGGAACGAAGGGATAGTAGGCAGCATATTCCTCCTTTGAGCGATAGGTGTTGTAGCCCGTAGGGAGAAGCAACTGAGCGGTGATGTTGCTGTGTATCTTGTCAAAATGTTCTTCGAGAGCGATGGCGGCAGAGCCTTTCTTTTCGAGGATACGCTTCTGGGTTATATACTCGGAGTTGGTGCCTTTGAGCGATACCTTGACCTGAAAACGCCCCATGATTTTACCGTAATCGTCGGTAGTCTTGGAGATATGGCAATCTCCGAGAATCTCAGAGAGATCCTGTTGGGCGGTACAGGCTATCCACACTTTGCCCTCGCAAGCCTCGTGCAGGTCGCTGACTATCTGCTGCAGTTGAAGCAGAAGAGCGCTCCGGTTGTCGATGAACTGTGAAATTTCATCGGCAAAGAACACGAGGCGGAAGTTTGATGGCTTAGATGCTACAAAAGTGCGAAGCTCATTCATGAACGCTTCTACCGTCAAGGGGAAGTCGTTCTTTACAATACGCTGGCGGATTACGTCGATGGAGAGAGTGGGCACAATATCTTTGGCAGCTTCGAGAACCGTGTCAAGTTCGGTATTGGCAAGTTCGGCAGCCATCTCTTTCCAGTTCCAACCAAATTCGTCGATGAATTTCTGCTTAAACTCGTCGAATTTGCCTTTTTCGTCAAGAGCCTTTTCGAGGTATTGAGCCAATGGCAGATTGAATGTGTTGTAGCCGCGGTGGCGGTTCAACTCATGCCAGAATACCTCGGTAAATACCTTCTGCTGATTGGTGTTGGAATTTGCGACAGACCCAATGTTGAACAGAATAGTCTCGACTGACGCAGTACGCAGCCAGTCAGTGAGAGCATTGACATCAGCGACAGTAACCTCACATCTTGACTGCGGGTTCTGGAGCGGGTCGTGTTCCTTGACAGCCTCGGCGAGACGGGCAAGAGCGCGAGTGTTATAATCGGGATGGAGGCAATAGTCCAGGAATTTCAGGAAGTGAGACTTACCGGAACCAAAGTAGCCGTTAATCCAAATGCCATTGTGTGCTGTCTGACGGTCACGTATGGCAGAAAGCACATGGTAGATGTTGTTTATGATTTCATCAGTGAAAACATACTCGTCAATTTCAACGTTGACGGTGTCAGCTTTGAAATCTGACGCATTGACCGCCGGGTTGAACGGACGATCAATTTCCTTTTCGTAAAGTTCGTATAAGTATTTGAAGTCTGCCATGACGTATTAATTTCGGAAGTCCAGAATAAGAGCTGCACGATAGACATGTTGGTCGGCAAAGCGGTCGAACAACTTATAAGAGTTGCCGTCAGGCTCGCCGGGATAGAACACGAATATCTTGTATGCATGGGTTTGGTTGTATTCTTCGTATTTATTGAGGAAAGTGGATAGGCGAAGATAAGGATAGATGTTGCCAAAGCCCGAAATAAAGACGTATGGTGTCTTGTTTTCGGTTTCGGCTTCTTTATGCGCTACAATTCTGTCGTGGATATACTGAATGAACGCATCTCCCTGGGCCTGTTGTGTCAAGGAACGGGCAACTCCTTCGGAGTTTTCCGGATCCTTGGATTCCTTCTCGATAAGATACTTCAGATATGAAGGGTATTTCTTACCAAAGGGTTTATTGTCGAGGTAATTGCAAAATTCCTCGAATATGTCGATGTGGAGAGCATTAACATAATTCGTGGGACGAATCAAATTATCACGATACCATTGAATCCGTTCGCGAGTTTCATATTCCGTTGCAGGGTCGTATGGTACTATGAAATAGTTATAGAACAAGTCGCCGTGGGGCGTATCTTGAAAATCAGGTTGGCAAAGGCGTTCATAAAGTTTGTCAACAACAACCTCACTCATAATGCGATGGATTTAATGGTTTCGATACGATAAGGTGGGATCAAGATAGCATCAAGGAACCACGGCTCACCGATGCGGACGAAAAACGAAAGGTCTTCGTCGGAGTATTCCAGTTGACGAAGGTCTCCATCTTTGTCAGAGATAAAGCCGACTTTCCTTAAAATGCTCATGTATGACGAGGCTACCTTTTTGCGAGTGCTGTCGCTCCATGAGTCCACAAACTCATCATTGCAGGCTATATCGGAAATGGCTGCAAGAAAGTCATTATTTGATACCGATTGGTTGAAGGAGTTCCATTTGTTGCGAACCACATCAACCTGAAAATCAAAATAAAGTTTGTAGGCTTTCAGCAAAACAAAAAACATAGCAAGTATTTGCATTTTGGGCGCCATTGTAAGATAGGTTTCCCAAAAGGATAAAGGTACAGCCTTGAAGCGCCTATTAAACTCCGACACTGCACGTTGTCGTGTTTTTAAGGATGCGATTAAGAGAACCTCGTTATTCTGTATTTCTTGTTTGAGAAGCACATCAGAATCCTCCGACATGAATAAAGGAAGGACTCTGGTCATTTCATCGACCATGAATCCGCATCCTGTCATTCCGGCAGTGTAAGGACTGTTTTTTTGCAATTCTCGCTGAGTCATGATATAAAAAATGAGAACACCCAAGTAGCATCTGAAGGCCGACCAAAGCCTGTAACGACTACGAGGGTGTTCTCAAAGTTTTCGGCTCTCGCCGTATTTCTTTGTGATAATTACTTGGTCATTTTCAGATTAGCGTTACTATTCCTAATTACAAAGTTACGAAGAATTTTTGACATAACAATCGAATGTGCTGATAATTGTGATAATCGTATTCAAAGATACAGAAGGCAACGCCCCGACAAGAGTTGGAGTCTTGTCGGGGCGTTGGGTGGGATTACCTTTTAGTAGAGGCGGAGGCAAGTGACGTCGGCTTCTTTGACGATGTGGGGATCGTCACTATCGGTCTTGTCAAAGGCGAAGGCGAGGTGCTGGATACGGTGCTTGGGGCAGAGCTGCATGAGGAAATTGGTAAAGTTTTTCATTTCGGCGGCGAGCCATTTTACATCGTTGTTCGAGGTGACTCCGCCGAGCAACAGCACGTTGTCGGGGAGATGGACGGCTCCGCCCGTGGTCGTTAGGATTACGAGCGACACGGCAAAGGTTGCATCTTCCGAGGTAAGACTGGTGCCGTTGGAGTAGTCCTTATAGCGGAGCTTTGCGGTCGGAGTGCCGAAGTTATCGCGGAGATATTTCTCGATGTCGGCAAGGGCTGCTTTCAGCCGTGGATTGCTTACGACGGAGATGTCGGTTGGCGGTTCTGCGCTTGTTGCAGCGTTAGCTGCGGGTGAAGCCTTGCGGCCGAAGATGGTTTTTACACGAGAGAGTAGCTGGTTGAGGTTGTTGAGTGCTGTCATTTTTTCGTTTTTTGAGAGTGAAACATTGTAGAATCAGGCGCATTTTTTGAAGCAGTTGCCTCGATTGCGAGATTCAAAAGTCGGTTAACTTTCATGCTTACCAGATTGATTTTGATTCTGGTGTCCATGAATCGGAAGGACGGAAATAGACGTGGGTCCGCTCGGCGTGTTTGTGGCGTTCAAGCTGGACGGTCAAAGCCTTGATGCTGTCTTGTTCCTGTTTGGAGCCAACCATCATCGCTTCTTCGCGGAGCATCATATCCCGGATACCTTCTGCATTGTAGCTCATGCGCTCGTAACGATAGAGCCATTCGACTTTCTGGTATTTCTGATTCTCTGATACCATGTAGAAGAATCCGATAGCAAATCCTATGGCCGCGAGAACCGAAACGATAGCAGTGATTTTTGCCCATTTGGGCATTACCAACCACCAGTGGCCGCTGATTATGCGGTTTACTTCGTAGCGAAGATCATTGACCGCATTCTTCAGATAGCTTACAGATTGAGCGTAAGTCGAGCTGATACCGTTCTTAATCACCTTGTCAACGCTTTTGTAAAGGTCAGCTTTGACGGCTTCGGAAAGCCCATTTTTGATGTTTTCTGCCAGCCCGTCGGTCTTCATCTCGACATTGTAGGTAGGTGGATTCTTTATTAGTTCATTCACCTTGTTTACAGCCGGGATGACACCCTCTTGGAGTATGTTCTCGACTTTTTCGACATACTCTTTCAGGTCGTTGGCGGTAGCGCAGTTGAGCTGCGATTCCTTGATTTCGGTACACGTACCGGTGATTGTACTGAGGTCATCAGCGATGTTTTGGAGAAAATTCTCCGGGGAATTGTCAAAATTTTGTTTCATTTTTTCTCTGTTGAGTGTTACAAACTTCTGCCTCTTTTTCTCTTTTTACGGCGATTCATCTCACGGACGAACGCCTCCTCATCCTGGTCGTAAGCAGGTCCGACTTGGAAGAGTCCGCCGACCGCATTGCCGAGATTTTCGGCAATATCGGCTCCGGCTTCTATGATTTTTGCTGCGGCGCTCGGCGTCTGTTTCGGTTGCTGTTGCATCGGTCTTGGTGCTGGAGCCGAGGGTTGAGCCTGGCGGTTTTTGTTCCGGTCGAGAACCTTGCAGATGGTCTGGTATGAACATCTGCCGTCTCTGTCAACCTGAGATGCCTTGAACTTCTGACCATCTTTGATGAAAGAAAGTCCTTCGACTTCGGTCGTCCCTCTTCGGAATTTCTTCCTAACGGAGATGCCTTTCTGAGCCAGTTCGCGCTGAAAAGAAGTCCAGTCTTTTGCAGTCCGCTTGGCGGCTTGAATGGCAAGATAAATCTCCTGACGGGTCTTTGAGCGACCTTTCAGCCGGTCAACTTTTACCTTGTCTTTGTTCTCGCCGAAAGTTAAACCATACTTCTTTTTAAGCTCCTTGCAGATGGCGTTGCTGCGGTAATACTCGTAACTGTCGCTCACACATTTGCCGTTATTATCCACTCGATTATAGACGATATGGCAGTGCGGATGCTCTTTATCCAGATGGCGCGCTATGATAAACTGGGTGTTCGTGATACCCATTTTCTCCATATATTCCAGCGCGAGTTTCACCATGGCTTCATCTGAAAGCCGTGCCGAATCCTCCGGCGAATAGGATAGAGAAATGTGTCCGCACCAATGCTGAACGCGACTGTTGAGATGTCGCTGACACTCGAAACCATCGACAATATCTTTCGGGGTATCGGTCAACAGTCCCTCGGAATAGAGCAAACGAGCCTCTTTGTTTTCCTCTTTCAGCGCGAGAACATACTCCACGCAGCCGGAGAAACAGCTTCCTTTAGTGATGCCTCCAATCATGCGACAGCTTGGTGTAAAGTGATTTTATCTCCTTGCTCAGCTTGTCGAGCGACCATTGCACAAGCTTGAAACCGCCTTCGTTGGCTTTCTTCGCAAGCTGATTGAGATTGTTCGCCATGCTTCCGATCTGGCGCAAAAGAGCCATGTCTTCGGGTTGGGCGACCTGTATTACCTCTGATTTTGTCAGAGCGCATCGCCAGTAGTCGGACAGCTTTCTGCCGGATTTACGACATTTTTCAAGCGCGATCTGATACTGTTCAATTTTAAGTCTGACGCTGACAACAACTGTCTTGTCCGACTCCTTTACAGCTCCCGGGGGAGCCTTCTTTCTTTTTGCAAAAGTCATTTTCGAAATTTTGAAATTTGACATTGTGACCATCGGGAACGGACTCCAGCCGCCGGGTAACGGAGGATGCAAGGCCGGGAATGTTTACATTGCCACTACCTTGCTATCCTCCAAACCTTATCAGGCTTTTCCGGATACCGGCGTTGCCGATGGCTTCGCCATTTCCACTGCTTAGGGGCAGTGGTCAGAACGATTTACTAATCAGAGTGAACCAGCTTTCATAGTTGGCGGCGTTGCTGTCGAGATGCTCGTTTATGATATGCTCGACGAAGTTGCTGACGCTGTAGCCGGGACCGCCGAAGAATCGAGCGATGCGTTCCACGCGGTCAAACGTGTCGTTGCTAATTGCCACCTGATGCTTGTTGTCCTTGCCCAGCTTTATCAGCGCGAAGTATGCCTTTCGGTAATCTTCGAGGTCGCTCTTGCGCTGCTTGGCGGTTGGACGGGATGGCTTGGGTTGAGCGTTTGCGCTCTGTCCGGCGATTGGCTGGACATCGGAGTTGACGTGATTTTCCACAGTTTCGGAATGATTTGAGTTGTTGAAAATATCAGTCACTTCAGATGACTGAGGAGTTGGAGATTTTTCAGTTTTCACGTTTTTGATTTTTTATGGGCTTGCGCCCGGTTTAACATTCGGGATTGTGGGGGTGGGCAGAATGCCGAAGTTCTCGGCATATCGCGTACCGGCGGCCACATACGTCTGCCGAGGGTATCATTGTCGGCAACCATTCGCTTACTCTGTTTCGATTTCATTGGTAGGGAGAGTAACATTGTTAGCGGAGTAACATGATTGCTTACGATAGAGACCTTGACGCACACGGCGAAAGAGAGTGTTGAGATTGCGGGTGAGAAACATCTTGAATGTGTGGTCTTTCATCCCGAACCGCTCGGCTATACGGATGCCGTCGGCGGTTGAAAATTCCTCGGTGAGATGCTCATACACGGTGCGGTGCAGTTCATTCAATTTCTCCTCGCTGATGCAGGTGAGTACGCTGAGCGCATTGCTTCGGAAATATTCAGCCAATTCTATCGCTCCTGCCACGTCGTCATCTTCGATGTCCGAGGGGCGCGGCTCTTTATCACTGACAGCCCAGCGAACCAATCGGAGTATCAGGCAGAACCGGAGCACATAGATTTCGAGTTTGCAGAAGAAGCTGACCACATTATCGCTCATCTCGTTGTCGCATAGTGCGGCATTCTCATGTTGCCATTCATAGAGTCTGCGCTTGGCTTCTGCAGTGAACCGCATGACGGTGGGCATTGGCTCCTTCTCCTCGTTGACCACACATTCCACCGAGAGAAGTCGGTTGAGTATGCGCTCCCATTCACGGTCGAGATCGTCGCGCACTTCATCCTCGTTCCATCTCGGCTTGCCGTTGCTCTTGGTCATTGCAAAGAGTATGCGGTCAATAAACCCGTTGGCGGCTCTCTCACCGTTGGCAAGTT
>ERZ778497.1281-NODE-1281-length-16737-cov-5.036506_pt1 | contig 16737 bp, 10 predicted proteins | sample MGYA00509938_ERZ778497 | MGnify/ENA primary metagenome ERZ778497 (study PRJEB29527, sample SAMN07138969) | mouse gut metagenome | material: feces | host: mouse | place: China:Nanjing | collected 2016-01-25 ... | reverse complement strand
CGCCACGGAACGCATACGCGAAAACCTCGGCCGCTCGCTGACGGCCCGCCCGGCGCCCGACGGCCGGAGCGTGCACCTGAGCTGGCGACTGCTGGAATCGGACCACCCGGAGATCGGGTTCGACATCTACCGCCGCACGGACAGTAACGATGAACTGCTGAACCGCCGGCCGATCACCTCCACGACCGATTTCACCGACACGGGACCTGCGGAGAAGGCCTCCTACCGCATCGTGCCCCGCTACGGCGACCGACGGCTGCCGGCCTCGGCCGAAACGGAGGTCGACCTGGCGGCGCTGCGGACGGGCAAACCCTACACGGCCATTCCCGTCACGGGACGCGTCGGCAAACTGGGCGTGGGCGATCTGGACGGCGACGGCGAATACGACTTCGTGGTGCGTACGCCCGACACCAACGTCGACCCGGGCGTGCAGGGAAGCCACTACGATTCGGTCTACACCATCGCGGCCTACCGCCGCGACGGCCGCAAACTATGGGAATACTCCCTGGGCGAAGGCGTGGAGCCGGGCGTGTGGTACTCGCCCTTCGCGGTCTACGACTTCGACGGTGACGGGCGTGCGGAAGTAGCCCTGCGCATCTGCCCCGACGGCAAACGCAACGAACGCCACCGGGTGGGCTCGGGAACGGAATACCTGGTCGTGCTCGACGGCATGACGGGCCGCGAGATAGCCCGGGCGCCCTGGATCGAACGCACGCCGCGCCTGGGCGATCTGAACCGCCAGAACCGCCATCAGATCGGCATGGCCTACGTCGACGGCCGGACCCCGGCCATCATCGTGGCGCGCGGCACCTACCGTGCGATGCTGGCCGAAGCGTGGCAGCTGCACGACGGCCGCCTGACGCGGCTGTGGCGCTGGGACGGCGACGAAGAGAACCCCGTGGTGCGCAGCCAGGGAGCGCACAACATGGTAGCAGGCGATGTCGACGGCGACGGCCGCGATGAAATCCTGCTGGGCGGCTGCATGCTCGACGACAACGGCACGCTGCTGTGGTCAGCAGGCATCGGCCATCCGGACAAAACCTACCTCACCGACATCGATCCCCGCCGTCCGGGCATGGAAGTGCTGCTGTGCAGCGAGATCAGCAACGACGCCGGCCGCGGCGTCTGCTGCGTGGACGCGGCGACGGGGCAACAGGTGTGGAACATCGGCACCCCGACGACCCACGTGGGCGACGGCATGGCGGCCGACATCGACCCGCGGCACCCGGGCCTGGAGTGCTTCGCCAAGGAAGACCGCAAGGCCGGCAAGGCATCCCGCTATCTGACGACGGCCCAAGGCAAGCAGCTGGAAAACCGCCCTGTGCCCGACTGCCGCAACTGGGTGTGGTGGGACGGCGACCTGCTGCGCGAGACGATACAGGACACGCGCATCGTGAAGTGGCCCGGCGAGACGGTGGCCGAAGGCATCGAAGGCACGATCCTCCTGATCGGCGACCTCACGGGCGACTGGCGCGAAGAGATCGTGACGTCCGTCGACGGCGAACTCCGCATCTACGGCACCGGCCTGCCGGCCCGCGACCGCCGCACGACGCTGATGCAGGACCCGGTCTACCGCAGCTACCTGGTCGAACGCAGCCAAGGCTACCCGCAAAGTCCGGTGCCGTCGTACTATTTGGGAGAGAAATAATTCCACACACGACAAAATAACGGCCCCATAAAATCCACAGGGTCTATCACGAAAAGCTTCCCGTCGTGGAATCGTCATCCTGAGCACAGCGAAGGATCTGTCGATGTATGTAGATTCTTCACTTCGTTCAGAATGACAAACTAAAAGATCGGAATGCAAAATTGCATACGGGTGCCTTTATTTCATCAACAATCATTCGAACAAATATGAAACGACTTACTACCATGATGCTGAGCGCGCTGGCGCTGACGACGGCCGCGGCGCAGACGCCCCGCAACAACCACCCCGACGAACTGCCGTTCGCGATGCCGGAGGTAACGCTGCCGGCCATCCCGGAACGGGAAGCGACGCTGACCGACTTCGGAGGCGATCCGAGCGGTGCCCGCCTCTCGACCGAAGCCTTCGCGGCGGCGATCGACCACCTGGCCGCCCAGGGCGGCGGCACGCTGCGCGTACCGGCAGGAGTCTGGCACACGGGACCGATCGTCCTGCGTTCCAACATCCGCCTGGAGGTGGAACGGGGAGCCATCATCCTCTTCTCGAACGACAAGAGCCTCTACCCGCTGGTCGAGACCTCGTTCGAGGGCTACGACAACACGCGCCGCTGCCAGTCGCCCATCTCGGCGCGCGGAGCCCGCAACATCGCCATCACGGGCCAGGGCGTCATCGACGGCAACGGCGAATACTGGCGTCCGCTCAAACGCGAGAAGGTCAACGAAAGCACCTGGCGCCGCATCACCGCACGCGGCGGATGCTACAAGCGCCCGACCTACTGGTTCCCGAGCGAACAGGCGCTGCGGGGCGACGCGGTGGCCGACATGAACGTACCGCGCACGCTGACCACCGACGAAGAGTGGGCCGCGGTGAAAGATTTCCTGCGCCCGGTGATGGTCAGTCTGATCGACTGCGAGAACATCCTGCTGCAAGGCGTCGTGTTCCAGAACTCGCCGGCGTGGAACATCCACCCGCTGCTCTGCCGCAACCTGACGGTCGACGGAGTGACGGTACGCAACCCCTCCTATGCGCAGAACGGCGACGGCATCGACATCGAATCGTGCCGCAACGTCATCGTGCGCGACAGCCGCTTCGACGTGGGCGACGACGGCATCTGCATCAAGAGCGGCAAGGACGAAGACGGCCGCCGGCGCGGCGTGCCGACCGAAAACGTGGTGGTGGAGGGCTGCACGGTCTTCCGCGGCCACGGCGGATTCGTGGTGGGCAGCGAAATGTCGGGCGGCGTGCGCAACGTACTGGTCCGCCGCTGCAACTTCGTGTCGACCGACGTGGGGCTGCGCTTCAAGAGCCGCCGCGGCCGCGGCGGCGTGGTGGAGAACATCTACGTCTACGACACCTCCATGTCCGACATCGCCACCGAACCGCTCCTCTTCGACCTTTTCTACGGCGGCAAGTCGGCCGTCGAGGTGCTCGAATCGGGCAGCGAGGAGCGCGCCGCAGCGACCGTACCGCCCGTGGACGAGACGACGCCGGCGTTCCGGAACATCGACATCCGGCGGCTCAACTGCCTGGGCGCACGGCGGGCCATGTTCTTCAACGGCATACCCGAGATGCCCATCGAGGGCATCCGCATCGCGCAGACCCACATCCGCTCGACGCACGGCGGCGAGATGCGCCACGCACGGAAGATCGTGCTGGACGACGTGGAGATCGTTCCGGCCCAAGGTCCGGCACTGAAAATCGCCGACTGCGACGAAACCGACCTGCGGGGATTCAAGGGAGAGATCGCGCGATAGGCAGCAATCAAAAACCGTATAACTTTTCATCGAAAAGCCTCCGAAAATAGATTCGGGGGCTTTTTCATGCGACCCGCCAAGAGCAAAATGCGCATAGATATTCAAAAAATTTATATTTTTATTCAAAAAAATCACTATCATGACGAATAGTGACAAAATCATTTTTCGGGCTCGTTATCCGGCAAAAACTTGCTAATTTTAAAAAAAAATCGAAATAGCAACCCGAATACCATGATGAGAAACCTACGCCTGGCCGCTCTCTGTGCGGCCACGATCCTGGCAATGTCCTGCACGCAGACCTCCCTGCAGGAGAACCCTTTCCCCGAACTGGAATGGATCGCCGAAGCCGGCACCCGCACCTTCCCTACGGGCGAAACCCTCTTCCGCACGAACGACTACGGTGCCGTGGGCGACGCCGTGACCGACTGCACCGAAGCCGTACAGGCCGCCATCGACGCCTGCAAGGCCAACGGCGGCGGCCGCGTGACCTTCGCGCCGGGCATCTACCTGGTGGGCTCGATCTTCATCGACGGCGATAACATCAACTTCGAGATTCCGCGCGGCACGACCCTCATCGGCAGCCAGGAGATCGGCGACTACCGCCGCATAGCCACCCGCGTGGCGGGCGTGGAGATGGAGTGGCCGGCAGCGCTGATCAACGTGGTGAACTGCTCGAACAGCGCCATCACGGGCGCCGGCACGATCAACGGCCGCGGCAAACCCTTCTGGGACAAGTACTGGTCGATGCGCAAGGAGTACGATCCGCGCGGTCTGCGCTGGATCGTGGACTACGACTGCGAGCGTCCGCGCGGCATCCTCGTCTCGGAGTGCAAGGACATCACCGTGCGCGACATCGTGCTTTACCAGCCGGGCTTCTGGTCGCTGCACATCCTCTACTCGGAACACGTGACGGTGGACAACGTCATCATCTCGAACAACATCGAGGGCCGCGGCCCCTCGACCGACGGCATCGACATCGACTCGTCGCACCACATTCTGGTGGAGAACAGCCACATCAACTGCAACGACGACAACTTCTGCCTCAAGGCGGGCCGCGACAGCGACGGACTGCGCGTGAACCGTCCGTGCGAATACATCGTCATCCGCAACTGCGTGGCAGGGCACGGCGACGGTCTTTTCACGTGCGGCAGCGAGACCTCGGGCTCGATCCGCCACATCGCGGCCTACAACATGACGGGCCTGGGCACCAAATACGGACTGCGCTTCAAGTCGACCTGCCAACGCGGCGGCACGATCGAGGACATCTGGCTGGGCAACGTGGAGATGCGCGGCGTGCGCGACCCCTTCGTGGTCGACCTCAACTGGCACCCGGCCTACAGCACCTCGCGCCTGCCGGCCGAATACGAAGGCAAGGAACTGCCGATGCACTGGCACAAGATGCTGGCCGAAGTGACCCCCGAGCAGGGCACGCCGAAGTTCCGCGACATCCATTTCCGCAACGTGACGGCCACCGACGCGACGACCTGCATGAAGGTAGGCGGTCTCGAAAGCTCGACGGTCGAAGGGCTGACCTTCGAAAACGTGACCCTGGAGGGGCTCAACGGCGGTTCGGTAAGCTGGGCCGAGAACTGGCAGACCGAAGGGCTGACCGTGAAGGCGAGCGCAAAACCGCTGACGCAGAAGAACAACATCGGCACGAACCTGCGCTGATCCCCGGCTCCATGGAAACGAAACACTTCATAGCCGTCGACCTGGGAGCGACGAGCGGCCGGGTGATCCTGGCGACCGTCGGGGCCGAAAGTCTCGAAACGGAGACGCTCCACCGCTTCCCCAACCGGCTGCTCTGTCTCGACGGCAAATACTGCTGGAACATCTACAGTCTCTACGAAGAGATCGTCGAGGGGCTGCGCCTGGCGGGACGCCGCGGCGTGCGGATCGAATCGATCGGCATCGACACCTGGGGCGTGGACATGGCTTTCGTGGCCGAAGACGGCACGCTGGCGGGTCTGCCCCGCTCCTACCGCGACCCCTACACCGACGGCATTCCCGAAGCATTCTTCGCCAAGATACCGCGCCGCGAAGTCTACGACCGCACGGGCATCCAGTTCATGAACTTCAACTCGCTCTACCAGCTCTGCGCGGCCCGCAAGGAAGGGTGCGCTGCGCTGAAACACGCGAGCAAGATACTTTTCATGCCCGATGCGCTCTCCTACCTGCTGACGGGCGAGGCGGTGTGCGAATACACCGTGCTCTCGACCTCGCAATTCATGAATCCGCACACGAAACAGCCCGATGCGGAACTGCTTGCCGCGGCAGGCGTCGACGCATCGCTCTTTCCCCGTGTGGTGATGCCGGGCGAACGGATCGGCGTACTGACCGACGCCGCAGCACGCGACACGGGGCTGGGCAAGGTGCCGGTGATAGCTGTTGCGGGCCACGATACAGGTTCGGCCGTGGCGGCCGTACCGGCCGAGAACGAACGCTTCGCCTACCTCTCCTCGGGAACGTGGTCGCTCATGGGCATCGAAGCGGCAGAACCGGTCATCGACGACCGCACCTACACGCTCAACTTCACCAACGAAGGCGGCGTGGACGGCACCGTGCGTCTGCTGAAAAACATCACCGGCATGTGGCTGCTGGAACAATGCCGCGCCGCGTGGGCCAAAGAGGGCAAGGAGTACTCCTACCCCGAAATCATGCGGATGACCGAAGCGGCGGCACCCTCCGGGGCGACGATCGACCCCGATGCCGCCGAGTTCGCAGCCCCGACCGACATGCCTGCGGCGATCCGCGCCTACTGCCGGGAGCACGGCTTGAACGAACCGGCCGACGACGGCGCAATGATGCGGCTGATCTTCGACTCACTGGCGGCCAAATACGCCGAAGTGCTGCGGAAACTGCAAGGGCTGGCGCCGTTCGAGATCGAATGTCTGCACGTCATCGGCGGCGGCGCGCAGAACGACCTGCTCAACCGCATGACCGCCACGGCATGCGGCATCCCCGTAGTGGCGGGCCCCTCCGAAGCCACGGCGCTGGGCAACGTCATGGTACAAGCCCGCACGGCCGGCATGGCCGGTTCGCTGGCCGAGATGCGGCAACGCATCCGCCGCTCGATCGCAACCAAAAGATACAATCCTGAAAAACAATAAACCGACATGAAAAACGAACTGATCGAAAAAGCCTACGCCATAGCCAAGGAACGCTACGCAGCCGTGGGCGTCGACACCGACGCGGCTCTCGAACAGCTGCGCAACATACCTATTTCGCTGCACTGCTGGCAGGCCGACGACGTAACGGGATTCGAAAACCGCGGCGGCGACCTCACGGGCGGCATCCAGGCCACGGGCAACTACCCGGGCAAGGCGCGCAACATCGACGAACTGCGCGCCGACATCCTCAAGGCCCGCAGCTACATACCGGGCACTCACCGTCTGAATCTGCACGAAATCTACGGCGAATTCGGCGACGAACAGGTCGACCGCGACCAGGTAGAGCCGCGCCACTTCGCGGGCTGGATCGCTTGGGCCAAGGAACACGGACTGAAGCTCGACTTCAACTCCACGTCGTTCTCGCATCCCAAGTCGGGCGACCTCTCGCTGTCGAACCCCGATCCGGCGATCCGCCGCTTCTGGATCGAGCACACGAAACGCTGCCGCGCCATCGCTGAGGAGATGGGCAAGGCACAGGGCGATCCCTGCATCATGAACGTATGGGTGCACGACGGCTCGAAGGACCAGACGGTCAACCGCATGGAGTACCGCCGGCTGCTGAAGGAGTCGCTCGACGAGATCTTCGCCACGAAATACGACCATATGAAAGACTGCATCGAGTCGAAGGTCTTCGGCATCGGGCTGGAGAGCTACACCGTAGGCTCGAACGACTTCTACATCGGCTACGGCGCCTCGCGCGGCAAGATCGTGACCCTCGACACGGGTCACTTCCACCCCACGGAGAGCGTGGCCGACAAACTTTCGTCGCTGCTGCTTTTCACCCCGGAGGTGATGCTCCACGTCTCGCGCCCGGTGCGCTGGGACTCGGACCACGTGACGATCATGAACGACGAGACGCTCGACCTCATGAAGGAGATCGTACGCTGCGGCGCCCTCGACAAGGTGCACATCGGACTCGACTACTTCGACGCCTCGATCAACCGCATCGGCGCCTACGTCATCGGCACGCGCGCCACGCAGAAATGCCTGTTGCAGGCGCTGCTCGAACCGCTGGCCAAGCTGCGCGAATACGAAGCCGCCGGAAAGGGATTCGAACGGCTGGCGCTGCTGGAGGAGGCCAAGTCGCTGCCGTGGAACGCCGTGTGGGACAAGTTCTGCGCCGAGTGCGGCGTACCGGTGGGCGAAGCCTACATCGCCGAGATCCAGCAGTACGAACGCGACGTAACGTCGAAACGCGGCTGATCCCATGAATACGCTTTTCGGTCTGCTGATCATCGCCGTGGGCTCGTTCTGCCAGTCGAGTTCCTACGTGCCCATCAACAAGGTGAAGGAGTGGTCGTGGGAGAGCTTCTGGCTGACGCAGGGCCTCTTCGCCTGGCTGTTGTTCCCGCTCCTGGGCGCCCTGCTGGCCGTGCCCGAGGGCAGTTCGCTGGGCGCCGTCTTCGCGGCGGCGCCTACGGCAGCGCTGAAAGCCGCCGGATACGGCGTGCTGTGGGGCGTGGGCGGTCTGACGTTCGGACTCTCGATGCGCTACCTGGGCGTGGCGCTGGGACAGTCGATCTCGCTGGGCACCTGCGCCGGATTCGGCACGCTGCTGCCGGCGCTTTTCGGCGGTACGAACCTGCTGGAGGGCAAGGGGCTGATCCTGCTGCTGGGCGTCTGCATCACGCTGGCCGGCATTGCGGTCATCGGCTATGCGGGCTCGCTGCGGGCCCGCAACATGTCCGACGAGGAGAAACGGACCGCGGTGAAGGAGTTCGCCCTGACCAAAGGACTTATGGTGGCCCTGCTGGCGGGCGTGATGAGCGCCTGTTTCAACCTGGGTCTCGACGCGGGCCGGGAACTGCGGACGGCGGGCATGGACCCGCTTTTCGCCTCGCTGCCGGCCACGCTGGCCGTCACGCTGGGAGGTCTTGCGACCAATGCGGTCTACTGCCTCTGCCAGAACGCCAGGAACCGCACTTTCGGCGACTACGGCAAGACGCATCTTTGGGGCAACAACCTCCTCTTCTGCGCGCTGGCCGGCGGGCTGTGGTACTCGCAGTTCTTCGGACTGGCCATGGGCCAGAGCTTCTTCGAAGCGGGATCGGTAGTGGCGGCTTTCGCCTGGTGCATCCTCATGGCGCTCAACGTGACCTTCTCCAACGTCTGGGGCATCCTGCTCAAAGAGTGGCGGGGCGTCGGCCGCCGGACGATCGCCGTGCTGGTCGCCGGACTGGCGCTGCTGATCTTCTCGCTTGTATTCCCGAACTTATTCTGATATATGGAATCGATACTCGCAAACCGCCCGGCGCTGGCCACCGAAGTGGACAAGGTGGCCGAAGTAGCCGGCTATCTGTGGCAGAAAGGATGGGCCGAACGCAACGGCGGCAACATCACCGTAAACGTAACGGAACACATCGACGATGCGATACGCGCCCTGCCGGCCATCAGCCCCCGCTACCCCATCGGCACGGTGCTGCCGCATCTGAAAGGGTGCTGGTTCTTCTGCAAAGGCACCAACCGCCGCATGCGCGACCTGGCGCGCCGCCCGATGGAGAACGGATCGGTGATCCGCATCCTCGACGACTGCGCCTCGTATGAAATCGTGGCCGACGCACCGGTGAAACCCACCTCGGAACTGGCCTCGCACCTCTCGATGCACGACAAGATGATCGCCGACGGCCAAGGCTACAAAGCCGCCATCCACACCCACCCGATCGATCTGGTGGCCATGACCCACAACCCCGCATTTCTGAAAAAGGACGTGCTGACCAACCTGCTGTGGAGCATGATTCCCGAGACGCGGGCCTTCTGCCCGAAAGGACTGGGCATCGTACCCTACAAAATGCCGTCGAGCGTGGAACTGGCCGAAGCGACGATCGAAGCGCTGAAAGAGTACGACGTGGTGATGTGGGAGAAACACGGCGTCTGCGCCGTAGGCCCCGACATCTTCGAAGCCTTCGACCAGGTGGACGTACTCTCCAAATCGGCGCAGATCTATCTGACGGCCCGCTCGATGGGTTTCGAACCCACCGGAACGACGCAGGAACAGATGGACGAACTCAAACAGGCATTCGACTTGTAGTACAGCGATCCGCAAACAACCTGCGAGCCATGAACGAAGTGACGACCCCCCGCCGATCGAGCGCCCTGTTCTACTATCTGATAGCCAGCGACTATGACCGCAGCCTCAATGCCGTGGTCAATGCCGTGGGCTCGCAGGAGATCGCTGCGGGCGACGAATACCCGCTGCATGTGCATCCGGCCGACTACTATTTCGACATGCAGAAGGGACGCGTCCTGCACGAATACCAGCTGCTCTACGTCACGCAGGGCAAAGGCACCTTCCGCTCGGCCGCCGGGCCGTCGGAGGGAGTGACGGTGGAAAAAGGCACCATGATCCTGCTGCGGCCGGGCGAACTGCACTCCTACTGCCCCGACACGTCGACCGGCTGGACGGAATACTACATCGGATTCGAAGGCGGCGCCTTCGACCGGCTGATCGACCGGCTGGGGCTGGGCAAGGGGCAGCAGGTGTGGCCCATCGGCCTGCACAGCGAACTGGCGCAGCTCTATCGCCGGGCCATCGAGATCGCGGCCGACAACAAGACGGTGCCCCAGCCGCTGCTGGCAGGGATCGTGCAACACATGATCGGACTGCTCAACTACCTGCTCCGCAACCGCACGGGCCACGCGACCGATCTGCTGGAGCAGAGCGTGGAGAAAGCGAAGATCATCATGGACGAACGGGTGAGCGGCGAAATCGACCTCTACGACCTGGCGTCGGAGCTCAATCTGAGCTACTCGTGGTTCCGCAAGACGTTCAAGGAATACACAGGCCATTCGCCGGCGCGCTACTTCCAGCTGCTCAAGCTGCAGCGGGCCCAGCGCCTGCTGTCGGACACGGAACTCTCGATCAAGGAGATCGCCTACTCGCTGGGCTACAAGTCGACCGAACATTTCTTCTCGATCTTCAAGAAACACACGGGATGCACCCCGACGGCCTACCGCAACTACGGCCGGAAGTGATCGCCGCCCGCCCGTGACGGTGGGCAGAACAAGCGGGCAAACGGAAGGGCTGCGGAATCCGAAGAACGGAGAACGCAAACACACGAAACATACACGACAAGCAGGCGGATACGAACAACCGGCCTGCAAACGGGCGTGCACGCGCGGCACGCGCCGGAAAAAAACCGAGACATTCCGAAGAACCGGAAGAACTTCCCGAAGAAGCCCCGAAGAAACCTTGCGAACCGCTCCGGAAAGCTCCGGAAACACTCGGAAGCAGGCCGCCGCGATGCCCGGCCGGCCGCAACGATGGCAAAAAAAAGGCAGAACCGCCACGGTTGACATGCGAACCGCCATTTTCCGCAGTAAACGCTAAGTCAAAAGTGTTTAATTTTGTATTTGCCTCACGCAAAGACAACAAAATAACCCAAACATATCTATTTTCCAATCAACCCAAAACCCTAACTTATGAGAGCAACTCTACAACGCTTTACAATGCTGGCTCTTACCGCACTGTTCTGCGTGACGGCAAGCGCCGTATCTGCTCAGAACCGCACGATCACAGGCCGGGTCATCGGATCCGACGACGCGCCTGTCATCGGCGCCACCGTTTTCGTTACGGACGGTCAGCACAAAACTTCCCCGCTGGCCGGCACAACGACCGACGTCAACGGCAAGTTCGCGATGCACATCCCGGCCAACGCGGCCGAAATCACGGTGCAATTCATCGGCTACGATCCTCAGACCCAGAAAATCGGGGGGGGGGAAGACGTCTTTTGACTTCAAGCTGAACGACTCTTCCGTCATGATGGAGGAGGTCGTGGCCATCGGCTATGCCAAGGTCAAGCGCAAGGACGTGACCGGTTCTACCGTCTCCGTCTCAGGTATGGATCTGGCTGCCGTTCCGGTCATGACCGCCGCGCAGGCCCTGCAGGGCAAGGCCGCCGGTGTGAACATCATCTCCACCAGCGGTGCCCCGGGCGCAGATTCGCAGATCTCGATCCGCGGCGGTTCCTCGATCACGGGTTCGACCAAGCCGCTCTACATTGTCGACGGCTTCGAAATGGGCAACGCCCTGGAGCAGGTCGACATCAACGACATCGAAACCATCGACGTACTCAAGGATGCGTCGGCCACGGCGATCTACGGTTCGCGCGGCTCGAACGGTATCATTCTGATCACCACCAAGTCCGCACAGAAAGGCAAGACCCAGGTCTCGTACAACACCTATTTTTCGTTCGACATGCTGGCCAACAGCGTCGACGTGGTCTCCAACGTCGAAGACTACGTGAAGTACCAGTACGAGCTGATGGCCCTCAACAACAAGCGGCCCAGCTACGCCGCCGTCTTCGATGACGGACTGGCCGCCGACAGCCCCGAATTCGGTCCGGGCGTCTATGCCCGCATCGCCGAGCGTTACCGCAATGCCCGCGGCATCGACTGGCAGGAGCAGGTCTTCGGCGGCTACGCCCTGACCCAGAGCCACAACGTCAACATCATGACCGGCAACGACAAGACGCAGGTCATGCTGAGCTACAACTACAACGGCCAGGACGGTCTCTCCGTAGCCCAGGGCGCCTACAAGAACACCATCCGCGCCAAGGTGCAGTCGGAACTCTGGAAAGGCGTGCGCCTCGACCTCAATACGAGTTTCAACAACAAGAAAGTGGAAGGCAGCGGCCTGGGCCTGCGAGGCGTACTGATGTCGCCCCTGCACGGCGGTACGATGTTCTCCGAGGATCACCTGCTCAATCAGCAGACCTTGCTGGACTACCGCGCCTACGACGATGCGTTCAGCGCTGCGAACCCCATCGTGCAATCGTTGTCCAACGACTCGGTGAAGCGCAGCCGTTCGTTCAACGTCAACGCAGGTCTGGAGTTCGACTTCCTCAAATACTTCACCTGGCGTACGGCCGGCAGCTATTCGTGGAGCAATTCCAAGAACACGTCGTTCTCCGACAAGAATTCGACCGACTATCTGACCGACCCCGAGAATACGGGCATCAAGGGCAGCATCAGCAACAGCGAATCCTACTCCTACCAGATCACCAATACACTGACCTACAACCAGACGTTCAACGAAAAGCACAAGCTGGGCGTTCTGCTGGGCCAGGAGACCCGCTACAGCGAGTCCGAAGGCAATTCGCTGTCGCTTAAGAAATTCCCCGACCCCAACTTCGGTCTCGACGACATCAGCAACGCCGAAGTTTACGAGAAGAAGACCTCCCACTCGCGCAGCGGCATGGTGTCGCTCTTCGCGCGTGTCAACTACTCGTTCGACGAGCGCTATCTGTTGACTGCCACGGTGCGCGGCGACGGTTCGTCGAAGTTCATGACGGGCAACAAGTGGGGCGTCTTCCCCGCCGTATCGGCCGCATGGCGCATTTCGGAGGAAAATTTCTGGAAAGACCGCAAGGTGGCCGACATCATCAACGGTCTGAAGCTGCGCGTCGGCTACGGAACGACCGGTAACAACAGCATCGACTCCTACAGCTACAGCACCACCCTCAAGCCGTCGTCCTACCCGATGCTCGACAACGAGAACCATCCCGTGTTCCTGCCCGAGGAGACCCTGGGCAACCCCAAACTGCGCTGGGAAACGGTCATCACGTCGAACGTCGGCCTCGAGCTCGCGATGTTCAACAACCGGCTCAACATCACGGCCGAGTGGTACAACAACCAGTCGAACGACCTCTTGCTCAAGTGTAAGATTCCCGATGCCACGGGTTACAAGCAGCAGTACCGCAACGTCGGCAAAATGCGCAACCGCGGCTGGGAAGTCACCCTCAATACGGTCAACATCCAGCATAAGAACTTCCGCTGGACTTCCGACCTGAACCTCACCTTCAACCGTTCGAAGGTCATCAGCCTGAACGACGACCAGACGGAGATGATCTTCAGCCAGGGCAGCAACCGTTCGGGTACGGTGACCTACTATGCCACCGTCGGCCAGCGCCTGGGCGACATGTACGGCTACAAGTACGACGGCATCTACACCACCGACGACTTCATCGAGCTGGCCAACGGCACGCTGATCGTCCGCGACGGCGTGGTCCGCCCCGCAACGGGCACCGTGCAGCCCGGCGACATGAAGTTCGCCGCCGACACCTACGACGAGAACGGCAACCCCGTCTTCTCGCGCGGCGACATGACCAAGATCGGCAACGGCGCGCCGCTGTGCGTCGGCGGTTTCAACAACACGTTCACCTTCTACGGCGTCGACCTCTCGGTATTCATGAAGTTCTCGATCGGCAACGACATCTACAATGCCACCAAGCACGGCATGTCGCCCTACGCATCGTTCGAGACTCCGCTGACCGAGATGGGCAGCAATTTCTACCGCCTGATCGATCCTGTGACCGGCGACCGCGCCTCGTCGCTGGAGCGCCTGCGCGAGCTGAATCCCGACGAGCGCGGCCGCACGTGGAGCCTCTCGGCAGCCAACCGCGACAAGATCACCTACCCGTCGTCCTACTTCGTCGAGGACGGTTCCTACCTGCGCATCGCTCAGATGACGGTGGGTTACACGTTCCCCCGTTCGTGGATGCAGAAGGTGCGCATCAACAAGGCCCGTCTCTACTTCACGGTCAACAACCTGGCCACCATCACCGGCTACTCGGGCATCGACCCCGAAATTCCGGCCGCCGAATCCAACGACAACGTGGTCATCAAACCGGGCTACGACAGTTCGACCTATCCGCGTGCAAGAAGCTATGTTGTAGGTCTTAATCTGACGTTCTAATCAAAGTTCACATCAAGCATTATGAAAAAAGCATTCATCATATTTTCCGCCCTGGCCCTCGCAACGACAGGCTTGACCTCTTGCGCGGATTGGTTGGAGATGCCGCCTTACAACGAGACCAACACGGAGAAGATCTTCTCCAGCGAGGAGACGGCCGAAATGTATGTCGAAGGTTGCTACCGCGGCATGATTTCCAAGGAGATGTACTATCAGCTCGGCTCGGGAGACAGCGTGATCCACGCTTCGGAGGATTCCGCCGGCGGTTCGAAGAACGCGCTGAGCAACTTCTACTACGATTCGAAGTCGCCCTACACCCTCACCACCAGCTACAAGGAGTCCTACCGCATCATCGAGGCCACCAACATCGGCATCGACCGTCTCTCGAACATGCCCGAAAGCGACAAGCGCAACGCCCTGCTGGCCGAGTGCTACTGCATCCGCGCGTTCATGTACTACAACCTGATCCGCATCTACGGCGACATGCCTGCCGTATGGCGGCCCATGGAGTCGATGGACCCCAAGGCCGAAGAGACCTTCTTCCCCCATCGCACGTCGCGCGACGAGATCTACGACCGTATCATCGCCGACATGCAGGGTTCGATCGACTACCTGCCCACCAAGGCCGAGAACGCCTACGGAGGATCGGTACAGCGTCTGACCCGCGACGGCGCCTATGCCCTGCTGGGCCGTATCGCGCTCTACGCCGCCGGTTATTCGCTGCGCTGGGACCTGCAGACGCTCGATCCCTCCACCATGAAGGTTGCGCGTCGCAGCGATGAGACCCGCGTGCGCGAACTCTATCAGATCGCCAGCGATGCCTGCGAGAAAGTCATGGGTATGGCCGGCAACGGCCTGGTGCAGCCGTCGGGCAAGATGACCGCCTACCAGAACCTGTGGTACAGCTACGACAGCCGTTCGTTCACCACGTCGAACCTCGAAATGCTGTGGCAGCAGGCCTGCTACGGCAAGAACACCAACTCCGATTTCAACCGCTACGCCCACCCGGGCTGCCGTTACGGCATCTACGGTACGGAGAAGGCCATGCAGATCGTACTGCCGTCCTACTACCTCTCGTTCGACGAGAAGGACCAGCGCCGCGACGTCACCTGCACGCCCTACAGCAGCTACTCCATGACCGGCAAGAACCTCGAAGACGTGGTGCTGGTCGGCACGACCTATTCGTGCATCACGCTGGGCAAGTTCCGCCAGCAGTGGCGTGCGCAGTCGGTCTCGGCCGCCAAGGAAATGAACATGGACATTCCCATCCTGCGTTATGCCGATGTGCTGCTGGGTTACGCTGAGGCGCAGAACTTCCTGAACAACGGCCCCACCGCCGCCGCCATTGATGCGCTCAAGCAGGTGCGCACCCGCGCCGACATCGGCGACATGCCCATCCCCACCGACATGGAGGAGTTCACCGAAGCCCTCGCCCAGGAGCGCAAATGGGAGTTCGCCGGCGAATTGTGGCTGCGCACCGACCTCATCCGCATGGGTCAGCTCACCAAGCAGGTGATCGCCACCCAGACCGCCATGCGTCAGCTCTCGGCCCAGGAAGGCGACTATTCCAACACGCCGACCTACCGCCTCTACAAGTTGACGGCCGATCCCCAGAAGTGGGCCGACAACTCGGTGCTGGCCATCGACCACATCGACATCACCGATCCTGCCGAAGTAGCTGTCGTGTCGGCTGCACCCGTTCTCACCGAGGATGGCAAAGTTGCCTACCAGGCTGCTCTGAAGCCCATCGTCGAAGCACACGGCTACACGTGGGACGATCGGGAGAAGTGGTATGCCTGCAACATGTTCGAGGGCATGGTTTCCGACTTCAACAACAACTGCCGCAAGGCCGTAGGCTTCACCACCAACAAGGTGCACGTGGGCGTCAACATCGCCGAGTCTCCGACCGGCAAGAAGTTCAACAAGGACAAGTACCCCGTGTGGATCTACACCGATGACAATTCGGACGGCATCTACTACGGTTTCAAGGAGAACTGCTGCGAGCTGCTGCCGCTGGCCGATGCGTCGGCAGGGCATCCCCGCGTAGACAACCCCAACCTGAGCCAGCACCCCGGCTATCTCCAGTAAGACGCCGTCAAGCATGTGCGGGAGCCTTCCGCGGAAGGCTCCCCATTAAAACCACAAACGAATAATCGAGTTTAGAACCATGAAACGTTATATTGCATATATCATCTGCGCGCTGTTCACCGTCGCCTTAGGGGGAGGGTGCGGCGACGATAAGACCGAAATCCGGGTCGTCGAACCCGAAGGGCAGTTCCCCGACTACGGCGAGGCGCTGGCGTTCCCCGGTGCCGTAGGTTTCGGACGGTTCGCCACGGGCGGCCGCGGCGGCGAGGTCTTCCACGTCACCACGACCGATCTGACGGGCGAAGGCTCCATCTCAGATGCCGTCAGCAAGTCGGGCCGCATCATCGTCTTCGACGTGGCCGGCACCATCGAACTGAAGTCGACCCTGAA
>ERZ778497.1260-NODE-1260-length-16956-cov-5.218271_pt1 | contig 16956 bp, 15 predicted proteins | sample MGYA00509938_ERZ778497 | MGnify/ENA primary metagenome ERZ778497 (study PRJEB29527, sample SAMN07138969) | mouse gut metagenome | material: feces | host: mouse | place: China:Nanjing | collected 2016-01-25 ... | reverse complement strand
CTCCAGGCCTTTCTGCCGTATAAATTTGTCTTGGAAGGATATGTTTATTGAAAACATAGCACTTAGCCATATCATATGACTCAAAGTTTATCCGGCGGCTATTTTGCTGCCACCACTGCCATCTGGGAGCACTGCTTCACTGCGTTTTCAAATGAAGCCGTGGTCACGATGCCTTTTCCTGCGATGTCGTAAGCAGTTCCATGTCCGCAGGTAACAATGGGAATCTCAAAGCCGCCCGCAACGGTGATGCCGCCCTCAAAACCGATCAGCTTCAGTGCGATCTGTCCCTGATCATGATACATGGTGACGACTCCGTCAAACTCTTTCTTTACCAGAGCCTTGTGGAAGACGATGTCTGACGGGAACGGACCCGATGCGTTGATGCCGTTCTCCTGTGCGTCCTTAATGGCCGGAGCGATCACGTCGATCTCCTCCCGTCCGCAGTCTCCATTCTCTCCGCAGTGCGGATTGAGCGCTGCCACACCGATCCTTGGATTTTCAATGCCTGCGCTGGTCAGTGTTTTATAGGAAAGACGGATGGCTCTTTTGATCCTCTGTCCGTCGTTCTCTTTCAGATCTGCGCTCACCTGCGAGATCGGAATATGACTGGTCGTCCTGGTGGTATAGAGACCGTTGGTGACATTAATCTCTCCAAAAGGCTCCGTATGGTTCAGAAGACGCGCCAGATAATGGTGCTCGCTCTCCAGGTCAAGCCCTGCTTCATGCATGCCCGCCTTGTTCAAAGGCCCGAACACATAGCCGCCGATCTTTCCTGCCTGCCATAATTCCACGCCCAGCTTCAGCATATCCAGGCACGCCTTTCCGCTCTGGACCGTTTTGGCCGCAAAAGGAACATCCGCCGGATCCAGGTTTTTCTGATCCAGTACCGGAAGCCCCTGACTCCAGTCTGCATCATCAACCTTGTCGATTCCCTGTATCTTTACTTTATCAGAAGCGCCAATCACCTCCAGCGCCCTTTTCAGCACTCTCAGATCTCCGATTACAACCGGTCTGCAGAACGCTCTGTAAAAGTCTGCTGCCGCACATTTTGCAACAAGCTCCGGGCCCACACCCGCCGCGTCTCCGAGAAGAACACCGATTACTGGTTTTTCTGCCATTCTAATTTCCTCCATTCAAGTTCCGCCCCTTCCCTTCCGGCCGCTGTATGGCAGGAACCGTTTCCGGCATCCGCCGGCCATCCGGGCTGCCGCATGGAAAGGCGCTGTTCCAGATTCCGTTAACCTTCTGTATCCACGATCGCCACGCAGCGGATCTGTGCGCCGTTGGCGTTCTCAAGAGCTGTGGGCAATCCCACAAAATCAACTACCTTTTCAGTCACGGATCTCATATTGCTCATATATTCAATCATCATGATATCCTTTTTCAGGATCTTCCGGTGGGTAGTCAGATAACACTGGCTCTCCGGCACGCCGAAACGAAGCTTTCTGATATCATAATCCTGAGCAAAATCAAATCCTGCCACATGAGGTTCCAGCGATGCCAGCCACTCGGCGCCGTCTTCTGTAATATACGGAGACTCATCCCAGTAATCATGAGAATGCCACTCGGTCTTGTCTTCCCAGCAGGTTTTTACAAGGATAATCTTCGTGGGCTCCGTGTCTCCCAGAGCCTCTTTGAGCATATCCGCCGTAATCGGCTGGTTTGCCTCCACATGGCTCACATCCAGAACCGTCGCTTTTCCGAACAGATATTCCAGCGGAAAATCATTCAGCGTCTTTGTGTTCGGAAACTGATGAATGGGCGCATCGATATGGGTATACCAGTGCGTCTGCAGTGTAAACCAGGTCACATTGGCTGCATCGCCTTTCTCGAAGGATTTCACGTCTTTGATCTCGATGGGACATCTCCAGTGCGGGACGATGGGCAAAGTCAGATCAATATATTTTTTCATGGTCAACCCCCTGTGCATCCTTCTTAAAATATTTTAAAGCATCAATAATTTTCAGAATACCTATGATAACGATCAGAACCACTCCGATGAACACACCCAGATTCATCAGCCACAGAGGATATTTGATGACCGTGGTAGCCTCTCCGGTGCTCATCTGCGTCCCGATAATTGTAAAAAGCTGTACGACCAGAAGAATACTCATCCCCACTGCCGCAACATACTGGATCAGCTTCATAACTCCATAGGGTAACGTCTTCTGCTTTTCTTTTAAATCATCTTCGATCAGTGTCAGAGAGATCAGCTCATCTGTACGGAAACAGAGCGCCGTTCCTACAAACACGATCCACACAAACATCAGTTTCAGCGCCTCGTCCACCCACGGAGTCGAAGTATGAAGGATGTTTCTTGCAAACACCGCATAGGTCTCGATCACGATCATGATCAGCCCGATGCAGCCAAGGATCTGCTCCGTGAGGGGTACTAATTTTGATGAAATATTTTTCATACTGCACTCTCCTTATTCTTCAACCACTGCAATCACACGAATCTGCATTCCGTCCGCATGCTGCGTATTCAGCGGCAGCGCCACAAGCCGGCAGATATCCGTACCGATTTTCCACAGATTGTTCATATATTCAATCTGAAGAATCTTGCCCTGCTTCAGCACATGCTCATGCACCGGCTGAGGGATGGGATCTCCCTTTTTCTTCTTCGGGATATTCCGGAGCTCATAATCCTGCGGAAAATCATATCCTACCACCTTTGGATGATAGTTCTGAATCCAGATTCCGCCGCTCTCATCCAGATACGGGGAAGTCTCCCAGAATTCCTTCGTCGTCCAGTCCACCTTTTTGCCACGGTCTGTACGAATCAAAACTGTGTCAAAATGTCTGTCTTTGTATTTTTCGTTTGCCTTCTCCAGCATCTCACCGGTAATTGCCGTATTATCCCCCACATAGGACAGATCCAGTACCAGACAGTCGGAAAACGCCCAGTCTTCTATGGGGTAATCGTCCGAAGTCTCGCCCTCCGGGTCAAAATGCAGCGGGAAATCAATATGCGTAAACCAGTGGGATTCCAGATGATAGGTGACATTCTGCCACGGGTCATGGTTCGCATGTGTCTTCACAGGCGTAACATGATACCCGTAGCGCCAATGCCCTTCAATAATCGGCAAAGTCAAATCAACGATCCGCCTCATATTGTCTCCTTCTTACGATCCGGTGATTATTTCTGGATCATTTCCAGAAGCTCTGCACCCTTCTCGGTATTATCGGTGAGCAGGTTCCAGGTCGTCATTGCTTTCTCTTTGAACGCCTCTTTGTCCGGCTCTTCCACGACTTCCACGCCGTTGTCAAGCAGCGTCTGAAGCGCTTCTGCCTGTGCAGCATCCGTTGCGTCAAACTGTGCCTGGCGTCCGACTGCTGCCGCCTCTTTGATCAGATTCTGCTGAGATTCGGACAAACCGTCCCAGGTAATTTTACTCATAGCCATATAGAACGGTGTGTAAGTAGCGTCGGTCAGAGTCACATAAGGCTGTACTTCATAGAATTTACGGGATACGATCTCATGCAGCGGGTTGTCCTGTGCGTTTACGGTCCCCTGCTGAAGAGCGGTATACAGCTCGGAAGCGTCGATCTGTGCGGTCATTGCACCAAATGCTTCCCAGGTCGCTCGCTGTACATCAGCCGGAAGCGTTCTCATCTTAATACCTTCCATGTCATCCGGAGTCGTTACCGGGCGGACATTATTGGACAGCTCACGGAATCCGTTCTCCCAGAAAGAAAGACCGATGATGCCTACTTCCTCAAACATCCCATTGATCGTATCTGCTGCGGGACCGGAAGTCGCTTCACGCGCGGTCTCCAGATCCTCGAACAGGAACGGAAGCTCGAAGATACCAACCTCCGGAATCAGACCGGTGAAATATGCCGTACCGGAAATGCCGATGTCGACCGTTCCCTGCTGAAGTCCCTGTACCATGGAAGTCGCATCGCCAAGAGCTGTGTCATAGAAGGTCTGTGCTTCCAGCGTTCCGTTGGAATTTGTATTAATATAAGCTGCCATCGCCTCCAGACCCACGCCGGTAGGAGTATTTTCCGGAATGGAACCTGCAAACAGAGCAAGCGTACGGTTGTCGCCGGTCACTTCGATATCAGAAGAAGCAACTTCCGTGTCCGCAGCTTCATCTGCCTCTGTGTCCTCTTCTGCCGGAGCCTCTGTCTCACTGCTGCTACTGCTGGATGCCGGAGTGTTATTGCTCGCGCCTGCTCCGCATGCTGCTGTGGTGGCTGCCATGGCCATAATAAGACTAATTGCAACAAATCTCTTTTTCATAATGTCTAATCTCCTTTATATGTATTATTATTTTAATTCTGTTATCATTTGGCCATCATGGGCAGGAAGGTCGTGATGGCAGGGATCATGATCAGCATGACGGTTCCAACCGCGATCGTAATCAGCGGAATGGGCAGATGCGGAATGATCTTATGAACCGGCTGCCCGCCTACACTGGACGCCACATACAGGTTGATTCCAACCGGCGGAGTCGCAAGTCCGATGCAAAGCGTAACAACCATGATCACGCCGAAGTAAACCAGATTAATATTGTATGCCTGCGCCGTCGGAACAAAGATCGGCGCAAAGATCAGAAGCGCCGGAACTGCGTCGATGAAACATCCCGCAACCAGCAGGATCAGACAGACAGCGAACATAAATACCGTCGGACTGCTAACGTTCTGAGTGAACATCTTCGCAATGCTCTGCGGAATACCCGCCCGGGTAATCACCCAGCCGAACACCTGGGTCGCCGCAACGATGAACATGATACCCGCCGCGCTCTTCACGCCGGCATATACAATTTTGAACAGGTCCTTGATCTTCATCTCCCTGTAGATAAACAGTCCTACAATCAGACAGTAAAAACAGCAGGCGGCGGAAGCCTCCGTAGGTGTAAATGCGCCTGAATAGATTCCTCCAAGAATAATAACCGGCGCAAGCAGCGCCCAGATCGCGCTTCCGAAGGATTTTACCGCTTCCATCAGATGGAAGCTGCCGCTTCCTTTATATCCTTTGCGGATACACATGAACACGACCACAATAATCAGCAGGAGTCCCAGAAAAAGTCCCGGCAGCAGACCGCCCAGAAACATATCCGCTACAGACTCTCCCGATGCCACCGCAAACAGAACCATCAACGTACTGGGCGGGATAATCGGTCCGAAGATACCTCCCATAGCCTGAATGGCGCTGGCAAAACCTCCGTCGTACCCCTCCTCTTCCATAGAAGGAATCATGATACCGCCCACTGCAGCCGTCGTCGCCGCACCTGCGCCGGTCATGGCCGCAAAGATCATACTTGCGATAATATCAACCACTGCCAGTCCGCCCGGCATCCAGCCCACCAGCTTCTTCGCAAAATCAACGATTCTCCGGGAAATACCTCCGCTCTGCATCAGACATCCTGCGATTACAAAAAACGGAATAGCCAGCAGAGTGAACGAATCCACACCCTTTAAGAGCTGCTGCGCAATAATAATCAGAGGAACTCCCGAAGAGAACATGACCATATAAAGAAGCGCAGACAACAAAAGTGCAAATGCGATCGGAAATCCGGCGAAAAGCATAACGAAGAATGAACCAACCAATATTACCAAATCCATAATCGTCACCTCTCTAAACTTTAGTCTCAGCAGTTTTCCCTGCCCTGCCGCGGCAGCAACCTCCTTTCTTCTTTGTTTAATATCCGTAATACTTTTTCTGATATCCTTATAAAGCAAATCCTGTGCCAGGTTTTACCTGCCTGTTTTGTCCCTGATTTTCTTCATTTTCCGCTTCTTTTCTTCCAAACAGATCAAAGTGCCGCTGACTTTTTGAAACGTTTTCGTATTTCGTTTCATTTCATGTTTCATTTTTGTTTCTCTTTATTGCATATCCTGTTTCCATCCTTCCGCATACATCCGGTATGCTTCCAGACCGGTCAGATCCACATCTTCCAGTGTAACCGGAAAACCTTTTTTTACCTCCCGCTGAAGCACGGCTCCATTCAGCAGATAGAAAGGCGCCGCACTGCCGGCCTCCTCTCGCTCCAGAAGTTCCGGAATCAGCCCGTCGATCGCATGATGGTGCCCCTGAACCGCAAACCTGGTTCCCTTTGGCAGATCCCTGCCGGCAACGCCTGCCAGTACGGATACCTGACGGCATTCCGGATGAGTCCCGATTCCCATCCGGTCTCCCAGAAGGATGGATACCGGCGTCTCCAGCCCCATATAATGATACGGAAGATAGATGCAGGCATATTTTCCGTTTTTACTGATTACATGTCCCTTTTCCTTTAAAAGATCCCACATTTTCCGGTTTTTACATTTGATGATGATAAATTCTCCGCCGCAGAAGCTTGCCTCGTCTTTTTCTCTCAGATTGCAGAATACGTCCACGACTCCTGTTTTTTTCAGGATCCCGCCATCCTCTTTTGGTATGAAGATATCCGCCAGTTCGCTGGCCTTCGCCACCGGATAATTCAGACAGGGAGCCGCCGGCAGAAGCCCGGTGATATTAGATACCAGATTCATCTCACAGAGATCCGCAGAAATCACTTCCATATATTCCTCCACCAGCCTGCGGCGTGCCTCCAGCGTCTCTTTCCCTTTGTATCTCCAGCAGTCCTGCATCCCGGGAAGCTGCTTTTTCCTGCCTGATCCGTCCGTATAGACAAGTTCTTTGCTGTCCTTATCCCATACAAAATCATACTCGCTGGCTTTCCCGGCTGCCACAATCTCCAGTCCGAGCAGCTTTGCCCAGGAATACAGATCGACCAGGTTCCGCGGCTGATCCCCGTTAACCAGAGCATAGACCGCCCCGTTCTTTACTGCCTCCTGATTCAGATATGGACCGCATATGCTGTCCGTTTCTTTGGATACCATATACACGTTAATTCCTTTCCTGAGTGCAGACAGAGCCGCATCCGCACTGACTGCCATGTTGCCGGTGCATTCTACCAGCGCCGTAATCCCGCATTCTGTCACCAGGCGGTAGTCATCAACCACCAGAACCGCATCCTCCGGCGCCTGATCGATCTGCTCTCTGGTCCTGCAGACCACCATACGCTCCCTGGCATACCCAATCTCCTTTAACACTGCCAGACACTCCTCCGGATGTCTGGAGCAGATCACGCGAAGCTCCATCTGCTCCACGTCCGGTATCTGGGCAAGCAGCGTATAACCATATCCCCTTGTGGCTCCGATGATTCCTGTCCTGGTCTTTTTCCCCGCAGTATCCTGCATCAGTTTTGAATAATCCATATTTTTCTCCTTTTCTCTGCATGGCTTTTCTTTCCGGTACCGTTTATATAGAGAGCAATTTATATGCCAATTTCCTCCGAATCCCTGAATCCGCCTGAAGGTTGGCATCCTTTTTGCTTCTTAACCTGTCAGATGAAAACCATATAAACGGCACCGGACTTCTGCACGCACTGAAATTCCATCCATGTACCGTTTATCATGTTTTTCCGGCAGTTTTTAAACAGAGGATATACAGATTATGGAGGAAACTGACAATGGCAGTACTTGGATGTATCGCAGATGATTTTACCGGTGCAGGCGATGCTGCGTCTTTCCTGGTCAAGGGCGGGATGAGCGTCCGGTTCTACAACGGAATCCCCTCCGAACAGGACCCGGAAGGAACAGCAGATGACACACAGGCAATTGTTATCGCATTAAAGTCACGGACACAGGAGACGTCCGCCGCAGTGGAGGATACCAGAAAAGCCGCACAGTTCCTGCTGAGGCAGGGAGCAGAACAGCTCTATTACAAATACTGTTCCACCTTTGATTCCACTCCCGCGGGAAATATCGGACCGGTATCCGACGCTCTGATAGAACTTATGAAGGTCCCTTATACCGTGCTCTGCCCTGCGCTTCCGGTGAACGGAAGGACCGTGGAAGCCGGCCGCCTTATGGTAAACGGGATCCCCCTTCATGAAAGCTCCATGAAGGACCACCCGCTGACCCCCATGTGGGACTGCCGGATCGACCGACTGATGAAGCCTCAAAGCCGCTTCCCCTGTTTCATCGGAGACCGGCCGCAGGACGGAAGCATCCCGGACAGCCCCTGCTATCTAATCCCCGATCACAGGAACGATGAGGACGGCGAAAGAATCGTCCAGAACTACGGACAGCTTCCTCTGCTCACCGGGGGAAGCGGGCTTCTGGAGCCTCTGGCACGCATGTGGACGAAAAAGCTTCCCGTCCATGGCAGAATTCCCGACAGCAGAGTCAAAGGCCCTGCGCTGCTGCTGGCAGGAAGCTGTTCGCAGGCAACGCTTGGACAGATCGCCTGGTATCAGCGCCAGAAAAAGCCCTGCTGCCGGCTGGACCCCCATGCTCTGCTGGAAGGCAGGCAGACTCTGGACGATGTCTGGCATTTTATCGAATCCTGTGCCGGCGGTCCGGATGCGCCTCTTGTTTACAGCTCAGATACCCCCAGGAAGGTAAAAGAGATCCAGAAGCTCGGCGCCGAAAAGGTGGCCAGGCTGCTGGAGCACGCCACAGCAGAACTGGCAGTCCGCGCTGTAAACGCCGGATTTACCAGGATTATCTCCGCAGGCGGCGAGACCTCCGGCGCAGTCACGAAAGGACTCGGCTTCTCTTCCTGCCTGATCGGAGAGAGCGTGGCGCCCGGCGTTCCTGTCATGGTTCCTGTACACCGTCCTGATATCCGGCTGGTGCTCAAAAGCGGCAATTTCGGACCGGAAGACTTTTTCGGTCATGCCCTTTCCATGACATCTCTGTAAACCTGCATGCGCCTGACGGCGCACCGCCAAAACACGAAATCCCGTCCGATAAGCACAGCATTGCCATCCGGGACTTTCACAACCAATCAGCACTCCCCGGAAAACACCGGAAGATCGTTCCAGACCCATGTGGTGCGACGGGGAGTGCGGAACTGTCATCAGCACTCCCCGAGCAGCACCGGAACGGATTTCCGGCGTGCCTGCGCCGGAAGATCGTTCCAGACCCATGTGATGCGACGGGGAGTGCGGAACTATAATACGGAGGAAAAATGAATCAGACATTTGAAGAAAAGTTACAGGATGCTCTCTGGGCTGCACACAGCCTGTTTTCACGCGGAAAGACTTCCGGTTCTTCCGCAAACATGAGTTTCCTTCACGACGGACAGATCTATATCAGCGCCAGTGGTTCCTGTTTCGGCACCATGAAAGAAGGAGACTTTACCCCTGTCTCCATGGACGGGCACTCTGCCGGCGAAAAAAAGCCGAGCAAAGAATGGCCGCTCCATCTGGCGCTGTATCAGAAGTCTCCCCACATCGGCGCCGTCATTCACACGCACAGTACTTATTCGGTGCTCTGGAGTTTTGTCCCCGGTCAGACCGAACAGGACTGTATCCCGGCGCACACGCCTTACCTGAAGATGAAACTCGGAACCGTAGGCCGGATCCCCTATGAGACCCCCGGATCGGAAGCTCTTTTTTCCGCCCTTCGGAAACGGGCTTTTCAGAGCGACGGCTATCTGCTGAAAAACCACGGCCCTCTGGTCCCCGGCAAAACCGTCATGGATGCATTCTACTGTCTGGAGGAACTGGAGGAAAGTGCCAGAATCGCCTGGGAACTGTATCGGGCAGGACTTGCCTGAGTACGGCAGAAAAGAATGACTGTTAACGCCCGGTCGGCTAAAAACCTGCGCCTTTTGACACATGACAGAGGAAGGGGACGCGAGTCTGCGTCCCCTTCCTTCATGATATCAGAAATAACCTTACAAAAATCTTATACAGTCTTATAAACCCTGCCGCTCTTCATCACAAACCGCACATCCTTCAAAGTACCGATCTTCACCAGAGGATTTTCATCCACTGCGATCAGATCGGCCTTCCTTCCTCTGGCGATCTGACCGGTCTGCCCTTCCACGCCGCACATTCTGGCTGCATGGACCGTTACGCCCTTCAGTGCATCCAGTGCAGAAGCACCGCCTTCACAGGCATATTCCAGTTCTTTGTACAAGAGTCCGTGATTGGCGTCCGTCCCGATGGTATAGCGAATCTTTCCGCTCTGATAGATCTGATGGATGCACTGCCTGGAATACTCCCTGGCTGCACGCATCTTTTTTACAGCCGCTTCCGGACAGTATGGCTCCCGTTCCGGATCCAGAACGATGCCGGAAGTCATATCGATCCAGCCTTCAAATTCCTCCTCCAGAAGCTTCACCTGTTCCGGTCTGATACTGTACACATGTTCGATGACATCGACTCCCGCCCTTACACAGTCATCCAGTCCTCTGCCGCCGATGCAGTGTGCCGCGGTCCGGATGTTCATCGCTTTTGCTTCCTCCACCACAGTACGGATCTCATCATAGGAAATATAACATGGAATAAATTCTTCCGGTGTCGCCGCCGGTGTACCCGGCGTCACGAAAATTTTCAGGATATCCACTCCGTGATACATATTTTCCCGGGCCGTTCTGCGGAATTCTTCCACTCCGGAATGAGGCATCCCTACAAAACCATGTCCATGGCGCCCTTTCATCCCGATGCCGCAGACCAGCAGATCCGGGCCTTTCACCTTTCCCTTCCGGATCTGGTCTCTCAGAACCACATCGATGTAATTCCGGTCGCCCAGGCAGCGCGCCGTAGTCACTCCGGACATCAGGTCATCTTCCAGTCCCTTCAGCGCCAGAAGCGTATGTTCACATTCGCTTAAGTTCACCATATCCAGATGCCCCGGAAGTCTTGCATCCAGCGCCAGATGGTCATGGCATTCAAACAACCCCGGCAAAACAGTTTTATCCTCAAGATGAATGATCGTTGCATCCCTTCCGGATGCCTCAAATTCCCTGCGCGTTGTCACGTCTGCAATGCGCTCATCCTCAATCAGGATACAGGCATCCTCCAGAACCTGAAGCTCTTCTCCGGCCAGTACCCTCTCTGCATATACTGCTGTTAAAGACATATTCTTTCTCCTTTACGCATCCGTTTCCTGTCCCTGCGCGGCCTGCTGCTTCTTTTTCCTGTCCCGTGACATTTTCACCAGCGGAAATACGAAAGAAAATACAGTAAAGATCGCCAGTGCCGCTGCCAGAGGCCGGCTGAACACCATCCAGAGTTCCCCTTCATACATGGTACGGGTCAGGGACATGGATTTCTCCATATTGGTTCCCAGAAGAAGCGCCAGTGCCACCGGAGAAGTAGGAAAATCATTCCTCAGCATGAGATACCCGATGATGCCTGCGCCGAACATGACATAAACGTCAAACATATTTTTGTTGGTCGCAAAGGTACCCACTACTGCCAGCACTACGATCACCGTTGCCAGAATCGATTTGGGAATCACCAGAATCAGGCTTCCGCACTTGCAGAAGAACATACCCACAAAATACATCAGAACGTTGATCAGCGCAAAACCGATGATCATGGTATACACCGTCTCCGCATGCTGGGTAAAAAGTGTCGGACCCGGCCGTACGCCGTGGATGATCATGGCGCCCAGAAAGATCGCCGCCGGAGCGCTTCCGGGAATCCCCAGCGTCAGAAGCGGGATCAGGGAACCGCCGGTTACTCCGTTGTTGCCAGCCTCTGCCGCCACGATGCCTTCCGGGCTTCCATTGCCGAACTTCTCCGGTTCTTTGGACGCTTTTTTTGCCTCATTGTAGCAGAGAAACGCCGCAATATCCGGTCCCGCTGCCGGGATGATGCCGATGCACACGCCGATGATCGTAGAACGGATGGCATTGAACATATTGTGTGTGACATCCGTAATCTTCAGCTTCAGGGAACCTACCTTGCCGGATTCTGCCATTTTCCCCAGAGGATCCTCCAGCATCTTGAATACTTCCGGCAGTGAGAACAGTCCAATCAGTACCGGAACGACCGAGAAACCGCCGGTGAGCTGAGAAAGCCCGTAGGTAAACCGGGGGAATCCCTCCACCGGATCCTGTCCGAACGTCGCCAGAAGAAGACTGATGAATGCCACCATCAGACCTTTAAACAGATTCTCCTGAGAGAGCATGACCACCACAGAAAGACCGAAAACGGCTACGAACATCTGCTCCGGCTGCCCCACCATCTTGGCGATCTTTGCCAGAAGAGGGGCACAGATCAGCAGCGCCACCGAACTGACAAAACCGCCGAAGCAGGATGCCAGCGTGACCAGATTCAGGGCACGGCCTGCTTCCCCTCGCTTCACCAGCGCTTTTCCTTCCAGCGCTGTGGGAGCGGAGGCAGGCGTTCCCGGAATTCCCACCAGAACCGCCGGAATGGAACCGCCGAAGACACCGCCGCAGTACAGAGCGCTCAGAAGCAGCAATGCTGCTCCCGGCTCCATGACATAGGTAAAAGGCACAAAGATCGCAACCGCCATGGTCGCAGAGAACCCAGGCAGCGCACCGAACAAAATGCCCACGAACAAACCCCCGATGCAGACAAGGAGATTGCTCAGCTGAAACACATTGGCAAAGCCAAGCATGATATTTTCCATAAAGTCCGAATCTCCTTTCTGTTAAAATGCGATATTAAACCAGCTGCCCCGGGGAAGAATCACCGTCAGGAAGTTGGTGAATACAAAGTACAGAATGATGGTCAGCACCACGCTGAGCACGACCAGCACCACTTTGTTTTTCAGTTTCAGATAGATCAGCGACGCCGCCATAAACAATACCGTCGATGCAATATATCCGATCCTGCTCATCATGGCCAGGTAGACTGCAATCATCAGGCAGTAGGGAACAATGATTTTCACCTGTTCCATCACCTGCGTCGCCTGTTTTTCTTCCTTCTTCTGCTTCAGCACACTGGTCACCAGCAGATAGACCGCCATCACATAAGAAATGATCAAAAGCACCAGCGGATACCCTCTGGACACTTCCGGAATCGCCGGAACCTGTACCGCAAGGGAAGTCAAAAACGCCAGAAGCACAATACCGATGATCATATCCGCAAAGCTCTTTTTCAAAACTGCCCCTCCTGTCTAATTATAAACTACCGTTTACATGTCAGAGTTTGCTTCGTAATAAGCCTTTACAGACTCATGATTCTCCTTATAGAATTCCTGGAATGCATCATAATCCATATAATCTACCGTCACGCCTGCCTGCACCGCCGCTTCCTGGAATTCTGCATTTCCGCAGACAACACTCACTGCATCTGCAAATTCTCTCATGGCATCTTCCGGTGCTCCTGCAGGCGCCACAAACCCTCTCCACATGGTGGACTCAAATCCGTCATAGCCAAGCTCTGCTACTGTAGGGATATCCGGACATGCTTCATTTCTCTCGGCACTGGTGATGGCAATGGGAACTGCTTCTCCGGCTTCAATCGCAGGAAGCGCCTCTGACACAAACGGAGTACCCACGGTACAGTCACCGTTCATAATATCTGTGATAACCGCTGCACCGCCATCATATACCAGACGCTTATAACTGGTACCGGTGGCCTCTTCAAATTCCAGTTTCAGGAAATCCCAATGGGTCCATGCTCCGCCGATTCCCCACAGCGTATTGCCGTCGCCGGCTGCGATCATGCCGTCCAGATCCGTGATGCCCGACGCATTGGAAGCGAGGATAATGTGCGGGTCTGCTGCAAACTGACATACCGGAGCAAAATCATCTACGGTATATGGAACACCTTCCAGCATAATATCGCCGTTGGAATCTGTATTTGCAAAATATGCATAGGACAGACCGTCTGCATCCGCATTCACCAGCTGCGCAAGCCCGATACTTCCGCCGCCTCCGGTTACATTATTGATAACAATGGTGCAGCCCAGCTCTTTCTCCATATAAGAACAGATCAGACGGCACGCAGTGTCTGCTCCGCCTCCGGCTCCCCACGGCACGATCATCTCCACCGTCTTGCCTGCATAAAATCCGTCTCCGGAGGCCGCTGCGCCTTCCGGCGCTTCTGCATCGTCTCCTGCATCCGCTGCCGGTGCAGAAGACGGCGCCTCTTCCGTCTTGCCGGATCCGCATCCTGCAGCTCCGAATGCCATAACTGCCGCCATCAGTAACGCCAAACTCTTCCTTCTCATTTTAAATCCTCCTGATTTATGAATATAATTTTTCAGTTGTCCTTTTAAAAAGCAATCCTTATGCCAACTTGACCAAAATCTGCTTTTCTCTGTTCTGTTTTGCTGATAAAATGCCCAAAAATCAATCTTTTCTTTTTTATTTTTCCTGCAATTCTCATCTGATCCCTCTCTTTTTTTGTTTTATTTTAAATTGCATATCATTGCATATAATTGCACTAAAAGTAAATATTTGCATTTTATTGCGCAAGAGAATATAATAGATACAAACAGAACAAATCCGAGGAGGATCCACCATGATACGAATGGTTTTTTTTGCACCTTATCCTGAGATCCTGCCCGTCATCCGGCAGGTTTTTTCAGAACGCCCGGACCGGGAGGAATTTCATTATGAAGTCGTACAGGATTTTTTCAATAATCCGCTGGAAAACATCAACGCAGACGTGGCAATCGCCCGGGGCTTTACTGCCCACAGCATGCAGAAGAAGGGCATCATCTGTACCGAGCTCCGGGTGACCGGATATGACGTCATCGCTGCCATTGACATCTGCCTGAAACTGACACCGGTCAGAAAAATCGCCATCGTGGGTGCTTTCAACATGGTATACGGAGCCGAAAATGCCGGCTCCATCTACCCGGACATCGAGATCACCTGCTATCCGATTCTGGACGAGACCCGTCTGGATGAGATGATCCAAAAGGCGATTGCAGACGGAAACGGCGCCATCGTCGGCGGATACACCACCGTCATGCTGGCAAAAGCCTATCAGATCCCCACCGTCATGATCAAATCCGGACGGGAAGCAGTCAACAACGCCATTGCCGAGGCCAGGATCGCCGCTGAGATCTCTTTTCGCGAAAAGGAACGCAGCAACGAGATCGCCAATATCATGAATTATTCTTTTCAGGGCATCATGTCCACAGACCGCCAGGGAATGATTACATTTGCCAACTCCTACTGCCACACTTTGTTAAAAGATGTGAAGTCCTCTTTCCTCCGTCACCCGATCCGGGAATATTTTCCATCTGTGCCCGTGGAGCACGTCATTTCCGATGGCAGAAAGATTCTGTCTGACCTGCAGTATTACCACGATCTTCCGCTTCTGGTAAACTGCGTACCCATTGAAGGAGAATATGACAATGCCGGCTGTGTCCTGACCTTTCAGAATGCCGCCCAGATCCAGGCTGAAGAAGGGCAGATCCGAAAGAAGATGCATCCGTCCGGCTTTAAGGCAAAGTATCATTTCTCACAGATCGTACATAACAGCCCGATCATGGATGCAGTGATTCTGGATGCGGTTAATTTCAGTTATTCGGATTCGAATATTCTGATCTATGGAGAAACCGGAACCGGTAAAGAGCTCTTTGCCCAGAGCATCCACAACAGCAGCCCCAGAAGGAACGCTCCTTTCGTCGCCATCAACTGTGCTGCACTGCCGGAAAATCTTCTGGAAAGTGAATTATTCGGATATGTGGAAGGCGCCTTTACCGGAGCGGCAAAAGGCGGAAAGACGGGTTTCTTTGAGATCGCACATGGGGGAACCATTTTCCTCGACGAGATCGGTGATATCTCTCCCAAGCTCCAGAGCCGTCTCCTGCGCGTCCTTCAGGAAAAGGAGATCATACGGCTGGGCAATGACACGGTCATCCCTGTAGACGTCCGCGTGGTCTCCGCCACAAACAAAAACCTGCGGGAAGCCGTGGCCAGAGGAGAATTCCGTCAGGATCTTCTGTACCGCCTGAATGTCCTGGAGCTGAACCTTCCCCCGCTCCGAAAACGGGAGGAAGATGTGGCGCTTCTGCTGCAGCATTACATCCATTTTGAGCATGAGCGGACCGGCTGTCATCTGCGCGCTCTGTCCAGACGCGCCACAGAAGCGCTGATTCGCTATCCCTGGCCCGGAAACATCCGTGAGATGAAGAATTTCTGCGAACGCATCTGCATCCTGTGTCAGAAGGAATGCGCCGATCTGGAAGATGTCTGCCGCGCACTTCCGGACCTGACGGTCCATCTGCCGGAAACAGATGCGCCTGACCTCTGCACTCTGCGCCAGCCGGCAGGTCCGAAAGATTCGGTCCATGTGTACGATGAGTCTGCAGAGATCCGGAAGGCGCTGATTCATTTCCGAAACAACCGCAAAAAAACAGCAGAATACCTGGGGATCCATCCCAGCACCCTCTGGCGCAAGATGAAGAAATATGGAATCACTGCGACATAAAAAGGATTGCCGGGCTTTAAATGCTGATATACCTTGCCCATAAGTTTTTTTCTGTCAGATGTGGACAAGGCACCATAATCGCAATATATCATCGTGGCAAAATCGAAAACTTTATGTAAATCCATGTCCAGATAATTTTGATAAAGATAAGTAATGTCCAGTCCTTTTTTCAGTACAGAGCTTCCGGCATAATTTACAGACCTTTCCTAGAAGTCAATACCTGTCACCTGACAGCCCTGTTTACAGAATCTTTCCGCATATATCCCTGGTCCGCATCCAATGTCAAAAAGCTGCGGATAATCGGTTAATGGTACCATTTTCCGATCCATGCCGCCGACTGGTCTATAAATTCCAACAGCCCATAAGATTGGTAAACATGGCTTTCTTCTCCTTTCAGCGGGCAAAAGAAAAGCCGTAGATTTTATTCTACGGCTGACCTTTCTGATGAGGAAGATCCAGTTGAGAGTAAGATAAAACCATACAACGAACATAAAAACAAAACTGTAATAACCGCTGTTTTTAACCTGTTGAACTGATTTTATCTACTCTTTTCCGGTTATACTGTACCGCTGATTGTGCGGTATCCGATACGCCGGACTTCCATCACCTTTTCTGTCTATTTTTTATGTATTTCTCTTACATAAATCAATCTCTTCTGTCAATAATTGAAGTAAAAAATGTAACCCGGTTCATTTCAGGCATAGTATACACCGTTTTTGATATCAAATAAGCAACCGTATAATTAGTTTTCTGTAAATATCATACTTTTTATACCTAATGCCAGAATACGCGTATC
>ERZ778497.1246-NODE-1246-length-17140-cov-18.014399_pt1 | contig 17140 bp, 19 predicted proteins | sample MGYA00509938_ERZ778497 | MGnify/ENA primary metagenome ERZ778497 (study PRJEB29527, sample SAMN07138969) | mouse gut metagenome | material: feces | host: mouse | place: China:Nanjing | collected 2016-01-25 ... | reverse complement strand
CATTTATTTTTAGGCTTTAAGCAACTTTTAGGTACTTTTTATAGAAAAACTCAGAATTCATTGTATCTTGAAAGAGTTAAAAGTTTGACGCAAAGTTCGGTAGTGTTTGCATGGTGGAAACAGCCACCATCGCGCCACCATAGCCGGTTTCGGCTAAATCGTAGGCGGAGCAAGCAAATCATCCAGTTCTTTGCGGGAGATGTAGGTAAACTTCCCTCTCTTGGTACGGGTAATCTTATAGGTCTTGACATAGTGATAGAGCTGGTCTCTTGTCATGCCAAACTTTACCATAGCCTCGGCAATCGTGTATTCTGTCGGAGGTTCAGGCTCCGCAATGCCCTTGGCAATATCGAAATGCTTTTTCGAGTATCTTGCTTCGATTCCTACCTTTATCTTAGGAATACCTTCTTTAGATACAAGACAGTATATGGCAGACAGGGACATACCGAATTTCTCTTGAATTTCAGCAACCGTGTACCATTCGGTTATTTCCTCCGACGGGTTACGTTTCTCAAAGTACCGATCGATGTGAGATTTGCTCCATAGGGTTTTACTTTGGCTTCTCGCTTCTTTTGTTTGTATAGTAAGCTTGAGCATCTGTGAGAGCAACATGTTGTTGTGGTTTTGTGGGCTATAAACTCCTGCCCACAGAAAGCACAAATTTTCTTCAAATCAATGTTGCTGCTCATGGCTATTTTACTTTATTTCGCCCGATATTCTGTAAAATCCTGTAAAGTGGCGTAAAATGGCGTAAAGATTGTCCACCACCTTGCCGACGGATTTTTCCCGGCTGCGAGCGAGATACAACCGGGATACAAAAATGGGCGAAAAAGGGGTCAGAATCCGTTAGAATCCATCAGTAAGGGTATGAAAAAAGCGCGCCGTAAAGCACGCTGTACTAATGGATTGTGACGGATTGTGACGGATTGTGACAATTACGTCATTTGCCGTACAAAAATAATAAATATTGACGCCTATGGAGACATTATTTTTAAGTCCAGGGATCCAGACTGGACCATTTGAAAGATATGTACAAGAGTTGTGTAGCATGTATGTGTCCGCTCAACTCAAGGAAATCGCCAAGGGAGACCCTTTGGTGCAAATGGATAAACGTGAAAAGTTCCTGACAAAGCGAGAAGCAGCCAGTCTGATAGGAAAGGGAGAGAAGATGATTGACAATTACAGGAAAAAAGGATTACCGGTACATATGTTCGGTAGGACACCTATGTTTCTTGAATCAGAACTAATCTCTTTCATGGAGTCATATAACCATAAGAGCCTTAAAGATTAACAGTCTCAACATACAAAAGATGAAAAATGTTTTTTACCTTGGGGACTCTAAGTTCCGTAGCGGAGCAGATGGCCTTAAAAAAAGAAACTCTTCACAGATAGTGCTATTGTTTCCGGCAGAATTGACGGAAACCGTTAAAGGTACTCCACTGCGAATATCTGACCGGCTCTTTGGGTTGCGCACTCAAAACGTTATGAATGTGCTTTTTGTCACAGCATTTGTTGCAGTAAAACTCTTAAAAAGATGATGAGCCATGAAGAGATACGCCAAATATGTCAAGGCTCATCAGTCACTCGTACAGTTAACCGAGCAACTTGCGACATTGCCATCCCCACGGACAAAATTCTTTAACAGTCTGTTGGATCTGACAAATCTTGCCCCAAACACATTAAAGATGGTACTGTGTACCACCAGTTCCGGGATAACTCCGGGTAGGAATGTCAAAAAGCAGTTGGCAAAAGAACTTAAGGTGTCTGAACAAGCATTGTTTCCCGAAAATCGGCAAATAACGGGTTCGCTTGTATCCATGTATATTGGATTATCCAATAAGTCTCTTGAATATGATGAATTTGTCAAAGACATCTGCTCAATAACAAACGCGCCACGAAAAACTGTAATAAGCTGGATTTATGGGAGGCGTAGCCCACGGCTCTACGCAAAGAAAAGGATAGCGGCTCTTCTTGGCTCACCGATGTCTCACCTTTTCCCGAATGGGAACTAACATAATAGACACGATGAAATATCCTCCCATAAATCCTGATAAGTGGTATAGGCCACAGGAATTAGTCCGGCTGTTGCAAAGGACGTCAGATGCCATACTTCATATAGTAAGAATCAATGGATGCTCCATACGGGTCATCAACAATGAACTTGAAGTATATGGCAAGGATGTACTTGAGGCGATAGGTAATAAGAATAAAAACAGATAGGAATATGTACAACTCCGGATTCGTAATCATGTATCGAGATGAAGTAGAGGACTGGCTATGGCAAGATCCTCAGCTTTATCACTGGTGGATTTTTCTACGGGTGAAAGCGACATCGAGGCCATGCCTTCAAACAGTCGGGAGAACCAGAATCCGGGTTAGGCTCAACTACGGAGAATATGCCACGACCATTTCGTATCTTGCCCGTATCTGGGATGTTGATGAGCGCACTGTGACCTCTTTCCTTGATTTGATAGAGGAAGATGGGCGAATTGAGGTCAGAAAGGAGAACGGCATCTCAATAATAAAGATTGTCGGTTATGAACGATTCTCGCCTCCTGCCGGATATTTCGCTAAAGGTATCAGACGTACCAACTCCAATACAATGGGAGATGAAATGATGGGTGAAACGCAAAGCCAAATGAATGATGATATGAAGAATCCAGTCCATTCTCTGCAGCTAGGTGATATGGCAGGTGAAGTACAGAATGGAATCCCGTCAAATAGTATAATCTTAGAAGAAGAAAAAATTAAAAATAAATCTCCTTCTCCTGAACGTGAGGCTGAGTTTTTTGAGAAATTAAAAAATTCAGAAATAGCCTTGGAGCAAATTATGATGGACTTGCAACTCACTACTGTCAACGCGGTTTTGGAGCAGCTTCAAATATTTGAGAAATTCATAATGGGAGATTCAAGTAAATATCATCAGAATTATACTGATTTCTCATCTCATTGTATTAGATGGTATAATCGCTGCCAGGCTTCCAATGAATCTAGAAATTCAAAAAAACATACAGATGGAACAAAAGAAGAAAAAACAAGTATGCCACGAAGGTCCGCATCACAAAGGCGCGGCTCTGAAGGGTCTGGTAGAAATGCTGACGACTACGACCAACCGTTTCCAACTCTCAATGAGTGAAGAAGACATGATAGCATGCCTTAAGAGAACCATTGATGAAGTAATGACAGTTAGAGGGATTAAATATTCCTCATGGGGCTTGGCGGATGAAGAGATAAACACGCTACTTGCAAGATTCTTGCTGACAAAGGATTATCATACCGGATTTATGTTCTGGGGCAAATCCGGAACCGGTAAGACTATCCGTCTTAAATCAGTGTATTTGCTGATTCAGTATTTCTTTGGCTCAATACCGGAACTTGGGTGTTCAGTCCAGTATAAAACTGCTAACGACTTGGTATATCCCTACGCCACAATAGAGTCTTTCAACAAACTTAGTGTAGAGGACTTATTGATTCTCGATAATCTGGGATATGAAAGATGTGCAGGAGAAAACATTCAATTACACAGTCTCTCATTGGCGAACTGTTACTCAAACGCTATGATGCAATGCTTCCGACTGTTATTTCTTCTGTATTCGATATTGAAAATATCGGTGAAATTTATGGTTCGCGGGTTGCTTCTATCATACGTGAGAGCTATTATGTGATGGAATTAACAACCGATTTCCGCAGTGAAATAATCAAATCCCGAAAGGGAACGAGTTCTCAGAATTATGAAACCTAAGAATGATCCGCAGACTATCAGTGATATCTTACTGAAAGATATCGGTCTTAACATAGACGAACTGACATCAGCTGTTGATGCTGGTCGGAAACTTCGCAAAGTGTCGCCAAGTTTCCGTTTTAACATGACGAAAAAGGAGGCATTCATGAGACTTCTACGAAGTTATCAGTTTGAAGTCCAGTCCCGGAACTGTGAGTTCAATCTTGATCAATACATGGTTGATGTGCTAATGAATGTTGCCGGACACATGGTGCAGGAAACGCCTAAACCCGGGTTGTTGCTATGTGGACTGCATGGTAATGGCAAGACTACAATGGCTAAAGCAATACTTGGGATGATTCGTGATTTGAACTATTCAGGACATTTCACGTTTATGGGTGAATATTTTACTATTGATACTCGCACCATCAAGGCAACGGATATATGTACTTTGCACAAGGCAGAGGATTATCAGTCGATTCGGAATCTAAAGCAGACATCAATACTTGTGGTAGATGATTTAGGAGAGGAGCCGAAAGAAGTTTTGGTTTATGGAACACCCATATATCCAGTTCGAGAGGTTCTTGAGGCAAGATATGACTCTTTGAGATTCACTATCCTCACATCAAACCTCTCTCCGAAAGACCTTCCGGAACATTACGGTTGGCGTGTAGTTGACCGATTCAGAGAAATGTTCCACCAAATCCCGTTCAAGAGAACATCCTACAGGTGAATTATCCTGCGATAGATAAGACATCCTGTTAGCAGCATATAAAAAAACAATAAGTTATACAAATGAAATTTATAAATCTAAAACGGTTCCGACAGGACAGGTGTCTTAGTCAGAAAGAGCTGGTGGCTATCACCGGCTTACCACAGAGTACGGTATCTTATATTGAAAATGGATATCAGGAAGTTCGTGAGAACCAATTAGCGGTATTAAAGCAGGCATTTCCTGATACTGATTTCGCGCAGTATATCTATGAGAGTACTTCATATCCTTATCTGTCGAATGGCAGACTGCACGAAATAGAAACAGACAGAAAATTTGCCGGGGACTGGTCAAGACCCAATCCATTAGAGAGAATAGAAGGGATGGACATACTGATGACCATGGGTCGAGCCTCAGTATCGTTTGATGGCAATATCGTCCTTGACCGTAATGACGGCACATTCTTGAATCTTGGTTATTATGTAATCGAGACTGATTTATTCAGCGACTCAGACCTGATATACCATCTGACAGAAAAAGCATGGTTCAATGATGAACTCTATGAGGATTTCAAGAGATGCTATCTCATCGCTTGCCATCTTGCGGGCAAACGCCCTGTAAAGCAAATAAAGATGGACTATTAAAAGCTATAATGATTTGCTTCAGAAACGAGGGACAGCGGGAGGTCGTGAGATTTCTCGCTGTCAACTTTATAAAAATGGCATGGAATTACGATTGATATTGCGGATATGTGAAATAAATAATGTAACTTTGTGAAATAGAAACCGTGGTTGCGGAAACGGCGGTTGTTATTTTAGACAAGCATATGAAATTCTTTGACCGAAAAGAGGAAATAGCCACTCTGCGTAAGATTAGGAATAATGCAGAGAATAATGCCCAGTTCACCGTTCTTACAGGACGCCGTAGGATTGGCAAGACATCACTTGTCCTGAAAGCATACGAGGACAAGCCATTTCTCTATTTTTTTGTCGGCAGAAAAGCTGAAAGCCTGTTATGCGAGGAATTCCGAAATGAAGTCGAAGAGAAGTTAGGAGTGAAATTAGGTGGTACGCCGTCAGGATTCTCCGAGTTGTTTGATTATCTGATGCAGTTGTCAAAGCAACAGAGTTTCACACTGTTTATCGACGAATTTCAGAATTTTGTGCGCGTAAATCCGGCAGTTTTCAGCGATATACAGAAAATTTGGGATCTCAATCATTCAGAATCACGAATCAACCTTATTGTATGCGGCTCTGTCTATTCAATGATGACAAAGATATTCCGTGACAAGAAGGAGCCACTGTATAACCGGCAGAACCGCTTCATGACCATCCATGCGTTCAAGCCGTCGGTGCTGAAAGAAATACTCGATGTTTACCATCCAGATTATACAAAAGAGGATCTTCTCGCTTTATATACTTTTACCGGTGGTGTCGCAAAGTATGTGGAGCTGCTGATTGATGACAATGCCATGACACTTGACGCAATGGTTGAGAGCATGATAAGTTCGGATTCGATATTCATTAACGAGGGGCGCTCTATACTTATTGAGGAATTTGGGAAGGATTATGATATATACTTTTCAATATTGTCAGCAATAGCGTCAGGCAAGACGCGCCGCAGTGAAATAGAATCAATTATCGGAAAGCCCATCGGCGGATATCTGACCCGGCTTGAGGATGATTACGGAATCATAGTAAAACAGATTCCTGTAGGAGCAAAAGCCTTGAGCAAGAACGCGGTGTATATCATCAACGATAATTTCTTTACTATTTGGTTCCGGTTTATTTTCAAATATACGCATATTCTCGAAATCGGAGGATACAAACAGTTGCGTGCATTGATAAAAAGGGATTACCCGACATTTTCGGGGCTTATTCTTGAAAGATATTTCAGAGAAAAGGCGATCGAGAGCGAAAAATACACGCTAATCGGAAGATGGTGGGACCGAAAAGGAGAAAACGAGATAGATATGGTCGCCGCCAATGAGTTTGACAAGACAGTGGAAATCTATGAGATAAAGCGAAACCGAAAAAATATAGATTTTACGGATTTGGAAGAAAAAGTGAAAACTATGCTCACGGTCGTTCATCTTTTCAATGGCTACGATATTGAGACCAAAGGACTTGATATGCAAGATATGTAGGTAGAAAAGATACTCTTGTCATTATGATACAATAGGGAATAAGTCTTTTCTTAAACAGCAACCACGGTTTTCGCAACCGTGGTTGTTGTTTGTCGAAGGAGGGTTATACCTCTTGAAACTCATGCAGGTAGATGTATGCGTCGGGATGTTCTTCCGACCAAGCGGAGTTCAGCCCCTCGATGTCATCGCATGTTATGATGTTGGTATCCGCGATTTTCTCGATGTAGCGGAAGGCATCATCAAGGGTCTTGAAATACTCGTGAAAGTATTCCTCTTTGGGAGTGCAGATGTCAACGTAATAGTTATCCGAGAACCACCCTTTATCGGGATGGTCTCTCTTAAGATAGACTTCACATCCCGGCTCTTCGCCGATGAAGTACGCGGAAAGAGAGTCATACTTGGAGCAGATGAAATCCCATGCCTCGTATATCGGGTCCCATGCGCTTTCAAGACTGAAACTGATACAGTCTTCCTCTCTTTCCAATTCATCCCACCATCCCCTTACATATAGATGTTCGGGGATTTTCTTGTTGAGGGCTTCGACGATATGTCCTACCCAGTTACCGTTCTTTTTCTCCTTTTCAAGCCGTGTCATAAGTTCATAGAGAGCATCAAGTTCCGATGCTTCGCCTGTGATGCGGTAAGTGCTGTAACAATAGTTTGCCATATTATTTGCAGTTTAAGTTGTTTTTTATCCCTCCCCTTGTCACCCTTTCGGTTCATCGGGAGGTCGGTCTTTCCGATTTTCAGGCATTACAAGGGAGGCGAAAGCGGACAATAAGACAAATTCACGGCGCAGCAGTGACCAACGGGTCTCGATTTGGCATTTGTTCCGGCCTCCAACTTTGCCGCAGAAAACGGATGTCCGGCATCACAGTGAAAGATGAAAGACATAATTGAATCCATTGTCATTCCGGTGACGGTGGATTTTGCATTATAAAGGGGCCGAAAACACTGCACGAGTGCCGAAAATCGGTGCCGATTTTGTGATTTTCAAAAAGAGAATTAAATAAAAGGCTGTGAATCAGAGAATAATTCCAATTCAGCAAAAGAAGCATTTACTTTGCTGCACAATTTGAAAAACGAACTTATAAAACCGATCACATGAGCGCATTTGGAATATTCGCACTGATTCTGACGACCGCCTATATAATCTACTTCTCAGTAGTGATAATACGCGATGTCACATCGAGCCGGAAGTCGGCGGAGGAAAACTCCGGGGCAGAGACTTTCGACACAACCTTTGCCGGGGAGCAATCCGTGGAAGTCATCGAGACGGAAACAGGTTTTGCTGTCGGCGACAATAATGTCAACGCCGAACCGGTAGCGGCAGTAGAGACAATTATACCGGAAACGCAAGCTTCGGAGGCAGACAAAGAGGCTCTGGCTCTGGCTATACAGGAGAAACTTGATGCTGACGCCCAGGATATCGAGGATAGCAGAGTCTATGAAAAAGCCTTCACCGATGAAGATTTTGATGAGCTGCTACAGGGAAACAGCGGACAGATTGACAATGAAGGATGTCTGATCACGCGAATCCCGGCCGAGGAATCTGCAAAGACCCAAGCCAAGGATGCGCCTGCAGTTGACGAGTATTAAGCGGTGGATTCCGCAAAGCCTTGTCGCACTCGCCCTGTTATGTGCAGAGACTGCTGCTGCCAAATGCGGGGGTGTCGATTACAGCTGGGGAGCCGATGCGCTTGCAAGACAGCATGACTTCGTGGTGACGATGATGCTGTATGTCCTATACCTTATCTATGCGATAGCCTCTATTGTAGTCATCTATTCAGCTCTCCAAATCTACATAAAGATGAACTCCGGCGAGGACGGAGTAAAGAAAGAAATCATGATGGTCGTCGGGGCGTGTCTGTTCCTGATAGGCGCGTCAACGGTCTTCCCGGCTTTCTTCGGATACAGGATATAGTTTCCATAATCAATAATATACACAAAACCAATCATTTAATTTCAAAACCAAACAAACCAAAATTCACCAGATTTTATGATTAAGAAAATCGCAAACAAAATCAAGGGCTTCTTCGGAAGCGAGCGCGTGCAGATGTTCTGCATGATGATGATTGTCGGCTCCGTGGCCGTGTTCGCCCAGAACGCCGCCGGCAACTACGAGGCGGGTACCACCGCGCTTACCACCGTCACGGAGGAAATCGCCAAGTATGTCCCCATCGTCGTCAAGCTCTGCTACGCCATCGCCGGCGTTGTCGCCATCGTGGGTGCTATCAGCGTCTATATCAAGATGAACAACGAGGAGCAGGATGTCAAGAAGTCGATCATGATGATTGTCGGCGCCTGCATCTTCCTCGTGGCCGCAGCCCAGGCTCTGCCTCTTTTCTTCGGTGTGTGACCCGTGGCGAATACCGGCGAAGAAAACTATCCGTCCTATCCCATGTTCAAGGGGCTTCAACGGCCTCTTGAACTGATGGGACTGCAGGGCCGCTACATCTACTGGGCGGCAGCCGCAGCCGGTGGCGCGATTGTAGGATTCATCGTCATGTATATCGTCATCGGTTTCGTGGCGGGTCTGATAACCCTCGTAGCCGCAATCGCGGTAGGAGCCGCCCTTATAATGCTCAAGCAGCGCAAGGGTCTCCATTCCAAAAACAACGACAAGGGAGTGTTCGTCTATTGCCGTTCCAGAGGTCTATAAACCAATCATTAAAGCAACTCTTAACCAAAATTCAAACCAACTCATTCCGAAAGATGTCAATCCGATATTCATATATGATAGGTGTCGTCCTGATATGCGCTTCTTGCGGCGGATCAGATGAAAAGCGTCCCTCGCTGGAACAGACCAGAGCTGCCATTGAGGTACGGGATGCCTGGCGTGATGAACTGAAGCCGGTGGAAATCACTGCTTCGGGAGCAATCACGGGAGCTGACAGAATCGGGGTGAGACTGACTTCTGACGGCAAAACGGACTTCCTTTCGTTTGTAGGAACCCCCGATTGTTTCAAATCGGAACAACCCTCGCTGATGGCCGACACCGCCTCGGTTGTCAGTGCCTGCTGGCCGCAGTCTTCCTCCGACACCCTGTCGCTGACCGCACCCTTCTCGGACAGAATCTTCGGATACGAGTCCGGAAGGACGGTCGGTGCCAGGCTGTCTTTACAAATGAAATTCCAGAGTTCGATGGCCCTGCTGCGGTTCTGTTTTGAGAGCGACAATCTTTCCGATGTCCTCGAATCGCTGACACTCAAAGGAGAATACGTTGCAACTCGCGGAAAATATATCCCTTACAATGGAAAATGGATTGAAAAGTCAGGCGAAGGAATGCCTGTGGGGATTGATGCTGACTGTCTGGCTAACAGCGGTCGCAGTCATGATTTTTACCTTATCCCATGCGACGCTGCTTCGGACATTGTTCTGTCGGCTATGGTCAACGGCAAGGAATATCTTCTCAAGACTAAAATTCCGCCACTGTCCGCAGGGAGCATGACCCAGATAAATCTCAAGACGGACAAAACCGGACAGCTTATGCCAAAATCCTCGTGGGTTGACAATCAGTATAAAAGAGATCTTCGCAAACTCGAAGTTGTCGATACAGTCAAAACCGGTCATTATCTCCGGAAAGACGGACTTGTGGTGGCGAAGCGTGACACAATGACTGTCGCAGTGGTATTCCAGACTGACGGCAGACACGGCAAGGCCGTTGCCATAGAGGATGTCCCCGGCACATTCTGTTTCGGTGACAAGAACCTTACAAGCGGCAGAATCTTCGGGACCATTGACGGACAACGTAACGAAGGAATTATCAATGATTCGTCTTCATCTGAAGAAGAACGGCTCATTTATAAGCCTGAGATCCCATACTCCGAAAACACGGCTTTCGGGCATAAGGATGGTGCGGAGCTGACATCACGACTTCTTAATAAAAAGAGAGGGAAAGAAGACAGAACCATGCTGACCGAAATCGAGAAGTATCATTGCAGCTACATCCCGACTGTAGCAGAGATGGCTCAGATGTTCTTTCTGTTCCAGCCATACGCCCACTCGCATCTTCCGGAACTGATTGAGCCTTTCAACGGCGAGTATCTGACCTGTTCCGAATCCTCCGACCATAACTATTACGGCATCGAAATGAGTAAGGGCATTGTAATGTCCAACTACTCAAAACAATATACCAAACTCAAACTAAGACTTTTCTATTTATTCTGACTATGACCCTATACGTCATCATAATCTGTCTGGCTATATGTCTCGGTATGGCTGTTTCCGTATGGGCCTTCGGCACCGGCGGGAAACGCAGCCGTATCTTCCATGACATCTATTTCACTATCGAGGAAACGGATGGCATAGGAGTGGTATATACCAAAACCGGCGAAGTCTCGGCTATCCTGAAAATGGAGAATCCCGTGGCGAAGTTCGGCGGCAACATCGATGCCTATTATGAATATACCAAACTGTTCGCAGCCATATGTGCGACGCTTGGCGAAGACTATGCCATTCACAAACAGGACATCTTTACCCGTAAGGGTTTTGCCGACGAGGACGGTGAGAACCGCGAGTTCCTTTCAAGCTCCTACTTCGAGTATTTCAAAGGACGCCGTTACACCGACTCCTTCACTTACCTGACAATCACGCAGGAGTGCAAGAAGAGCCGCCTGTTCAGCTACGACAGCAAGAAGTGGCGCGACTTCCTTGTGAAAATCCGCAAGGTCGCCGACCAGTTGCGCGATGCAGGTATAAAGGCACAGTTCCTCAATAAGACAGAGGCTTCCGATGTCGTTGACCGCTTTTTCGCTATGGACTTCGCCAACAAACGCATCTCCTTCAGCACATTCAGGGCTGACGAGGAAAGCGTCGGCATGGGCGACAGGAACTGCAAGATTTACTCGCTTGTGGATGTTGACTGCATCAACATCCCGACGCAGATCCGTCCGTTCACAAAGATTGAGGTCAACAACACATCTCTGCCGGTTGACCTGATGTCGGTGCTTGACTCCATTCCGGAAATCGAATCGGTGGTGTATAACCAGATGATATTCATGCCGGGACAGAAGCGAGAGCTATCCATTCTCGACAAGAAACGCAACCGCCACGCTTCCGTGCCCAATCCTGGCAACCTGATTGCGGTTGAAGATATTGAAAATGTGCAGGAAGTCATTGCCCGCGAGAACAAGCAGCTTGTCTATGCCCATTTCAATATTATGGTGACCTGCAGGAAAGGAGTTGACCTCCAGAAGCCGACCAACCATCTTGAAAACGTGTTCGGGCGTCTCGGCATCCATATATCCCGGAAGAGCTACAATCAGTTGGAACTGTTTGTAAACTCCTTCCCCGGCAACTGTTTCAAGATGAATCCGGAGTATGACCGCTTCCTCACCATATCGGACGCCGCCATGTGTCTGATGTATAAGGAGCACGCCCAGCACTCCGAGGACACGCCTCTGAAAATATACTACACCGATCGTCAGGGCGTTCCCGTCGCCATCGACATATCCGGCAAGGAAGGAGCTAACAAGTTGACTGACAACTCAAACTTCTTCTGCCTAGGGCCTTCGGGCAGCGGTAAGTCGTTCCACATGAACTCTGTTGTGCGCCAGCTCCACGAGCAGAACACCGATGTCGTGATGGTGGATACGGGTAACTCATACGAGGGTCTGTGCGAGTATCTCGGCGGCAAGTATATTTCATATACGGAGGAAAAGCCAATCACCATGAACCCGTTCAAAATCAACCGTAACGAGTACAACATTGAGAAGATAGACTTCCTCAAGAACCTTGTCCTCCTGATATGGAAAGGGTCTGACGCAAAAATTCCTGAAATCGAGTTCCGTATCGTGGAACAGATCATCATCGACTATTACGATGCCTACTTCAACGGGTTTACAAAGTACACCGATGAACAGCGCGAAGTCTTGTTGAAGAATCTCTTTGCCTCCGCCAGCCGCAAGAACACTAATATGCCTCCGAAAGATGTAGACGAGATGGTGCGCAAGCAGATAGAGGTACTGGAGAAACGCCGTGCGGCTCTCAAAGTAACGGAACTGAGCTTCAACTCGTTCTTCGACTATTCCTTTGACCGTCTTGAGCAGATATGTACCGAAAACGACATCACCACAATCAGTTACTCCACCTATTCCACGATGCTTCAGCCATTCTACAAGGGCGGCGCATACGAGAAAATTCTCAACGAGAATGTGGATTCCACTCTCTTCGACGAGACATTCATTGTCTTCGAGGTGGACGCCATCAAGGAGAACAAGAAGCTGTTCCCCATCGTGACCCTGATTATCATGGATGTGTTCCTACAGAAGATGCGCCTTAAAAAGAACCGCAAGGTCCTCGTGATTGAGGAGGCGTGGAAGGCCATTGCTTCGCCACTTATGGTAGAGTATATCAGGTATTTATACAAGACAGCCCGCAAGTTCTGGGCATCGGTCGGAGTGGTGACGCAGGAGATTCAGGACATCATCGGCTCTGAAATTGTCAAGGAGGCAATCATCAACAACTCCGATGTCGTGATGCTGCTTGACCAGTCAAAGTTTAAGGAACGCTTTGACGAGATTAAGAAGATTCTGGGTCTTACCGATGTTGACTGCAAGAAAATTTTCACCATCAACCGCCTTGAGAACAAGGATGGCAGGTCATTCTTCCGGGAGGTATTCATCCGCCGTGGCGCAGTCGGAAATGTTTTCGGAGTGGAGGAACCACGCGAGTGCTACATGACCTATACCACTGAACGTGCCGAAAAGGAGGCACTCAAACTCTACAAACGGGACCTCAGATGTTCGCATCAGGAAGCCATAGAAGCCTATTGCCAAGATTGGGCTAAATCCGGCATCTCAAAATCCCTCGCCTTTGCCCAACGTGTGAACCACGAAGGCAAGATGCTTAACCTCTGATATTTCAAAATTACTTAAACAAACCAATACATCATTTATGATTTCTCTCGTTTCAATCGAAGAATTTGTAGATAAGATCTATCCGCCCGTTCATGGCCGACGCACAGCGTATGCCTGCAAACTTATTAAAACTCTACGAAATGCTGGCATTACCGACCTGAAGACCCTCGTGCGTCATCAGCCAGAATCGTTGACGGCAATCCGCAATATCGGTCCGGTGTTTGTCGCCCAGACCGAACATCATCTTGAAAAGGCCGGCATTTCTTTGGGCATGACCGATACAGACCTCAAAAACGTGATTCTTTCCAGCCTTTAAGACCGATCTAAGATGAACCGTATCCTGTTTATATTAATAATGTGTCTTGCCGGAGTGTCAGCTTCGGCCCAGTACGCAAATCTCAATATCGACGCCAAGACCGTGGCGGCGATGGCTTCGGCATACGGTGTTGAGACCGGCACCGAGGCTTATTATAATGAGCAGGTGAAGAAAATTCTTGAGAAATATACATCTGCAGAAGTGGCGGCCGCCGCCATATTCTCATCTAAATTTCTCGATCGCAAGGCCCTTACCGACCTTGGTATTTGGAGCAGTTCGACAGAGAACTACTATTACAAGCGCATCTACCGAATGGTGGCCACCAAAATAATTCCCAAGATTGTGGTGGTTGCCCGGCTGATGCTGGAGCAGCCGCATAACGCACTCTATTGGGGAAGCTATCTGATGAAGATTTGTGACGAGACGAAGGCATTGTGTATGCAGTTCGAATCGGTTGTGACCAACAGCAGACTCGGATTCGGTGACATCAACTTTCTTGAGCTCAATCCGCAAATCAGAGAACTTTTTGAGTTTGCACAATACAACATTATCAACTGGGACAATATGCAGAAGATGCTTGCCGAAGCTCCGGACCATTTCACCAAGGAGAATCTGAAAGCGGATGCCGAAAACCTCTATAACATAGCAGTCGGTATAGCTTCAAACACAGCCGAGAACATCATGGAACAGATATTGTCCGGCTCGGATTTCAATGGTCTTATGCAGGGCAAGATTACCGGCATCTACGATGCGGTGGTGAGCTGTGAACGCATCTACGGCAACATCAACAACCTTCTTGCCAGTCAGTTGATGGATATTGTCGGCTCCCCGGAGAACGTAAACAGACTGTTCAATATCGCCAATTACAATATTACCGGCTGGGTGACGGACTATGTTGACCGTGCCGACGGCCAGTATTACACCCAGCGGTGGTACATATACAGGAAGGAGTCCGGATCGGAGACTGTCTGCAATTATAACCCTCCGACTGACAACAATTCCATTCTCTACGGCTCGCCGTGGTACAGGGTAAACACTACAGATTCCAACTATTATCCATCGGCGGCAGTTGTCGAGGCCGCATTGAGCAATTCGGAGGCTCATGCCGGATGGTCGCGGAGCAAGGTCGCCCAACTCAACCAACAGGATGACCGGTACCGCTATAACATGAACTATTACCGCAGCGGTTATATTCTCAACCGTGGCGGCAAACAATATGGCAAGGCATACGCCTATTCGATAACCGTGACAAAATCATGGAACTGGACGGAGGAAGTCTATGAGGCTGTCTTTGACAGTTATAACATGGACCTGGCTACATTCCATAAGCAGATGCAGGTCAAGCTCAAGGAGTTCAATGACAATGAGGAAGGACTTGTGTATCAGATAGGATATGGAAGCCGGAACTATTATTCGGCATCGAGCGCCGACAAACTGAAAGGGACCGAGAGCGTGATTGTATCAGTCACCTGCCATGACGGTGCAAAACTTATGAGTGGCACCACGACATACAAATGTAAGAGCTGCGGAGGCTCACTGAATAGTCACACTAAAGAATGTTCGATGGCTACAACCCTTTCCGGCAATCAGGATGTAGATACATCGGAACTGGACGCATTGGAAATGGAATACCGTAATAAAATCGCTCTCACGCAAGCACAGATAGACCAGTTGGAAAGACAGAATGCTGACCTTATCAAGCAGATAGCCACGGCGACAGTCGAGGAAGCTGCTCGTCTGCGCCAACAGTATAATGCAAACCAGAATCAGATCAGTCAGTTGAAGAGACAGTTGACCGATTATAAGATGAAGTTGCAGGATGTTCTTCAGGCAAAGGATGACGCTTCGCAGGACAATGACATTCAGACGGATGATTATTACCGTATTCCCGCAATCATGCAGGACTGCAAGACCGCATACAACCTGACATGGGACGGTGACGGTTATTGGTCAGGCTACACTTATGTCCGCAAGGCGCACGCTCCGAACATCAACGGGATTCTGACCTTCAAGGCTACAATCTCTATTGCCAGAAAGCCTGAATACTTTCTCGGCATAAAGATACATCGCGCCATTGTGCAGATTGACTATGAGCTGTATGCCGAGTATTCCGACACCCAGGTTGTCGAGATAATTAACCTTGACCCCAATGCTTCGGATGCTGACAAAGAAAAACAGATCAACGAAAGGCTGTCGGCAATAGCCCGTGAGTATCCGGACTGTCAGCTTGATACCCGGTATTGCAAGACGGAACCTTCAGAAACAGACGATACAGATGATACATATCATCTTCTCTGGTCGTCCGACCGCCTTGAGATTGCAAGAGGCGTTGACATGAGGCTCCATAAGATTTATGTCAACCTTGTGTCGATTGAGAAGATGATGAACTACAAACGCTCAATCATCGACGTGTTGCTGACCATAGCACCGCCCGTCAACGATGATCAGGGTCGCAGACAGACCCTCATTCAGCAGGCCCGTCGCCGCTGGTTCCGCAATGCAGCTGACACACATCACTCAGACAGCTATAATGGTAAGTACGATGAAACTGAATAAATCAAAAAACCATTTTAAGAAAGTTCCGGAGACTGATATGCTCAATGCCGGGATATTCACTGAATCCCCCGCTTACAGGATCCAGCGATACAACGTACTTAGGATAATTGTCTTTTATTGCGGCAAGATTTCCGAACTCCCTCTTGACAGTCTCGTCGGAAGCGAGGAGATATGTCACCTGAATGTACATACGCTTATCGGCTTTTGTCGCTACAAAGTCTATCTCACCGGCGCGGAGAATACCGACTGTGACATCAAGACCCTGGCGGCGGAGATGGTTCCATACCACATTCTCCATTATTTTTTCAATGCTGCCCCGTATATCGGAACCGCAAAGGTAATTGCGTATGCCATGGTCGGAGAAATAGTGTTTGTTATTCGATTCAAGGAGCAGTTTGCCATGTATGTCGAACCGTCCGATTGGAACCGCAAGAAAAGCGTCACGGAGATATTTGAGATAATTCGATACGGTCTCATCGCTGATCTTTTCACCTTTGGATGTCATGTATCGAACAATTTTTGTAACCGATATCGGTTTCCCAATGTTATCGGCAACAAAGCGTATGATATTTTCAAGTTGTGTGACATTGCGAACCTTCTCTCTCCGAACGATATCCTTTACAAGAATGGTATTGTAAACACCCTCAAGGTAGTCCGTTATCTGGGATTGCTCATCAGGTCTGAAAGCAAGCAGCCCTGGCAGACCGCCCAGTCTGAGATAAATCATGACCGCATCGTCGCTGTCTTCCATGCTGTGGAATCTCAGAAACTCGGTGTACGAAAGATTATAGATCTTTATCTCGATATACCGACCGGAGAGGTGTGTGCC